>JABUBN010000666.1_pt1 | contig 10154 bp, 13 predicted proteins | sample 7240341 | NCBI WGS metagenome assembly JABUBN01 (sample SAMN07256345, study PRJNA390944) | subsurface metagenome | isolation source: Methane hydrate marine sediment | place: Pacific Ocean: Eastern North Pacific, ODP site | reverse complement strand
AATCGAGGTTGATTTCTTGTGAATTGTTTATATGTTTAAATGAAGTGAATCCATTCTCTTCTATAGGTCCAAACAAAGCATATTTTGATGCTATTTCTGTAAGCATTTCAGGTAATTTTTCCTTAGACAATACAAGATTTTCCATTTCATCACCTTATAGAATAAAATCCTCAGGATCATCAGGTTTGAACATCCCAAATAGTGGTTTTTCTTCCTCATCTAATCCTGATGTGTAGTCAAACATCTTTTTTACATCTCTCTCGATTTTCTTGTTGAGTTCCATTAAAGGAATATTTACTGGACATACTCTTTCGCATTCTCCGCAGCTTATACACCTTCCAGCGAGCTGATATGCTCTCATTATATTCAAAGCTGTATTTTCTGATAGATTCACTGATCGTCTAATCCATTGCGGATTTAGTGTATCAGCCATACATTCCTTACAATAACATAGAGGACATGCTTCTCTGCAAGCATAGCAGCGTATGCATCTCTCAAAGTGCTCTTTCCAGTATTCCCATTTATCTTCTGTTGGTTTTTCATCCAACTCGTTTATTTTACTAAATTCCTCTCTTTCTGTAATTTCTACTTCCTCTCCTAGTAGAACATCATAAAGTGGGGGGTTGGGAAATTCGCAGCTTTTACAAACTTCAGATAGTAATTCGTTTTTGGGAACTTTGTGGGTTTTTCCACCAATATTTATGATATATTCACTATTATCATTTTCAATTACTTCAATAAGATTAGTTTGATTTGGGAACATTTTTTCAATCTTTTTCGGTTCGATAACACCTCTACAAGGTATTCCAATTAAAACTAAATCTTCTCTTTTCAATCCTTTTTCTTGAATAATTTGTACAATTGCTCTTGAATCACAGCCTTTTACAACAACACCTATTTTTCTTTTATCTTCTTCTTCTCCTCTTTTCAGTGGTAACTTTTCTTCTAAAATAGTATAAACAGCTAAATTTTTTGAACATAGAGGAGAATAAATGAACTCTTCTGCATCTTCAGGAGTATAAGCAAAAGCTGGCATTATTTGAAATCCATATGTTCCTTTTTTATAACCTACAATATATTTGACATCTTCTCTAGAAATAATTTTTTTCGTGATTTCGATAAGATTTTTCAGATCTACCATATATTTTCCCTCCTTATCTTTTTCATTGGTCCTATTTTCTTGATGTCTTCTGTAACTTCTTCCACTACTTCTGCGAATTTTCTCCCTTCTGCTGATACCCAAGTCATTCTGACCCTTTCCGGTTCAATACCAATGTACTCTAATAATTTCTTCATTACAGCTATTCTTCTTCTAGCCAAGTAATTACCTCGACTGTAATGACAGTCACCTGGATGACATCCACCTATTAATACACCATCAGCTCCTTGCTGAAGTGCATTCACTACATACATTGGATTAATTCTCCCAGAACACATAACTTTTATTATTTTTACATTTGGTGGATACTGAATTCTACTTGTTCCCGCTAGGTCTGCTCCAGCATAAGAACACCAGTTACACAAAAAACCAATGATATTTGGTTCAAATTCTTTCATTTTCTTTTCCTTCATTCTTGTTTGTATTCTTTCCCTTTTTGAAACGCAATGAGATTCTTTTCTACATATTTAGCTTTGATTTTTTCTTTCATCACTTGTGTTAAGGCTTCTTCAGAGACAATTCCTTCTGTATTTGCACAAACAAAACCTAACATGGCAATATTGGCAAAGAGTCTACTACCAAGCGTTTCAGCAATTTTTGTAGCAGGAATTCTGAAAATTTTCTTAGCTTTATTAGCTTGATCGTCTAGAGTGACTAAATCTTCTTCTACAAAAAGAACACCACCTTTCTTTAGTTTTGGTATGTACTTTTGATAAGCTTCTTCTGATAGAACAACAAAATAATCTAATTCTGTTGCCTTTGGATAATCAATTTCTATAGTATCGATTACAACATCTGTACTGCTTGCTCCTCCTCTACTCTCAGGACCATAACTTTGAGTCATAACGGAATTCTTTCCTTCCTCATATAATGAAACAGCTTCCCCTAATAGTCTCCCTAGTAGACCTATTCCTTGCCCTCCAAAACCTGCAAAACGTATTTCGATTCTACCCATTTTTATCAACTCTTTTTATCAGAAGCTTGACTTATGCGTTGTATAGCTATCAAATTGTCTGTTAGAGTAGGTTTATCTTCGATGTCAACAAATTTTCCAACTATTAAAGGTCCATTTTTTTCTATTTTAGTTTCTTTAGGGTCAACGTCATGTTTGAGAACAGTATGATCTGCAAAATGCTGTAGTATTTTTTTACCTTCAGCTAGTTGATTTCGTCGACCAAAAGTAGTTGGACAACTGCCCAAGACTTCAACAAAAGAAAATCCTTTCTTTTTAAAGGCTTCAACAAAAGAGTCTTTTATTCTTCTTACATCTAGTGCAGTCCATCTAGCAACATATACTGCTCCGCAAGTTGTAGCTAAATGAGGGAGATTGAATGATTCCTCATTGAAACCATAAGGAGCTGTAGTTTGAACCTGTCCCATATATGATGTTGGCCCTACTTGTCCTCCTGTCATACCATAGTTGAAATTATTTACACATATTACTGTTATATCCGCATTTCTTCTAGCAGCATGAATAAAGTGTGAAGCTCCTATTGCAAACAAGTCGCCATCACCAGAGATAACTATAACCTTACGTTCAGGGTCTGTAATACTCAACCCTATTGCGAATGGAATTGACCTCCCATGAGTAGTGTGAAAACTGTCATAATTTAGGTATCCAGAAATCCTTCCTGTACATCCAATACCGGAAACAACAGAAATTTTTTTTGGATCAAGACCTGCTTCAATTATAGCTTCAATTATAACGTTAGTAATTGAGCCCAAACTGCATCCTGGGCAGAAAATATGTGGAATTCTACCCTCTCTTAGATATCCATCTAGAGGATGTTCATGTGATTCTATTAGTTCTCTATCTTCTTCTACCATTATGTACACTTCTCAATTTCACTTAGAATTTCTTGTGGGTTATGAATTGCTCCCATTTTGAATAAACCCTTAACATTGGTTTTGCCATGAGTTGTTCTCTCAACTTCCCTTGTTATCTGTCCATAGTTAATTTCAGGAACAAGTATTGTTTTAACTTGATTTGCTAATGCTTCAATTCTTTCATCTGGGAATGGCCAAATAGTTACTAGTCTTAGTAATCCAGCTTTGATTCCTTTCTCTCTTGCTCTATTCACTGCTCCTTTTGCTGCTCTTGCAACAGAACCAAATGAAAGTATAGCTATTTCTGCATCATCGAGCATGTATTCTTCTAAAATAATGATTTTATCCTTGTTTTTCCTGATTTTGTCATTAATTCTTCTTACTAATTTTTCTTGAGTTTCAACATTAAGTACAGGGTATCCTCTCTCATCATGAGTTAATCCTGTAACCATAATATTGTACCCATCTCCTGCTATAGCCATAGGAGGAACTAGATCTTTATCAGGTTTGTAAGGTAAATATTCCTCAGGAGGAACATTGGGTTTTTTTGTATTTACTCTTTTAATTTTACTTCTATCTGGGATGACTAATTTTTCACTCATATGACCCAATATTTCGTCCATCAAAACTGTAACTGGTAATCTATATTGTTCGGCGTAGTTAAAGGCTTGAACAGCTAATTCAAAACACTCTTGAACACTGCTGGGGCATAATACAATTGGCTCGAAATCACCATGAGCACCCCATTTTGTTTGCATAATATCTTGTTGTCCCACTAATGTTGGTAGACCTGTTGATGGACCTCCTCTTTGAACATTTATAATTACGCATGGGGTTTCAGTCATCATACCAAGACCTATATTCTCAACCATTAGGGAATATCCTGGTCCTGATGTTGCGGTCATACTCTTGTATCCTCCCCACCTTGCACCCAAAATACCAATAATTGAAGCTAGCTCGTCTTCAAATTGAACGAAGTGTCCATTTACTCTTGGTAAACGTAGTGCCATATGTTCTGCAATTTCAGAACTGGGTGTAATAGGGTACCCACCAAAGAACTTACAACCTACAGCAAGTGCTCCTTCAGCGGTAGCATGATTACCTGTTGTAAAGTGTTCTCCGGTTAATATTTCTGGTAAGTCTAAATTTCCATCACTCATCATTATTACCTCTTTCATCATCTTGTTTTACAACATAAATCGCAAACTCAGGACAAATAAGTTCACAGAAGTGACATTCAGCACAATCTTCAAAACTCTTGCCATCTATCAATTTAGGATGGTGATAACCTTTCGCATTGATCTCATCAGATTTTTCTAGAATCTGTTCTGGGCAATAGATAATGCACCATTCACATTCTTTACATCTTTCTTTTATAATGTAGACTTGTGATGATGTGGTCTTGTATTCATCTATATTTGTAAAAGCCGGCCATTCCGGTTTTTTTCTTCGCCTTTCAAGTGACGATTTCATTGAATATACCGTTCTCTAATGATGTCCGCGGGCAAATTTCTAATTATATAAAGTTTTATTTTTAACCTTAATTATTAATATAAACGAACTTATGACAGTATTTTCATTTAATAGCTCAAAACAAATGAAATTTTAGAGTCAGACGTTTAATTATTAGAATTTGGACTGAAACAAAGTGAAAATGGCTCTAAATTACCTCAAAACGATAATAATTTGTTTTTAAAACCAAAAAAACCATATTAATGGGTTTTATGAAAAATACTTTTTTAGGGAAAAAATTGAAATACGCTTTCAACATAATAAAGAATGATATGTTAACAAGGGATTTATCAATAACTATTCTTGGAAACAGTGGAGTAGGGAAAACAACTTTAATTAAACGCCTTAAGGGGGAAAATGTTGAAGATATCAGTCCTACTACTCAAATCGAAATACATGAGAAGAAAATTAAATTGAAGAGCCAGTCTTTCAAATCTACTTTCAGTATAGAACGTCATCGTAGCTATCGTGTAAGAGCTGTAGATTGTCCAGGAGACATGAGTCTTTGGCCCTATTGGAAGAAAGCGCTTATTGATTACAAAACGAATGGTATTATTTTCATGATTGATCCAAAACAGGATCACAAGGTACAAACCGATGCTCTGACACAAGTTTCAAATTATTTTCTTATGACATTAGATGAGGATATAGTAAAAGCAGAAAGAAAAGCACGTAAAGTAAAAGCCATCTTCTTCCTTCTTGTAAACAAAATTGATCTTCTAGAGTATAATAAAGGCATAGCTGATCAAATCATAAGAGAAAATTATTCAGCAGTTTGGAATCATCTGAAGGAAAGATTTCCTAATTCTGGTCATTACTGGGATGCTATTTCCGCTATTGACGAAACTGAACAAATGTTTGAAACTATTGATGGTATATTCGAAACTATAAAAAGAGAAATATACGACTGAGAATAACCAAGTAGTCACTTAAAAACTAGTTTTACTTCTCAACCTTGTAATTATTTATATGATTCAATAAGTGTGTCACTATCGAAAAGGTTTATTTCTTATTCATTCTTTTTCACTTCGATTAGTATGAATTCATCAAATAAAGAGAACATCAAGAAAGAAGAAATAGAGAAGACTACTGACGAAGAGAAGACTACTGACGAAGAGAAGACTGCTGACGAAGAAAAGTCTGCTGACGAAGAGAAGACTATTGACGAAGAGAAGACTGCTGACGAAGAAAAGTCTGCTGACGAAGAGAAAAAAAAGCCTGAAAGATTTGTTTTTAATTGTACTAAATGTGGAGAATGTTGTGAAAAATGGACTGAAATACCCATTTACTTGAAAGATCTTGAAAGATGGATTAATGATGGGTCTTTAAACTATGTTTTACCCTTCCTACAAATGCGAGAAGAACCTCCATTTAATGTTAAAATTGTTATTCAACGACCGTCTATTGAAGGTGATGACCCTAACCCTTCAGGTTGCCCCTTATATGATTATGAAAATAAGATATGCAATCTATACTCTAGTTTACCGATTCACTGTGACGCTTATCCATTGGGATTCAATGGTGAAAAATTCTTTTTAGTAGACAGAGAATGTCCTGGAATAGGAAAGGGAACAATGACTAAGGAATTATTATTGCAGATGAGAGATAAAGCTAAAAACCATAATAATTCACAGATATTGTCAAGTTCAATTCTTCCAATATTGAATAGTCTCATTATGGCAAATATGTACAAAAGAAGTCAGGAAGCTATGGATGCCTTATCAGAAGAAGATAGAAAGAAACTTGAAGAGATGTTATCTAAAGAGAAAGAGAAAGAAGATTCTGTTTCCTCTGAAGATATTGAAAAAGAAGATTCTGTTTCTTCTGAAGACAGTAAAAAGGAAGATTCTGTTTCCTCTAAAGATATTGAAAAAGAAGATTCTGTTTCCTCTGAAGACGGTAAAAAAGAAGATTCTACTTCGTCAAAAGAGTAGAGTATTTTTTTTATTTTTCTATTTTCAATTGTCATTTTGACAATAAAAAGTTCCTTTTTCTTTTATATGTCCTTGTTCAAATTTCGTGTCTAAGTATTTTCGATTATATTCGTTTGCTTCAATGATAATAGGAATTCTTTCCGTAACATCTACTCCACTATTACAGAGTTCTGATACTTTATCTGGGTTATTAGTTAGTAGTTTAATTGATTTTAGCTTCAGAGCTTTAATTATATCTATTGCAATTAGATAAGATCTTTCATCATCTTGAAAACCTAATAACTTATTAGCTTCATAAGTATCATAACCTAATTCTTGAAGCGTGTAAGCTTTAAGCTTGTTAAACAAGCCAATACCTCTACCCTCTTGTCGTAAATAAACTAAAACACCTAAATTGTTGTTTTGAATGTAATTTAAAGCATGCTCAAGTTGTTGTCTACAATCACAGCGCAGGGAAGTAAATGCGTCACCTGTTAAACATTCAGAATGTATTCTTAAGGGAATATTTTCTTGGTTGATGGGATTTCCTTTTATTATGACGGTATGTTCTTTCATATCTCTGTAACTATAGATACCGATAATTTGAAATTCTCCAAAGCTTGTAGGTAAAGCAGCTATTGATCCAAAATGAACTAACTCAGTGTTTTCTATTCCAAGTTCATTAATTTTTTTTCTTATCATTTTATGCAATTTGTCAACCATCTTTTTCAACCTGAAAAGGGCTCTAATCTAAGAGAAGAAAACTACTTTTTAATAAACAATACTAAATTGCGAAAAATCTTTTTTTGGCTTCTCCCACTTAACGCTTGTATTGTATACTTGTGCTGATGAAGGACCTTTTCTAGCATATTTTATTAGTTTCTCCAGATTTTCCTTGTCTCCTTCTGCAATAATTTCAACTGACCCATTGGGTAGATTTCGGACTGTTCCTCCCACTCCAATCGTATATGCAAAATCACGAGTTTCAGCTCTGAAACAAACTCCTTGCACTATACCGGTAATAACAATTTCCACTCTTTGGATTTTATCATTTTCTGACATGTTAATCACTATATTCCCATTTCTTCAAATAGCTTTCCAATGAACTCTGGTAATGCTTTCTCACAAGGTCCAATAATTGAGTAATCACTAATCGATGATATAGGTGTTTCCTCTATATTAAACTCAACAACTATTGCTCCCATCTGTTTAGCAACTTGTGGTAATGAAGCAACAGGATAAACGACTCCTGATGTACCAATCACAAACAGTAAATTAGTCTGTTCGATATAATTCTGAGCCTTGGTCCACTTATCGGGGTCTAAGGTTTCATGGAACCACACAACATCTGGTCTTAATAAGTTGATTTTACATTCAGAACAATAAGGTAGTTCACCAACATTTTCTGCAAATTCACTATTGTCCCATCTTTCGTAGTGATTACATGAGATGCATCTTGCATAGCGTATTCTTCCATGAACTTCTACAATATTTTGTGTACCAGCGATCTCATGTAGCCCATCAACGTTCTGTGTAACTACTCCGATTCCTATCCCCTTCGCTTCTAATTCGGTAAGTGCTTGATGAGCAGGATTGGGCTTTGCTTTAAGCAAAATTCGCATTCTAGCCCTATACCAATCCCATACAAGTATTGGATTTTTCTGAAATGCAAAAGGGGTTGCTAAATCTTGAGCTTTATAATTGTTCCACATACCATCTTCACCTCTAAACGTCGGCATTCCAGAAGCTTTTGAGATTCCAGACCCAACAAGTGAGGTTATTTTGAGATTTGATTTAGCTACCTTCTGAACAATAGAATCGACGTTCATTATTATCTATTTACAATCTTAGAATATTACTATTATGGTTATCACTTCTCTTTTTTTAGAAAATAAAGATATAGCTGGTTGTACTCCAGTTAATCTGTATCATGTTTAATGATAAAAAACAGGAAAGGTAAATAAAAACATCTTATACTTCAAATTTTCTTTTTTTACCCGTTACTTCAAGATATAACTTATCGATGCTATTGCTGTATTCAGGATACCTTAATAATGCAATTTGGAAAGATATGTCCTTTTCAGAATCAGTTAACCTTTCGAATTGTTGTTTAGGATTTGTAGTGAGAGCATAATATTGAGAGATCATACTTGTACCTGAATAACGGATTATTTTTACGACTTCTTCTTCTATTTTTCTTAAAGCTGCATCGATATATTGTTTGTAATTAAGTCCTCCACTTTCAGCATCTGTTTGCAATTTTTCTAGCATTTCTTTACTAAAATCACTTTCCAGACCATTTATAGCTGATCCTGTGGTTAGATCTACAATAACATTATCGGGATAGTTTGAAAGTAAATCTGGTGTTGCAAATAATACATCAAACTGATTGGGAGGGACGTAATTTGTTGGGTACAGAGAAATTAGCAATTCCCTTCTTGGTTGAAATGATTGCATCGATGAAAGGAATGGTTTAACCATCTCTTTTGAACACACAACAACTATGGGCTTTCCTACAAGTAAAGCATAAACTACTCTTTCCTCCCCTTTGTTAACTAATCGCATGAAGAAATATGGTGCAGCCGCCGAACGATCAATATCGATTGACTGAGCTCCTGTAATCCCTTCTTGTGAGGTTTCAAGTACAGAAGCTAAATTTTTAGCCCAATTGAAAATTCTTCCTTTCATATTTTCATCTAGTTCATAACCAGGTTCATACAAAATTAAACCTGAAACTTGCTTTGCTGTATTTGAACTGTGATAATTGAATACTGGGACCTTTGTATATAGTTGTGATTGCATCTGTTCGGGAAGAATGAAAGTTAAACAAGCCATTGTTATTGGTGATCTTTTGCTTTTAGAAGGAATACCAAAAAAGAATGAATATGAAACTCCACCCAGATCATGTAATGGCATTACAGCACTGGCTTCTCGAAGAATATCCGTTGCAGCAGCACCCATCAACATTCGAATCGAAACTTTCTGAGATTCTTCTTCTGTTAAATCTTGATAATAAAGAACCTTAGTTCCTACAGTGTCATCAAAAATACTAAAGCATACCTTATGTGACATTGTTTTACCAGTTTATTTATTTCTCTTAAACTTATCTGTATAGGGAACCCCATATGTGAGTTAGAAGAGCTAATAACATCAGATTTTCTAATTTCTGATTTACTAAAAATAGAATTTTTCAAATATTTACTAGCACTCGAAATGTTTTTTAAAGCATTTTCTGATATTAATATATTAGGCTAAATTAATTTGGTGGTTGTAGTGAGTAGAAAAGAAGATATTCCTAGAAGTATACTAGAACGATTGGGGAAGAGCAAACGCCTAATTCTTATCGAGATATCCAAGGGTGAGCTAGGATACAAGAAACTTTCAAAAAAACTTGGTCTTGGATTAGATACTATTCGCTCACATATTAGAACAGGCAAGCATTCTACTTCATTATTCCAACTAGATTTAATTTTACGTGATCAGGAGAGATGGATTATTTCTGAATTGGGAAAGAAAGTTCTAGAATTACTAAAACAAGAACCTGAATATTCAGCCCATTTCTATGATAAATAATTAACTATCAATCTTGTCAGTTAAACATTTCAATGCTTTTTTCATGAACATTAGTACCTCGTTCTTACTAATGGCGTCAACAAGTGTTCCTGCTCTTGGACCAGATTTTCTTCCAATAAATAGTAAATAGATTAGTTGGAAGAACTCTTTAGGTTTGATTTGCTGCTTTT
>JABUBN010000665.1_pt1 | contig 10155 bp, 10 predicted proteins | sample 7240341 | NCBI WGS metagenome assembly JABUBN01 (sample SAMN07256345, study PRJNA390944) | subsurface metagenome | isolation source: Methane hydrate marine sediment | place: Pacific Ocean: Eastern North Pacific, ODP site | reverse complement strand
GCTTCCGCTTGCAGGGGGACTTATTGCAGGGGTAATATCCTCTGTTAAGGCTGTTCGGCTGCAAACTGCAGATATTCTCAGAATGATTTAGAAATTCACGAATAAATATTTTCGACAAAGATAATGAACCTGCGTTCATCATCCAATTTTTTTTATTTAGCAATATGTCTTTCAACATTTTAATTAATACTTCTATGCTAAATGATTACAATAAATTAAAACCTATATTTATTTCTACTTGCTCATTGATAAAGGAATGTAACGACTGAAGAAATGAACAGGTAGAAAACTTTCCATTACCTGAAGGGAAAGCCTAAAAGCTGCCTTTATATGCAACTATATTATACTTTCTGAGTTTAAAAAGGTGTAAATATTCCTGGTTCTTAGGCTTTGGAAATGGAATTTTTAATGGCAATAACTACTCGCGTTTAATTAGCCATTCATCCTTAGGGATCTTATATGTAGTGCCATGACGTTTGGAATTACATGTGCGTTCTCACCATGATCTTGCTGTTGTATTTTAATGAATCATATTGATCATTGCTCATTATATTTTTTTGATCAAATAACCGTAAAAACACAACTCTGAAGCAATCTACACCGAGGTGGTTTTATGTGTGTTAACTTCAGTCAACTTTCCATCTATCAGATGAAAAAGCCTGTCAGCAAGATGCATTCCTGTAAAATAGCCGTGTGTGGTAACCACCATGGCGCTTTTTTTCTCTCTCACATAAGGAATCAGAAAATCCAACATTTCATTGGCAGTTTCATCATCCACATTTACTGTTGGTTCATCAGCAATAATAAGCGAGGGTTCGTTTATTAGAGCCCTTGCAAGTGCAACACGCTGCTGCTGACCTACACTGAGTTCAGACGGCAGGTTATTCAGCCTTTCTCCAAGTTCCATTTGCTCAAGCATTGAAACAGCTTTTCGCGTGCGTTCCTCAAGGGATAACATACTGTTAAGCAATGCCGATTCAACATTCTCAAGGGCAGTCCATGACGGGATCAGGTTAAAATTCTGAAAGATCAGCCCAATCTTTTTCCTGCGAACATTTGAAAGCTCTTCACGCGTGAGGCGATTATAGGGAATGCCTTCGATCAGTATTTCACCTGATGAAGGTGAATCAATACCACTCAATATCCACTGCAATACTGTCTTTCCTTCGCCACTCCTGCCTTTGATCACTACCAGTTCTCCCGGAAACACTTCCAGATCAATGCCCTTAAGCACTTCAATTGGTTTACCTCTTATTTTAAAACTCTTTGTAATGTTGCTGCATTTCAATATTGGATTGTTATTCATGATGCCAGGTATGTTAAAGAAAAATTATGATTCAAGTGTTTCTAAATCATTCTGAGAATATCTGCAGTTTGCAGCCGAACAGCCTTAACAGAGGATATTACCCCTGCAATAAGTCCCCCTGCAAGCGGAAGCAATAAACCTGCCGCCATGATTAAAGGATTAATGGCATCCGTTCCGGACACAAGATCGGCAGGTAAGGAAAACACAACAATATAAGCAATGACAACCCCGGCAATTCCCCCCGTGAAAGCATAAAAGAATGCTTCGGCCATAAACTGGGAAACCAGGTTCCGGTCACGCCATCCAATGGCCTTTAGAATACCTATGTCATTTCGTCGTTGAATTACTGAAGAGTACTGTATTTTCATTGCCAGGAAAAGCATGCATACAACCACAATGACAGTGATTGTCCATGCAGTGTTCTCATTTATACCCATCGCCAGCATTCCTGGCTGGTAGCACCCATATGAGGTGATTCGGGAACTTTGCCCCAGGACCTTAACAATATCAGCCTTGGCCCGATCGTGGTATTTGGCACCTTTGCTTTCAACCAGAACCGCATTTGTTGCATTTTCTACAGGTTCCTCCAGCCTGGTTGCAACCAGCTCCCGAAGTCCGGGTAGCGTCATGTAAATATTGGCCTTTCCGGGTCTAAGGGGAGGATTCACTACTGCAGCGACCTTGTACATCCTGTCGCCGAGCTCTATGCTTGAACCTGCCTCAAGTTTATAAATGGAGGCGAATTCCTTATCCACCATAATCAGGCCCTTGTCATCCGGCCTGAGAAATTGCCCTTCCACAACATTTTTTTCGGCTACCACTGTGGCTGAATGAGCCTTCGGTCTGGTGAGATCAATTCCCCCCAATACCCATTCACCGTAGCCCTGTGAGGACCTGATCCTGAACATCAGATATGGTGCTGCATCTAAAACATTGGGGGATTGCCGGATCTTTTCTACAAGATCAGCAGTGATAATATTCGTTGGTGCATTGTTGGCAATAAACCCCTCTCTATCAGGATCATAAAGCTCTGTGGCATACATCTGTATACAACATCCTTCTATGGTTAGCCTTGGTATATAAGCTACCGTATGAGCCCCTATATTGTGTAATACACTCTGGGCAGAATCACGGGTTATGCTCGCAAGAGAGGATGCAACCACCACAATTGCTCCAAGGAGGACATAGCTGAGTATTGCGCCTGTGGAGCGTCGCTTTCTACGCTTTATCTCTTTCCAGGCATTTCTGAATGAATCGCTCATATTCAATCAATTGTTAATTTAATTACTTATGCTATTGTAAAAATTCAAAGCTTTCTGAGTATATCGGCAGGTTTCAAACGTGCAGACATCATTGCTGAAACTGCTCCTGCCAGGGCACCTGCCAATACTGTAAGTATATATCCCGACAACAGTATCATCAGATCAAGCGATAAAGTAAAAGATTCATCAAGACCCAGCCATTCACCAACGGGAAAAATTGCATAAAGCAGTACGGCTGCAATACAACCTGCCAGTCCTCCAAGAGCCGCCTGTATAAATGATTCAGCAAATACCTGAGATACTATACTACGCTCAGACCAGCCAATTGCCTTTAATATTCCGATATCGTTGCCACGCTCAACTACTGAATAATACTGTGATGCCACAATAAGCAGCATGATGCTGACAAAAACCATTAAACCCAACAATTTCATGCCCCTGGTGGTAAATCCGATTGCAGCGCCGGCAGGATTAAAGCATCCATAACCAATTGTTGAAGAATTGAATCCCAGTATCTCTTTAACATCTTTAATGGCATTTCTGATTACAAGTGAATTTGCGCCATCGACCAGAACCACATTGGCCACATTTTCCACTGGGTGGTTAATTCTGGTATTCAAAACCTCCGTTGCTTCTTTAAGCGGCAAATATATGTCAGCTTTGGCTGGCCTGGTTCCGGGACTCAGAATACCCAGAACCCTGAATTCCTTTTCACCCAGATAAATCATATCGTCAACACTGTATTGTTCAGCATCGGCAAATGTTTGTTCCAGCAGGACAACATCCGTATCCCCGGGTTGGATCAGACGTCCCTGTACAATATCCGTGTTAGAACAAGCGACCATACGCACTGACTCCATATCCGCAGGATCAAATCCTGCGAGGATCCAGGAGCGGTTCACATACTCGTCGGTTATCATCGTAAAAGTAAGCAATGGAGCAGCATTCTTTACATGGGGAGACTGACTGACCAGATCTACCAGCGGACGAGGGAACAGTATGATCGGATTGTTATAAATAAATAATCCTTCATGATCAGGATCAGTAAAGCTTATATTGGTATCCTGCGGAGAAGTTGCATAGACAAAACCGATGAACTGTGCTCCGGCATACATAAGTGCTGTACTTGTGCCAATTCGCGAAGAATTTGTAAATGAAATAGTTATGACAAGGAAAGCAACCGCTATAACATAACCAAGCATATTCCATGTACTTCTGCCTTTCCGTCGTTTAATCTCCATCCAGGCATATTTAAGCATTTCTTTCATATCGGTTCAGCTTATCAAAATTTTGATTAACCTAAAAAGTTAATAATTTTTTTTAACCTCACAACATTTTATTTATATTTCTTATATTGAACAAGCGCATTTTTCAACCGATCCCTCACCTTTTCTGAAATTAAGTTTCACGGTATAATATCCGGCAGTTACATAAACAGATTCAAGGTTAGGTCCGTTACCCCTGTATATGATTTTTTCGTTATATACATTGAACTCCGCATTCCACCAGTAAGTGAACCAACCCTTGTCATGCCATGCATACATCCTGATATTACCGGTTGTGAGATACTTATTCCGCAAGGTAATTACCTCATAACTGTTGTCGACTGCAAACCTGGCCTCGGCATTCTGTGTATCCCAGCTTCCAACTGCATCACCAATCATATAAACTTCAGGTTGGGAAATGGAAATCTGCTCTGTTTGAAGGTTCACGACTAACATGTAGTAACCCGCAGTACCTGGCACAGGAATATCCTGTTCACCAAGACTGTACAATCCGTTAACTTCCACATCCTCTTTGCCGAAATCATTCTCCCATCCTCTTTGGGGGGCGAACCTTATTCCCCCATTATTATTCAACCATACTATCTTCCAGAACAAATGTGGCTTGGAATAAGCAGGTATCATCTCAAAATTGTTAAGATCCCAGTTCCAGGCCTCCTCTCCTGCAAGAGAGCTGACACCGTCACCTATCATGAACAACTTTTCCGGATAGCTGGAAGAACCTGTTTCCGTCATCTGAGCTGCAAAACCTTCTCCGACGGTCCAGTTGACAGCTAAGGTATATGTGCCTTCGTGTTCTTTCTCCAGTAAATAATTATTCCCTCCAGTGACCATACTTAGTTCAAAACCGGGCATGGTCCCTGAAAGTACGCCACCAAAGGATGTGTATACCTTTACTTCATTGCCTGTAATTTCAATTTTATCTCCATGGCCATAACGAAATCTGAATTCACCTTCCCTCAAATCAAGTCCCTTGCTTTCAAACATCATATTGCTTTCGTTGAAACTGCTGATCAGATGTATCTCCGTATCAAACCATTCTTCACCGGTAACGTGGCCGAACAAAGAGATATCAGATACAGGACTGATTACATATGTACTTGTTTGTTTTTCGATAATAATATGATAAATACCGTTCTCAGGGACAGTAAAAACACCTGCATCAGGGCCAAATATTCCTTTCTGTATTGTTCCGTTTATTTGGCCATTTTCCCCAGTCAGGACAATATTGTCATTACTAAAGGGACCATATACTGTTTGAGTCTTGTTAACAACTTCTATTATATTGAATCCATCGGATTTTGAGTTTATGGCAATAAAGATTTCGTACAAACCCACCCTTGACTGGCCATTCACCTCATTTGTGGTTGCATCCATCAATCCGTTTTCGTCAAAATGATTAAAAGCAGTGGCCTTTCCTTTTATGTAAATTCCGTCAGCCGCAGTTATGGGAGGCTCCGTGTCATCTCCCTTTAAGCAGGAGTTTAAAGTTATAATTGCTGACAACAAAAATATTATCAAATTCAATAATCTGCCACTCATGATAATATGTTAGTTTGTTTGAGAAATTTGGTAGAGAATTCTACGGGATAATCATTGTGTTTATACAAAATTAGCAAATATTTTTAAATATTATTTTGTTAAACCGCATTTAACTATTCATGTTGAATAATATTTTAATTTTGCACACGACAAAATTGTTTTTAACATATTTCGTTCTTAAATAAAATTATCTGTTAAAGCAAATAAAATATATGTCACGATCATTCTGTTTTTATCGTCAACTTCGCTTCTTCACTTCAAAGCTGAAATGGTACAGGATATTAATATTGGCTTACACTTTAATTACAGGCCTGGTTATGTTATCCGGCACTGCTTCTGCAGATAAAGCAGTTTTTGAAAATGGCTTAAACGGGCAACAAGTTTATATTTACTATTTTTATTTTACTCCACGCTGCGATGAATGCATAATTGTTGAAGAAGTTTTACTAAAGATACTTAATGGATATTATTCCCAGGAGCTAAAAAACAAGAGATTGATTTTTCAGAAAATCAATCTTTCTGACCCTGACCCTGAATCAAGGAAAATAATTCAGGAACTCAGGGTAAGGAGACAGCTGTTTCTGCTGGTTTCAGGGGACATTAAGGTAAACCTGACAAGAGATGCTTTTCGGTTTGCAGAAAATCAGTATGAACGTTTCCGTGATATAATGAAAAATGCTATTGATCAGGCTTTATCTCATTAAGTTGCCGGGGCGTAATATTATACATCAAAGCAGCAGAAAACCTGTATGATGTGGTCAGTTGAGGTCCCTCGAGGTTACGGTAAAAAGGAAGGTCGGCGGAAACTACAAATGAAAAATTCTGTGTAAAATTTACCCTGATTCCGGGGGAAATAAACAGCCAGTGTCCGCCGGTCTTCTCAACAGGTTCTTCGCATAACTTGTCAGTTACCTGATACCTGTATCGTACGTAGTTAAATATATCAAAAACAATTCCACCATAAAAATTATAACTCAAACCGGCAGTGTACTGGAATTCATTACCAAAACTGTAGGTTAGCGAATCCTGAAAATTCCTGTTCTGCCCTGACAGGCGGAATGTCGCACCTGAACTCAGATACAGATTGGTTATTAAAATGTGGCTCTTGGAAAAGCTTAGCCAGGATATAGCATCAAAAGAACCTGAACCAGACTGCACATCCATGGGAAATAAGGAGTTATTAGAACCAGATTGAGAAAAACTTCCGGTAGGTAATTTGGGTCCAATCCCGGCGACTATCCCCCATCCGTTATAGGCAAGAGGATTCATTAAACGGAATTTGACCATAAAAACCATATCACCAAATCCCCAAAGGTAATCAATCTGCCTTCCGCCATCTAATCTGGTTGAAGCCAGTTCCTGTCCAACATACGTCATGATGCCGGCAACAGACAGTTTGCGGCTGATCCCGTAATTTGCCTCTATAATACCTGAGTGAATAACCCTTAGCCTGTCATTATCCTCCAGCCGTATATCACCATCATAGAGACCATTCATATAATTTAGATCATATGCGAACTGTAACTGCAAACTTCTGGCACCGGCAGTTCCCAGTCCGAACCTGGCACCGGCAGTTCCCATTCCCCCGGCCATCGCACCACAGCATGCCTGCGTAAAAACCATTTCCGGTAAGAAGGCCAAAAGTGCTATAATCAACAAATACTTCTTCATGACAAAACAGAATACCAGGTTGTTTTTCCGATAAAAGACTTATATCTTATATGGTACAAAGATATATTAAATTAACGTGAGACATAAATTTAGTAACATAAAGCCATAGATTGATCAATAATCCCGATGATCTTGTTGGCCAATCATCATATTTTGCTAAAAAGTTAAAATTTTACGCATCGTTCAGTTACGCATCTATTGAAGATATTCTTGACTCTACCATGATGAATAGAATCGATTATACGTTTCATACTAATACTACCTCAAGCTATATTCTGTGGAATAACGGAGATAAATTCGAGTGGGAGAAATTGCCTGAATCTGCCCAGGTATCACCCATTAAAAAAACGATTGTACGTGATTTTAACAATGACACCTATCCGGATGTGTTATTAGCTGGAAATGACCATACATATGATATCGGTACCGGTTATTATGATGCAAATAAGGGGATCATTTTACTGAGTAAAGATGATCGTCCATTAAGTGATTTAAAGACTCCTTCACAAAGCGGATTAATGCTCCATGGAATGGTAGAGTCATTGCTTTATTTCGATGGTGATACACCACTTATAATAGCAGGATTTAACAGGGACAAGGTAGAGACATTTTACTTTATCAAGTAATAACATTCTACATTCAGGAAAACATAAAATTACCTCAAATATGGAAAAAAACGTTGGTATCTGGCTTGACAATGAAAAAGCCTACATTATTACTTTAGTTAACGATAGTGATCCAATGGTCATTCAGTAATTATTAGGTGGTTACTAACCTACTAACCTACTAACCTACTAACCCACTAACCCACTAACTTTCAGTCTCAAACTCTGCCCCGCCTTCGCATACTACGGGCGGGCAGGCAGGCCTCCCTTCCCTGCTTGCTATATTTGCTAAACCTAACTTCATACGTTAAAGTTTTTAATTGCCGGATAATCAATGAGTTAGATTTTGATTTTTGACTACATTTGCTTTTTTATAGTTTTCGAACTCTTTATCATTGATATTGAACATTTTAAGTATTTTTTTATGATTTGTTCCTAATGATGACACTACCCATTTCTCTATACCCTCAATATTAAACCTTCATAAATGAATTTCTGAAAGGATATTTAGAAAAGAATGGATCGAGTTTTCCTTTTCCTGCTAAATCCAGCGCCTGACTTTTAATATCCTCCGACATTGGTTTAATATTGCCTGAGAAAACACACACAAATAGACAAGGGTCAGGACCCTTTGGTCGTTCCAATGAAAAATGGGCCTTACCCGTACAAGTTACTTTAATTCCCTTAAGCTGCCATGATAAAGTGAGATTGGATCAATTGAAATCATCCGAAAGATACGATTTGACCAGATCCCTGAGATTGTATCTGAAAGCCATTATTTCACCATACGCTCCAACGGAACGTATAGCCATCAAGTCATTTCGTTTTGTTTCCGGCAGTAATATATATTTGCCGAAACTATCCGATGATTCACAAATGGGGCCAACAACATTATATTGATTGGGTTTCCCATTCGATGTCAAATTCTCAATGCGATGATATGCCTGGTACAATGCCGGTCGAAGAAGTTCAGTCATTCCGGCATCTACGATGGCAAATTTTATTTTGACTCCATTCTTAACATATAAAACCCGGGTAATCAGGTTGCCACATTGGGCGACCATGGATCTACCCAATTCAAAATGTACTTTTTGTTTTGGCCTGAGTTCCAGGAGATTTTTGAAAAGTCCAAAATATTCAGCAAAATCAGGAATAGTGTGTTGGTCAGGATTCTCATAGTTAATTCCCAAACCACCTCCCACGTTGATGTGATCAACAATGATCCGGTGTTCAATGAACCATTCCTGTATCCTGTTGATCCGGATACATAAACCTTTGAAGGCATTCAAATCAATAATTTGGGAGCCAATGTGAAAATGCAGACCAATTAGTTTAACATTTTTTAAAATCACCAGAAGTTGCAAAATATCTTCCAGTTCCCACTGGTAAATTCCAAATTTATTTTCCTCAATTCCTGTTGTAATGTAATGATGGGTGGCTGGATTAATGTTGGGGTTTATCCGCAACGCGATGGGCGCTATTTTCCCTTTTTCCCCGGCAAGCTCATCAATGACTTTTATCTCCTGAATCGATTCACAGTTAAAACAAAAAATATTATGGTCCAGCGCCAGATTAATTTCCCAATCCGATTTTCCCACTCCTGCAAAAACAGTCTTTTCCGGATCAAAACCGGTATCCATAACCTTGGCAATCTCGTTCCCGCTGACACAATCCGCTCCGAAACCATACTTCCTGATGATCTTTAGAATTTCATCATTAGCATTGGCTTTCACCGCATAATGAACATGGTAATCATATTTTCCTGCTTCTTCAGAAACACGCTGAAGGGTTTTCTTCAACAATGGAATATCATAATAATAAAATGGAGTGGAAAGTTCCCTGAATTTTTGTATAGTTGATTTTGTAAACATTATCCTGAGCTTAAATTGTAAGTTAGTTACAAAGGAGTTTAGTTGATTTGTTTTTGATTGAACAAACTACCATGTAAAGCATGCAGGGCTTGTTTTTTATGTTGGGTTCCGATAAGTACTGAAATATTATACCAGCTCCCTCCATAAGAGATCATCCGGATGGGGATTTCTTTTAAAGCTTCTAATATTTTCATGATTGCGTTGATTTTTATCTTAAAAAAAAAGCCTGCAGAAAGTTGCAGGCTTTATAAATGTTTTTGATGAATATAGTGCAAATTTCTACCTCAGATATATCGGGCAAAGAAAATGTTTAAAATGTTTAACCCTTTTCTGCATATATGTGAGGGTTAGTACCATAGTTTTTCAGATTTTATTTTCAGCGTGTAAAAGTATAAAAAAAAAGTTACTATACAAGGTGGAAGAATGGAAGATTGGAATGATGCCCGCCCGTACCGAACGGTACGTTCGGGCGGGGAATAATGGAAACCAGTAACCCGAAACAATCTTTTACCGTATGGAGCCATTGATTCCTAAAAATTTTATATTTTTGTAACCCCGAAAAGAATAAGAGCATGGAGCATAGGGCAAAGAGCATGGGGGAGGTAGTAGAAAGAA
>JABUBN010000664.1_pt1 | contig 10161 bp, 11 predicted proteins | sample 7240341 | NCBI WGS metagenome assembly JABUBN01 (sample SAMN07256345, study PRJNA390944) | subsurface metagenome | isolation source: Methane hydrate marine sediment | place: Pacific Ocean: Eastern North Pacific, ODP site | reverse complement strand
CCATAATAATTTCAATTATTGTTTTCTCGCCGATCGGGATCAATGGTTTTGGAAGAACTTTTGTAACCGGCGCCATTCTTGTACCTCTTCCCCCAGCCATGATAACAACCGGTAAATCAATCTGATGAGAAGGACTCACCGGATCGCTATCTGAAATATATAAATAGTTTGCAAAAACATCTATTAGTTTGTTATTCTCAATAACCGGAAGAAACTCCACATTAAATTGATTAAGATATTTCAATCCTTCATCCTTTGAACATCTTTTATTTAGATATTTGAAGTTTTTATTGGTAATCTTTACAACATTTTCAAATAATTCAATTCCGTTTAGCACTGCACGCCTGAAATCTCCATCTGATATTACTCCAACCACGTTTTTTTTATCATCTATTACAATTACAAAACCTGCCCCTCCAATGTCCATTTGTTTAATCGCTTCTCTGATACTAAATTTATAATTTGCAGTATATTTTTGAAAATCTTCCATAATGATTTTTTATAAAACAATAACTTAAACCAAGTCTTCCCATCTAATTAATTCATCATTATTTATATTTTTATTTACTTTTCTACCAATAACATATTCCATTTCATCAGGTTTAATTCCGGTTCCCGGTCTTTTAAAGGCAATATCTTTCTCAGAAATTATATCTCCTCTTGGGATTTCACGGATAGATACTACACTTCTTCTGAACTTTAATTTTTTTTCTTCTTCATCTTTTGAAATTATTCTTTTATAGCTTCCGAGAGATTTTTGAATATTTTTACTTTCTCTTACAATTTTTTCAAGCTCTTTTGGGTCGGCTGATATTTGATGGTCCCAACCCGGCAAGTCTTTATTAAGAGTAAAATGTTTTTCAATAACACATACTCCAAGAGCAACAGATGCCAATGGGATTGAAGTACCGATTGTATGATCGGAAAAACCAATTGGATAATTAAAGGCTTTTTGAAGCATAGAAATATTTCTTAAATTAATATCTTTCATTTTTGGCGGATATATAGCAATACAATGCAAAATAACAATCTGGTTATTCCCTTCTCCCTCAATTGCTTTAACAGCATTTTCAATTTCAGCTAGTGAGGCCATTCCTGTTGAGAGGACAACAGGTTTATTATACCTGGCTATATGTTTTAATAACGTAATATTATTAATATCCATTGAAGCTACTTTATAAAAAGGCACCCCTATTTTATTTAACAAATCAACTTCTTCATTTGCAAAGGGGGTAGAACAAAAATCAATACCTATTTCATCACAGTATTTTTTTAGTATTACATGATTATCTTCATTTAAGTAGTATTTCTCAACCATTTCTTTTAAAGAACCAAAATGTTTCTTTCCACCATCACCGTCATCGTAGGATTGATTTCTATCATATTCCTCTTTAGCAATTAGGGAACTCTGTGTCCATGATTGAAACTTTACAGCATCTGCACCACATTCTTTGGCACTATCAATTATTTTTTTTTGCTAATTCCATGTCACCATTATGATTAGCACCAATTTCGGCAATAATATAAGGTTCAGAATAATTAAATATTTCTTTACCTTTTTTGATTTGAATTTTCATACATATAAAACTCTTCTAATGTTATAATTTCACTCCACCATCCAGAAAATATCTCTGTAATATTAGAATTAACAATATCAATATACTTTTTTTTGAATGATGGATTAGATAATTCTTCTCTAAGTTTTTGAACTTGTTTTAATTTATTACTAAAGATAAGGGAGTATTTTTCAAAATGATTATTATCATATTGTCTATAGTAAGTTTGTACTTCTTTTAAAAACTGAACCTGACGTGGTTTTCTCAATAACAGTGTTGTTATGAAGAACCAATCAACTGCTATCAAATTATCTTCGAAATCTATCGGAGATTCAATAATTTCAGAACGCACAGCAATATTTGAGAACCCAAAAATATTGCTATTAAAATTCTTTTCTTGCAATGAATTTATATCCTTTAAATGAGTTGTTAAAAAATTATTGTTTCGATTATTATGGCTAAATAATGTTAATTCATTGATAACAATGTCATTGTTTTTCAAAACCTCAAGGGATTTTTGCATCCTATTTTCTGAAAAATAATCATCAGAATCTCCAAAAACTATGAATTTATAATCCAACTCAAGAGCCTTATTAATACCTGTTTCTCTATTTTTGGCTGGTGTTAATTCTGAAATAATTTCAATTATAGATAAATCAGGATATTGTGTTATGTATGAATTGAAATTGTCGACTCTATCGTTGATTACTAAAATATCAAAATTTCTATAAGTTTGTCTTTGAAGTGAAGTAAAGAAATCATCTAAATATTTTTTTGATGCAGGAAAAATTGTGGTTAAAAATACCGCATCTGATTTTTTCATGTCACTTCATCTTTTTTGCCGGACTTCCAATATAAACACCACTTTCGGTAATATCTTCAGTGACAAGAGCACCTACACCAATAATTGTACGTGAAAAAATATTTATTGATTGCTTTAATACTGATCCGCCACCAATTAAACAATTTTCTTGAATCAAACAACCTCCATTAATTAAAGCTCCTGTTGAAATATGACAATGATCTTCAATAATGGCATCATGCTCTATCAAAGCTTTTGAGTTAATAATGCAATTTTTCCCAATTTTTGCATTTGCATTAATTAAAGCGTGGTGCATAACAACAGTCCCTTCTTCTATTGTGGCATGTTTGGAAACATATGCAAAGGGTGATACTATAACCGGTAAATTTGCATGATGATTTTTTAACAATTCAAAAATTTCAATTCTTCTTTTTGGACTTTGAATATGTCCCAGTGCTATTAAAAAATCAGGGTATTCTTTACATAAATCTTTTAAGTCTGAATCATTGGCAATAATAGGGTATCCTAATATTTTTTGTCCCTTTTTTTCCGGTAAATCAACAATTCCTTCAATAACATAAATTCCTTCTTGTTCAATAACATCAATGCATGATTTACAATGTCCACCTCCACCGATTAGTATGATTGATTTTTTCATATTATTACACTACTGGGTATATTAACAATTCTTTCTTCCAACCATTTGGCATTTGTTAAATCACCGGTAGGGCAATTTTTGAACATTTTTAGTTTATTCATAAGAGTCCAAGTCGGGCGGGTCATGATTCCATTTTCATTGGTGTATTTCAAAAACGAATCCCGCTTGGTTTTATCTTTTAATAATATAGCATTTAGCCAATAATTGGATACTGAATTTCGGGGTTCATTTACAAATTCAATTCCTATTTTTTTAAAAAAACCCTTGTATGCTTGTGCTGTTTTTCTTTTGTTTTCAGTAAACACAGGTAATTGCTCCAATTGTGCTAATCCCAGTGCTGCATTGATGTTAGGCATACGGTAGTTATAACCAATTTCATCATAAATGAATTCCCATGGATGGGCCATTTTAGCTTGAGTTGTAATATGTTTTGCTTTTTTGGCTATTTCTTCATTATTGGTTAGTATCATTCCACCACCACCTGTAGTAATAATTTTATTACCATTAAAACTCAAGACTCCTATCTTTCCAAATGTGCCTGCATGTCTATCTTTATATTTACTGCCCACACTTTCAGCAGCATCCTCAATAACAGGGATATTATATTTATCGCATATTTCGACTATTTCATCAATACGGCATGGATAGCCGAATGTATGCATTGGTAAGACTGCAGTAATTGGATTTGAAGTTGTTTTATTAATAATTTGAAGTCTTGATTTATTTAATCGTTTAACTTTTATATTGTGCTTAAAAAAATGTTCAAGTTTATCTGCAGATAATCCCAAAGTATCTTTATCAACATCCACAAACACAGGTTTTGCTCCACTATAGCTAATGGCATTAGCTGTCGCAATAAAAGTCAGGGGTTGTGTAATTACTTCTGTTTCCGGCGTTACCTCCGCAAGTAAAAGTGCAATATGTAAGGCACTTGTACCATTCACACATACAACAGCATTTTGAGACCCTGTATACTCGGCCATTTTTATTTCAAATTCATCAACATATTTTCCCACACTTGAGACATAAGTAGAATCTATGCATTGTTCCAGATATTTTTTCTCATTGCCTGAAAAATGTGGTTCGTGCAAAGGAATAAAGCCTTCAGGTTTATTGTACAATTTGCGAATGAAATGAATTATTTCCTCAAATACAATATCCATAACATTATATATTATAAATATCGGGCTTGTACTTCTTTAAAATCTCAGGATCAGAGAACCATTCACAGGTTATTTTTAATCCCTCTTCAAAAGAATATTTTTGTTTAAATCCTGTTAATTTAGTGATAAGACTATTATCTCCCCACAGCCGGTAAACTTCCGAATCTTCCGCTCTAACACGCTCTTCTTCAGTAATGAATTTGACATTCGATGACATAATATTCTTTATCAGCTCTAAGATTTTATGCATGGAGATTTCATAGTTCGAGGCAATATTGACTTCTTTTCCTATTGATTCCTTGCATTCTGCAAGGGAAATTATTCCGGTACATGTGTCCTTAACGAAATTCATGTCGCGTGTAGGAGTTAGATTGCCCAATTTGATTTCTTTTACTCCGGATAGTATCTGTGTTATAATGGTTGGAATAATGCCTCTTGCCGATTGTCTGGGCCCGTAAGTATTAAAAGGCCGGGCGATTGTAACCGGTAGTTCAAAAGCATTGTAAAAACTCATGGCCATTGCATCGGCTCCAATTTTACTGGCACTGTACGGTGATTGTGGTTGTTTAGGATGTTTCTCGTCGATTGGTACATATCGTGCTGTGCCATATACTTCAGAGGTTGAAGTATGGATTAACCTAATTCTTCCATTTTCTTTGGCCGCTTGACAGATGTTTAGAGTTCCCTTTACATTTGTGTCTACATAACTGTCCGGGGCAACATATGAAAAAGGAATAGCAATTAATGCAGCCAGATGAAATATTAAGTCAACGTCTTTAGTTATTTTCTTACAAAAATGGGGATCGCGTATATCCCCGGAAATTACTTCCAACCTCTTATTAGGAGGAATATCTTCAAGCCAACCCCAAAAGTTAAACGAATTGTATTGAGATAAGGCTTTTACTTTATAACCTTTTTCTAATAATGTTTCGGTAAGGTGCGATCCGATGAAACCATCAGCACCGGTAACCAGAACTCTCTTTAAATCCATTTTGCGTTATTATATAGAAAAAAATATGATAATTATAAATTAAAACGTTTTTTAAAAGTATACCATAAACTTTGGTTTTTAGTCTCTTCATCATAATAGGCTTGCCGGTAACTGTAAGAGTACCCATAGCCATATCCATAACCATACCGGTACGAGTAGCCGTAATAACCTTTTAGCTGTATATCATTAACTACAACACCAAGGCTTTTGATCAGGTGTTTTTCATACATGCTATTGGCCAGTTCCACTACCTGCTTATCGGAATAGTTATGACGCACCACAAAAATCAGGGAATCGAGAAAGTCTTTTAGTACAAGCGTATCAGTTACAATGGCAACCGGTGGGGTGTCAATAATGATGTATTCAAAGTCTTCCTTTGCTTTTTGGATAAAGGTTTTCATTTTCTCTGTGCCTAATAGTTCGGCAGGATTGGGGGGGATTGGTCCTGAAGTGGTAACAAAAAGGTTGGCAATATTTGTTTCAAAGATCATGTTATTGTAATCAGATTTACCGATAAGATATGTACTTATGCCTTCGGTATTGTTAAGATTGAATATCCTGTGTATTTTTGGTTTGCGGAGATCAAGACTGATCAGCAAGGTTTTTTTGCCGCTTATAGCAATAATGCCAGCAAGATTGACCGCGCAAAAGGTTTTTCCTTCATTGCTTACTGCCGAAGTAACAGCAATTACACCGGTCTTTTTTTCCTGTAAAATATATTGCAGGTTGGTACGCAAAGCTCTGAATGATTCGGCTAGTGAGGAACGTGGATTTTCAGTTACGGGTAATTCTGTTCCCCTATCATTGTGTCCTATATTCCCGATAATCGGGGCTTTTAAAGATTCCTCCAGGTATTTTTTATCTGTTATTCTGGTATTAAAGAAATTAATGAGTAAAATCAGAGCCAGTGGTATAGCTCCTCCGCTAATCAACGCAATCAAATAATTCATGGAAGTTTTTGGCTTAACTGTAGTTGCATTTTCAGAGCGGGCAATGTCCAGTATTTTGTGATCGGATATATTGGAAGCTCTTGTAATTCCTGCTTCAGCTCTTTTTTCGAGCATAAAGGTATAGATCTGGTCGTTGATGGTAAATTTGCGTTGTATATCGATCATCTGCCGCTCGGTACCCGGCAGTTTTTGAACATCATTCTCAATTTTTGCAATTCGGGTATTCAGGTTCTCCAGTGCAATCCGGTTGCTTTCAATCAGACTCCTGAGGTTTTCTTTCAATGCTTCTTTTGCATTCTCAATCTGGGAGTTGATCAAAGCAAGTTGGGGTGAACTTTCGCTGGCGCTAAACTCCATTTGTCGTTTTTGTAAATTGAGCTCATTAATTTCAGCTACAATACTATTTAACAGGTTGTCCTGAATCCCCACTACTGATGGAGCAACCAAATCGCCGCTGGCATTTTTATTGCTTACATAGTCCAGCAGGTAATTGTAGTAATTTGTTTTGATATCGTAAATGGCTTTTTCTGATTGTAGTTCCTGCATTTTTTCAAAAAGAAAAATTCCTTCTTTGCTCAGATCAATCACTTTGTGGGTGGTTCGAAACTGTTGCAGACGAAGACCGGTGGATTCAAGAGAATCAACAATTCCACTTAATTGTTCGTCGATAAATTGTATGGTATTTTCAGAGGTAATATTTTTTTCTTCCAGATTAGCGCGAATGTACACTTCCATTAACCTATTAAGATAGTCGGCCAGTTGATCATCCACAAATCCCTGCATACTTAGGGTGAGAATGGTTCCTTTTTCATCGTTCACTTCTACGTTTAATGCTTTTTGATAATAGTTGGAAAGACTGTTGATGTCATTAAATGTAAAATAATACTTTTTAGAAATATTTGATTCAAAATTATAATTGTCAGGATCCCGAAGTCGTAAGTTGAAGTTGAAGGACTCATGGGCAAATTTCTCGCCGAATTGCATAACTTTGTTGATATCATGCCTATCATCAATAATTAGACGATATTCATTATTTGATAAAAATAAAATGTTAATGGGATAGTTGTAGAGGTTGGTTTCTGTAGTATCGTATTTCACAATAAATGGGCTGTGTTGGTATAGTTGTGTTTCTGCAATTCCTCTTCTGCCCACTGCTGTATAGGTTATGTAAAAGTCAAGATCTTCTAAAGCCAATCGTGTCATTTTGTAAGATTTCAGAATGCTGATCTCATTTTCCACCACGGCTTTTCTTCGTCTATTTCTCAAGCGGGAGAGTTCATCCAGTACGCCTTCAATAGTACCGGTACCCGATCTCTCTTCACCTACAATAACAGAACAACTGGCACTATATACTTCCTGCGAGTATCGATTTATCAAATAGGCAATGGTTAATGATATGAAAACGGCGATAGCAAACCACCACCAGTGGTAGAGGATGAGGAAGATGTATTTTTTTATGTCGATTCCTTCTTCTTCTTCGGGAAGGATTACTTGTTGCTGGTTGCTGGTTACTTGTTGCTGGTTGCTGGGTTCCATGCAATGATTATTTTGTTATGTGTTGAATTATCGCGAAGTTATTGAAAATGTTGCTTACTTGTTGCTGGTTACTGGTTACTTGTTGCTGGTTCTGTTTTCCAACTTTTCTGAACATATTGAATAAAGTTGTTAATTTTTTTCCCAAGAGTAGCATATTCCTGAATTAATTTTCCCCAATCATAATCACTTGCATAAAGTTCTTTAATCATCTCCAACTGACTGATTGTTTCATCACATGATGCCTGGGAGTAAATCAGAAATCTAACAAAATCTGCTTTATATTTTCTTCTTCCATAACCCTCTGCGATTTGATCCTTTATACTTTTACTGGCCCTGCGTATTTGGCTTCCCTGTTCGAATAATTCAAACTTTGGTAATACCAGGCTTGCTTTATGTACCTCCAATGCTAATTGAAACGCTTCATTATAAATATCTAATTCCCTATAACTCATTAATGCTTAAATTTTAGTATAATTTCTATTTTAAAGACCTAACAGGCAACATGCAACTAGAAACTAGTGTCATGTCAAGTTAAAAATGACGGATAAAGTTTGTTTAGTTTTATTCGAGAGTCTTTGGTAGTAAACTGCCAATTAATTTTAGCCCCTTTATTGTTTCTATGCTCTTCCCATGCCTTGGTTTCCGAAGCTATTTCTTTCATGTTATTAATTCGTCTATTCAAACATTGACTATTTAGAACATTTAATTCTATTTCCGCCATATTAAGCCAGCTACCATGCTTTGGCGTATACACAAACTCAAATCTGTCCCAAATTCTTTTTGCTTCAAGTGGTTCAAATCTTTCATAAAGAGCGCCGGGTGTGTGGGTATTAAAATTATCCATAACCAAAGTGATTTTATCAACATCGGGATAATCTTTATCTGCTATTTCCTTAATAAGAACTGCCCAATCACATTTTGTTTTCCTTTCGGTTATTTTTACTCGTCGTTTCCCAGCAAGAGGCTCATTTACCATAAAAATGTTACAAGTACCTTTTCTGGTATACTCATAATCAATTCTTTTTTCTTTGCCTTTTTCCATTGGTGTTCCAATTCTTGTTTCTCCTATTAGTTGCTTTGGTGATTCATCCATACAAACAACCGGTTTTCTTTCATTATATGGGCGTTTGTACACATCCAAAACCTTTTCCATGGCTGCAACAAATTCACTATTAGAGCCTGGAGGGATTACCCATCCTTTAACTTTCCACGGTTTTAAGTCGTTTTTTTAAAACGGATCGTACCGTTTCATGGGAAACCGAATCTACTATTTGCATCTCAACTATTTTATCGGCTAATAGCCGTAAAGACCATCTGGCAAAACCTTCAGGGGGCTCGCTACAACTCAATGCTATTAAATGGGCTTCGAAATCACCATCAGCCTTTCGTTCGTATTCCCGACTGGTTGGTTTTCGTTCCAAGACAACTTCAAATCCTTCTTCAACAAAGCGTTTCTTTATTCGGTCTATTGTTCGCATTCCAACTTTAAGGATTTTATTAATCTCTGCATTAGTTACTTTATCAGAGTAATCGCCTTCATCGCAATTTAAAAGAACGTAAGCATTTCTGAACTTTTGTGATGTATGCTTGCCTTTATTTATTATAGACATAAGTTTATCACGTTCTTCTTTTGTTAGAGTTATTTTATACTTTACCATAATAGTTTTTTGGCAAAGATAATAATATTTACGTCAAATTACAATTGACATGACACTAGCAACACTTAATCATTCCATTCTATGAACAGTTTGTTGTGTTGTGATCTGTGAACTGTGATCGGTAATCTGTGATCGCGACTTACTACTTATTATACAAATGCTCTGATATATAATTGTGGATTTTTTCAGCAGTTTCCTGAAATATTTGTGCTTCTTGAATACCAGGTTTTCCATTAGGTAATAAACCAAGATCTCCTGGATAACGTGCATCAATATACAGCTGGTCAAGTTTCTTTATTATATCTATATTTATTGAAAGAGTTATTAAATATTCTTTTGTTTGAAATAACAGGGTTTCTAAAGAATGTGTTCTCATAAAGTCTATTTCATATTCTTCTACAATTGCTTTTAATGATTTTTCAATAGTCTGTTGTGCATGAAATGCAATTTGATGTGTTAATGTTTCATCATCAATGATTTTCCGGATGATCTTAAGGTCATCTATTGCACTTTTAATCCAATCTTTTGTTATTTCTTTCAAATGAAATAGCTTTTATATTAAGTAATTCATTTTTAATGTCTTATAGCTTCTATTATTCAAATTGGTATTTGTTGCTCGTCTCGCACAACCCAACCCCTCAAAAACCCGCTCGCGAGCCTTCATCATCAAATTACTTCTATGTAGATTTTTCATTTCCTTTTGTCTTTGTACCTTTAAATTGAACATCACAATGATGAAGGGTTCAAATGAAATATATTTTTTGTAAGTGGCTCATAATCTGTTTGGGACTGTTAAAATTTCATGCTCTTTTATTTGACATTTTTGTGTTCTGAACGTTCATACAAT
>JABUBN010000663.1_pt1 | contig 10199 bp, 12 predicted proteins | sample 7240341 | NCBI WGS metagenome assembly JABUBN01 (sample SAMN07256345, study PRJNA390944) | subsurface metagenome | isolation source: Methane hydrate marine sediment | place: Pacific Ocean: Eastern North Pacific, ODP site | reverse complement strand
TCTGGCCATCTCTTATTAGGGAGCAAATTCTTATCTTGCATTTTTCTTGATTTTACAGTCTTACCATCAAATTTTGATCTTGATTTTTTCTTTTTATTCTTAGCCATAATTCACCACCTTCTTTTTTTCCTTTTCTTTCCGCTTTCATAGACCGGGAATTTCTCAATTAGATCAAAACCACCGTCAGGATTTAGAAAAGGATTTTTATCTTTGCCCTTGATTCGTTTTTTCCTGGTCATAATAATACCACCTTCTTATATTTTAAAAGCCGGTTGGAAAGGTCTATCTAATTTAGCACCTTTAATTAAATTCTCTTTAGCCGGTAGAAGTCTTAAATTACTCAAAGCCCAGCACCTTTTAAAATCGGTATGCTCGGTCTTTGAAAAATTAAAAACCAATACCGGGATAATATGGTCTATATGTAATTCTCCGGATAAAAAATCCTGCCAGGTATAACCTTCCGGCATTGTTTTTGTTAATCTTTTTTTCAGTTCTTTAGAATCGTAGCCTACTAATTTTTCCCATTTTCTTCCTTGTTTATAACTTCCCCTTCTTTTCAAATAACCTGAAATATCCGCTCTCATACGATTGTTCAATATAAACCTGATATCTTGTTTTTGTCGTTCCCTTGATACTCTTTTCCCACCTTTCCAGTTAGGACTTTCTTCTCCCTTTTTGGCATATAAACCTTTTTTCATACATTCCGGACACCAGACCCGATTATTCCTTCTATAAATTAAGCTCGGATAATTTTCAATAATATTATTGCAACCACTACATTTAATTTTTACTTTGTGAATCCCAATAGTTCTTGAATAATGACCGTATTTGAATTTAGGTATACCCGCCCAATAATAATCTTTTTTAATAATTATTTCTTCTCCACAACCACATTGACATATAATATGTTTAGCTTGTTCTTTTTGAATCCATTTATCTATTATTTCTTTTTTATTCCAGGGAATCCTTCCTTCTGAATTTTTTCTCCGGACAATTCCAAATTCCACTAATCTCCTGCGAATTGTAACCATACTTACGCCCAAATATTCCCCACATTCCTTCATTGATAATTTTTTATCATTATATAATTTTTTTAATTTTTCTTCTTTAATATCTATTTTATTAGCTTCATTCTTATTGCGTCGGGGAATCCCCAATTTTACCATCTTATCCATTACAGTATGATCACTTACACCAAAAAAATTACCACATTTTCCAAGTGAATAATTCTTTCCCCAATATAACTTTTCGATATTTTTTTTATCTATCTTTAGCTTTTTCATATTACCCATTTTCTTATTTAATAAATCGCTTAGAATACCCCCAAAAAACGTTCCTGATAGTATAGATAGCGTTTGTTTGCCCTTTAGCGTATGATATTAACCCCCCCTTCATTTACCAAGAATCTTAAAGATAGCCTAAAGTTATAAGATATAAGGCTTTCCGTTAATATTGCCAATTATTAGGCCTTCAAATTTCGCTTTTAAGGGGGGTTAAATTTAAGGCCTTTATGTTTATACCTTATTTTCGCCCTTTTCGGTTAAAAACTTACGCCTTTTCTCTTTAATAGGATTCTTTTATTTAAAATCTAATTACCATTTAAATCTACCCGATTTTTTTCTTACAGAATACTTTTTTTTCTTCTCTGGCTTATCCGGCTTTTTTATAAATACAAGATAGATTATCCCAGCTATAAACAACAGAAAAATTAACCATAAAAAATATATCATTTTTTTGCTCCCTTCTCTTAACAAATAAAAAATGTTAAGATAGAGAGGCCGGGAAGGATCCAAAAGTCTTAGGCTCATTTCTTATAGCTAAGGAAAGCTTAAATCAAGAGGATCTTTCCCTGCCCTCTTTAAATTATTTTAATTCAGCAGATTCGCTATGTTCATCATAGCTCCCCTTGTCTCTCTTTAAGCTATGGCCACAGACCGGGCATTTATAGCTATCAAGAGGATAGCCCTTCTTTCCCACAATCGCTTGGCCTTTCCAGTCGCAATTCCTGCATTTAACTTTGATATGCATTTTTAGATACCGCCTCATTATTCCCAGAAATATCGTCTTTTTACTCACCTTTGATTCTCTCATATTAGATTATCCCCTACTTTTAAAAATAACCCTGCCCCCCGAGAGAGACCTTTTAAATCGGAGAGCAGGAACCGGCAACCCAGAGAACTCTGGCGAGAAAGCCGGATTGCCGGGATAATTACCTTTCATATTATCAGAATCCTATTCATCAATAAATCAATAAATCTCTGATTATCTACATCATAAGCAACTTTGACATTTCCATTACTATCGGGAACAACTATGGTTTGGCCAGTCGTATATTGCCCTACTGTTTCTACTAAAACTTTGCACTGAACCGTTTTTATTATATTAGGATACATAGAAACACCAATTGCTAATGGATCATGCATTGGGCTTTCATTTCCTGACAAGCCAAATTTTCTTTTTATAAAATCCCAGAATATTTCTATCATATTGGATAAAGTGTCCATAAGAGGATTATTTATCTTCTTTATCTGTTCTAAATGAGAACGATTAATAGGAACTTTGGTTGTTACATCTAACCCAACCATAGTAATCGGAATATTAGATCGAAAAACAACAGAAGCGGATTCAGGGTCACATTTTATGTTATGTTCAATATAAGGTAAAGATAATGCATTTTCGAATATTCTAGCAACTCCTCCCATCATGACTATTTCTTTTGTATTCTTCGTGATCGAAGGCTCTTTTATAATTGCTACGGCCATATTTGTCAATGGTCCTATTAAAAGAAGGGTCATCTCTCCAGGATTGTCCATTATTTTTTCTATAATAAGATCAACTGCGTGCTTTCTTATTGGTTTAAGATCCTTATCCTCATCTGTTAAAATACCTTCTCCTTCGTATCCTGCCCAGAATATATCATGGTTTTTTAGTAAAGGTTCAGACACACCGCTTGCAATAGGAAATTCGTTAAGTTTTCCCATCAGGCTTAATAATTTTATAACTATTTTTGATCTTAAATCTACATCACCATATACAGTTGTTACAGCCTCTACCTTTAACTCCGAAGACCTTAAAGCTAGAATAAGAGCTATTGCGTCGTCAACATCAGTTCCGATATCAGTATCAATAATTATTTTCTTCATAACACTTACTCCTCCTCTATTATTTAATACTTGAATATTTGGAATTTACTTTCCTATCCCTCCATTCTACGGAAATAAACCCATCTTTTCGTTGTAGTTTTGAATTTTATTTTCTTTTCTTTTGGTTTTGTCTCTTTTTATGTACTAATCATCCCGCCCTTCCTATACTTTGGACAAGTGATACAGTCCTATCAGCCAAATCAGAAATGCTGACTCTAGAATCATTGATTATAAGGCTATCCACTCTATTGTTTAGGGATCGAATCCATTTGTCCGGTAACTGGTGGGCTCCGCTTAGAGCGCCAATGATCGAACCTGTGGTAGCACCGTTGCAATCTGTGTCGAAACCACACATCACGGCTATACTTATGGATTTTTCATAATCTCCATTTCCATGAATGAGTGACAGCACAACTATGGCCGCATTATTTATTGTATGGACGAAGTGGTATTTTCCATAATTATCCATAACTTTAGTGAAAGTTTGCTCCCAGTCTTTATCAGCAACTGCCCATTTAATGGTGTTCCTTAACGCGATAGCAAAACGTGAGTCTTGGGGAACAACTGATAGCCCTGTCTCGATTACATCAATAACTTTATTAGTATCTAAGACCAATGCGATAGATGTCGCTGCCGCCACAAACATTTCTCCGTAAATGCCATTCTTCCTATGGGAAATTATCGCATCCCTATAAGCCATCTCGGTGGCCGCCCGTGGGTTTCCGGGATTAACCCAACCGAAGACATCTCCACGTATTTGTGCTCCTATCCATTCCCGATAGGGATTATAATACCGGCCGGATTCTGGTGGCCAAATCCCATTTATAAAGTTCTTGTAAGCAACTCTTTCAGCGGTATATGTTTTTTCATAAGGAAGATTCTGCAACCAAACACTAGCCACATCCTTGCTGGTAAAGCTTTTGCCGAATTTCTCAAGTACATTAAGGTTGAGAATTGGATAGTCTATATCGTCGTCTCTAACCATATGAGTTATGTGTCCCCGTAATGCCCCAGCTGACTCTTGGTGGAGATAGTTTGCAAATTCATCTGAAACAGGTTTAGGGAAATAATTTCGGAGCGGATATTCACCTACTTTTTTTAAGTAATCTTCAATCTGTGCCTTACCCCAACCTTCTACTGGCTTGCCTAAGAGACAGCCAGCACAGCGTCCCTGCCAGGCACCGTATATCTTGTCTTTCAGATCCAATCCAGAATGAGAAATCTGTACCAGCTTCCCAGGTGATAAATTGGAGATGTCTTGAAAAGTAAAAGGTTCCTTATATCCCTTATCACACGACTCCAAATTTGTTACTTCTTTATAAAGTTCCTCTAACTGTTCCTCATTAATCTCGGTTGATACTTCCTCAAATTTTATAAATTTGCTTGCCGGAATATCCCCGACAAGCTCTTGAAATCTGTCTGCAAACTGTTCTATGTCGCAACCTTCCTCCTTTTTTTGCTTCAATTCATAGAACAGGATTGTAGCTATGTTCACGAAATCCATCGTGTTATTCCTCCTTTATTGTGGAAATTTATTCTTGACATTTTTCCATATTATTTTTGACAGTACCGTAAATTATGTTTCTATTATTACATACATAAATCCAGTCCTGGTTGTAGCCTGCATTATCCCTTTAATCCAGTGCCAGCTAATCCAGCACTTATCTGGCGGTGTAGTAAAACAAACACTATCAGTATAGGCAAAGAGATTAGGATCGCGACGGCAAACAACATCCCCCATTCAGCAACCCATTGCCCTTGCAGGCTAACGAGGGCTAGCGTTACTGGCCGTAAGCGCACGTCAAGAAGAAACGTGCGTGGCAGTAGAAACTGATTCCAACTCCCCATTGCAACGATGACCATTGCTATAGAGACTCCAGGCCGTACCACTGGCACGATAATCCGCCAAAATGCTTGCCATCTTGAAGCTCCATCTACCAATGCTGCATCTAACAACTCATCCGGAATGTTGATAAAGTAAGAGCGCATTAGTAACATTGCAAAAGGAGAGAAAACTGCTACATAGATTAAGATCAATCCGGGGAGTGAGTTGACGAAACCAATCCGTACAAAGATATGAAACAATGGTATAATGAAGATCTGAGCCGGGATAGTCGTGCTAAAGAAAATATAAACTATTAAAAACGGTCTACCTGGAAACTTGATTTTACTTAAAGCATAAGCTGCGGGGGTAGCTGTAATAAAGACTCCTAAAACCGTACCCACAGTCAATATCGTGCTAATGAAAAAAGCTCGTCCAAGATCGGTGACCACAACAGCGTCAATGTAGTTTGCAAAATAAAAACTACGTGGGAACCCTAAAGGATCTGCGAATATCTCGGCGGTAGTCTTCAGAGAGATGCTTATAGCTATAAGCAAGGGGACTAGCACAAACAATAGAAGTAATATCAACACACCACACTCTACGATATGTGCTATACCTTTACTTCTCATAATTAAACCTCCGCTCCTTTGTATTGTAGATAATATAATAGACTCACTGATAAAACTCCAAATAGTGATATTATCACTCCGATAGCAGCAGCTTCTCCGAGAATACGTGCCTGAAAGCCTCTTTTAAAAAGAAGCGTAGCTAATAACTCTGTAGCTCCTCCTGGCCCACCCTCAGTTGTAACCCAAACCCAATCGAACACCTGAAACGACCAAATTATGGTCATGATGCCCATAAAGATTATGCTCGGCATAATCTGAGGTAAAGTTATATACCAAAATTCCTGCCACCTAGTAGTCCCATCCATGGCTCCAGCATCGTATAAATCTAGTGAAATTCCTTGAATAGCACTGTGAAATACTGCACATAAAAATCCCCACCACGCCCAAACATTCACAAAAGCTATAGCATAGAGGGCGGTACTAGGCTGACCTAATATAGGGGGCAATCCTATAACTGCTCCCAGGCCGCGAATAGGGTGGTAAATATAACCCCATACGAAAGCACTAACTACAATCGCTAGCGTAGTGGGCATAAAATAAATCGGCTTAAGGAAATGCCATCTTGTTCTTCTAAGTAGTTCGGCTACAACTAAACCCATGGACATAGGGATAGTAAGGAAGATAATTGTCCACACGATATTATTTCTTAGTGCTCGCAGAAAAATGACTTGTGAAAAGATGTTCCGGAAATTCGCCACTCCGACAAACCGCAAGCTCCCAAGTCCGTCCCATTCGAAGAAAGCCAATGCCATTGTTAAAATGGTTGGGATTAAGATAATAATCACATTCAATAACAAAGCCGGACCGATAAAAGGGCTAACTGAAATCAGTTTTCTTACTGTACCCCTCATAGATATTTCCCCTTTCTAGTGTGACTTTATAAAAAATCAAGCTTAATAGAAGATAAGAGGAGAAGTATTAGGTATAGCATTGAGCCTTCTTCTCCTCTTTATCTTCTTCTTATCCTTATTCCCTGGGAGATACTGGTGGGATTAGTTCAGCCGCAAGTTCTCTCTGGAAGATATCGTTCCATTTCTCCATATATTCCCCTGCGGTTAGAGAACCCATCCACACCTCCTCTATCCCTTCATAACACCAAAGCCATGTCTCCGGAGCTAACCAGGTCCAGGTCGTATAACCATAAGCACCTTTATCAATCAGATCACTCTGAGTCCGGATATGTTTTACAAACACGGAGTCAACATCTGATGGAATGAGCTCTTCAGGAATTTCGATGGGAACGATCCATTCGCCGGGGTGATCTAGCAACAAATTGGCAATACCTTCTTTGTGGCCCAGTATCCACACTACGAATGTCGCTGCTTCATCGATGTGGGGAGACAACATACTCACAGATAAAGTTGTCCCTACCCCAATGGCAACAGATGGGTACTCAACTCCCTGACGCAGAGAAGGAAATGGAGTCCAATCCCATCGGTCATCAGTAGGCCAATACGTTGGATCTCCAACCCAATTGAACCCCCACGAACCCACAACCGTCATAGCTGCTTTTCTCGTAGCTAATTGAATCATAACATCCGGAAAAGTCAGAACCGGGTAGAAGCCGAGTTTTGTCCAGTAGTTCAGAAAATCTTGCCTGAACATCTCAATCGCTTCTACGAATATTGGGGCATCCCACGCAAGTTGCCCAGTTAAAGCCTTATATACATTTTCTGGGCCAGCATAGTGATTAAGGTATACTGTCACAAACCATTCATTCGTCGGCCGCCACTCGATGTTACCTGCTGCTATAGGCAGGATTCCCTTAGCCTTTATTGCTTCTTTGAGAGCAACGAATTCTTGGCGATTAGTGGCCGGTTTCCAACCATACTCATCAAACAGGCTCCTATTGTATATGATTCCCATACTTTCAAAAGTTTTAGGTATCGAATAGATTTTTCCCTCGACCGTGCCAAGTTCCAAGGCAAGGGGTGCAATCAGCTTATCCAACCCAGCTTTAACGATGTACTCATCTAGTGGAGCTAACAGACCTGCTGCTGCATATCTGGCCGCCTCTGCTGGTCCCATTGTTAGAACTATGTCTGGTCCTGTACCAACTGGCAGTGATAATCTGAGGACCTCAAACAGGTCTGGGTGTACAGATATGTCAATGTTAATATGTGGATAGATCTTCTCAAAGGGTTCGATAAGGTGTTGTTCCAGAGCTTCTACCTCTTTTGGCAACACCGCTTCTAGCCACCACGTTATTGTTACAGGCTCATCTGCTACTACTGATGATGGACAACAGGTTAGTACTAAAACCACCATCAATAAGAAACTTAAGCCCAACGATAAATATTTTCTTTTTTTCATTTCTTTTTTATCTCCTTCTTTTTTAAATTTTCAACCGACTTAACTATATTTCTCCTATCTATCCTCATAAATCACCTCCCTAATCATTTAGCATTTACTTTTCTTTATCTTTTTTTCTAGCTCCTTCTTTCTGGCTTCATAGAATTGATGCAATTCTTTATTTAAAGTTTTTGGACTAGTACCCAGAATTTCAGTAATCTTTAGTTACTTAAAACTACCCTCAATTATCCTCATAAATACCCTAAATCGCTAAAATTTATACCCTTCTGAGCAATTATTTATCATCTCCCTTTTAATCTGACAACATAGCCCTCTTTAACCAGTATCTTCTCTGATATTCTCTGACCCTCTCTGGATATTTTTTATAATATTTTTTTAGCCAATTCTTATTGTAGTCCGGATTCCTGGCCCGCCAATCTCTGAGATACCTGTTTTTTGCCTTTCTCATTTTTCCGTAGGCTTCGGAATCTTTTATTTTTAGCCTCTGAAAATAAGTTCTCCGGTATTTATTGATTTCCCTATTGATTAACTTCTTTGCCTTTGGAGTTTCGACATTCACACTTTCATTCACAGTTTCATTCACAGTTTCATTCACAGTTTCATTCACAGTTAGCACCGAATACTTACCGAAGCCCGCCCTGGTGATCTTCCCCTCTCTGCACAGGTTAGATAGAATCTTCCTTATATTTGCACTGCTTTTTTTAAGTTCAAAGGCTATTTTTTTAGGGCCCAAAGGTTTTTTATTTTTAGATAAAATGTTAATAATTTCTTCCCTGGTATTCATAGCTTTTATTTATCACCCCTTCCCTAAATTTTTAATGCTCATTCCTCTTTTTTTCTGTCAAGCCTTCTTCAATTCCCACTTATAAAAAGGCAAAATTTTTTTTAGAGTTTTTAAATTTAACCTCATTATTATCCTCTTTGTCATATCATTTATTGTCTTCTCCGGATAGAAATTTATCTAAATTCTCTTTACTCACATACCACTTTTTACCAATCTTATGACCTTTAATTTTGCCTTTTCTGAAATATTCGCATATAGTCAACGATGTTAGGTGAAGTATAGAAGTGAGTTCCTTTACTGAATACAGCTTCTTTTTATCTACTTTTATAACCACAATTTTAAACCCCCTGTTATTTTTCTTTAATATTACCACATTAAAGCATTATATTGCAATACTATTTTATAGAAAAAAATTGAATACCATAATTACTTTACATATTATATGTTATAGGACGTTGCTAAGACCCTTTGTTTATAAGGGTTTCAAACCGCTTTTTCAGCTTTTTTAACCTTTAGAATATACCCCCATATATAGCGTAGTTTTTCGGCTAAAAGCCTTATAGAATAAGGGATAATCGGCTAAAATGAGGTTGCTTTACATAAAACTTTTATAGGGATCTCTTTATCCGGATAAAAAAAGAGGGTAGAAATACCCTCAAAAAACGATTTTAAAGCCCCTCTAAGCGTCAATCTTACGTTCCCCTGTATGATTTTATGTATCTTATAAAAACTTTAAAGCCTGAAAACAGCTACAAGTTATAGAATATAAGGCTTTTTCGTTGATTAAGCTAAAAATAAGGCCTTCAAATTTCGCTTTTAAGGGGGGTCAAATAAATTTAACATACAATCATAAGCGTATATTGGCCTTTTTCGTTAAAAACTTGCCTCTTTTCTCTTTAAATCGTTTCCTCTTAGATTCCCGGTTAAAAAAGTTTAATCGGATCGATTCTATATTATTTTTTCTACACCAGGCTAAAGCAGATTCTAACCTTTCATTTCTCATAGATATATTTACCCCCTTAGATTCCGAATCCATTAATAACCTCTTTATTCTCATCATCATTTATCCCAATATATCTAAAAGTTACTTTGACGTTTCGATGATTCAATAAATTAGAGATCCTTTCGATACTGATTCCCTGTTTCCGCAAGTGATAGCCAAAACTTTTTCTCAGTGTGTGACCTCCAACCTTATGCTTAATCCCAACTTCCCGGCACCAGGCATTTATTAACTGATAGGCTCTAATCCTGGTAAGTGGTTTATTTTTTTTTGATTTTTCACTGGTAAATAGATATTGCTCCAGGTCGAATATATCAGTCTTTTCAATATAAAAATTTATAGCTTCTTTAATCTGCTTATTAAAATGCACCTTCCTGGTCTTACCGGTCTTTTGTTCTTTAATTTCTAAGTGGTCTTTCAGATTCCCCTGGTTATCTTTGACGTCTCCAAGTTTAAGAGATAATATATCCCCTATCCTCAGGCCGGAGTTAATACCAAAAACGAA
>JABUBN010000662.1_pt1 | contig 10203 bp, 9 predicted proteins | sample 7240341 | NCBI WGS metagenome assembly JABUBN01 (sample SAMN07256345, study PRJNA390944) | subsurface metagenome | isolation source: Methane hydrate marine sediment | place: Pacific Ocean: Eastern North Pacific, ODP site | reverse complement strand
GTCCTGTTTTAATAATTCGAGGTTTTCGAGCAAGAGTGTATCTGAACCAAAGTGGGGAGGAAGACGAAGGACCGCGGTCTGTAAGGGAAGATGGATTCTGGAGCGTCCCATCGATCTTTTCCGGATAAGAAATCAGTTCCTTCTTGTCCATCTATGTGACTATACTGATCTTACCGTTGCCATACAAGGGATGATAAGTGTGCTATTGACAAAATAGAGGAATTTTTAAAAGGAAATTGAAGTAAAATTAGCGAAATTAAATTGCAATGTGGAAGCAGTGTTGGTAAAATATATAGGATAATATTGTGAAAGAGAAAAACAAGGGGAGCACTAAAGGTTCATCCGGAAAAACCGGCAAGAAGGACCCCGGCGGTGAGCAAGCCCTGCGTAAGGAATTGAATGGACTGGCAAAGTCCATCAATTCAGAGGGGCTGCGCTTTCTGATTAATCAGGCCCACATACTCCTGCACAACCGGCAGGTGCAAAAGGTTAATAAGGAGCTGCAAACGCTGAGCGCTATAAATCAGAAGGCAAAAAAAAGCAGTGGTGCAGGAGCGGCAGGAAAAGCAGCAGGCAAAACCGCCGGTATATCCGTTTCGGTAGATATTGAGGAGAGCGGCAGCAATTTTATCCTGGTTATGAGGGCAAGCCGCAAGTTCTTGGCTCTCAAGGAAATGCGCAGCCTGGTGCGGGTATGTCAGGCGGCAGAGAGCAGCAGCGCAGCTGGGCCGCGGCTCTATCGCTGGTTTTCCAAGAATCGTACTGATATTCTTACAGATGGTCAAATATCCGGACCCGTCGACCCTCAGCTGCGAGGGATCTATGAACTGATTGCAGCCCGCTATACCACAAAGGAGTGAATTATGCTTGAGAGCAAGAATCTTGAAATTATTACCTTAAGTGAAAATACCGCAGGCGGCCGGAGAGGCATCCTGGCTGAGTGGGGATTGAGCATGCTGGTTAAAGCCGGGGACAGGCACATTCTGCTGGATACCGGCGGCAGTGTTACAGCCGCGCACAATGCTGATGTCCTGGGCGTGGATCTGCACCAGGTAGAGACCATCGTGCTGAGCCATGGCCACTACGATCACACCGGGGGCCTTCTTTCTGTTTTAGCCGGGGTAAGGAGAGAAGAGGTGGAGATTATCGGCCACCCTGACATCTGGCGCCGCAAATACAGTAAGACCAAAAAAAGCAGGTCATTCAGGTATGTGGGAATCCCTTTTTCGCGGGATGCCCTCGAGAGCCTGGGCGCTCGTTTTACCCTTACATCTGATCCGACCTGGATCACAGAGGATATCGTTGCCGGCGGTGAAGAACCGACAGCAACCGATTTTGAGAAAGTAGCGGATACCCTTTACCTGAAAGAGGGTGGACAGTTCATTCCCGACCCCCTGGTCGACGACCAGTCTATTTTTCTGAAAACCGACCTGGGATTGATATTGCTCCTTGGCTGCGCACATAGGGGAGTGATCAATATTTTAAATTATGCCCGGGAATTGACGGGAATGGAGCAGGTCTACCTACCTTGGTGTTTCACACTGCACCGGCCAAGAGGGCGCGGCACGCCTATCCCTGGCATTTGGCGAGCACTTCTTCTACAATAATGCCGGTAAAGTGATCCGCTTCCCCTTGAATGATGAAAAATGTAATTGACCCTTTCATGACTCTGCTTTACCATAATTGCATATAAATATGTTGAATGGGGGATATATGGCAGATACCTTTGATCCTTATAAATCTCCGGATAATCAGGCAGAAGAACAAAGTGAAGGAGTTTTAACTGCTAACAGTATTGAATTCTTGAGTAAAACCACACCCTGGGTCAGGTTTATCGGGGTTCTCTACTTCATCGGGCTCGGTTTTATGGCGTTAATTGCTATTATTGTCATGCTCAGCGGAACAATTGGAGGTGTATTCAGTGAATCTCTCGGCGGATATTCCATCCTTGCAAGCTTAGGATTAGGTTCGATCTATCTTGTCTTTGCAGGTATCATGTTTTTTCCCGCCCTTTATCTTTATAGATACGGCAGTAAACTGAAAACATTTCTTATAACCAGAGAACCGCAGGATCTTGAAGCTTCGCTCAAGAACAATAAATCGTTTTGGAAGTTTCTGGGTATTATATCCATTATTTACCTTTCTATAATTCCCCTGGCGATAATTATCTCCATAATCGTGGGTATTGCTCAATTATAGAATATCCTGAGATAAGGCATTAACGCCTATGATATTTTCGTTCAGTTATAGTAAAATCTAATAATCGGTGCAGATTGGGATGTTAAATGATACTCGAAGCAGGGCGATCACTCCGGAGGGCGTAATATACGAGCTCTCTACTGCAGGACTTGTGGTAAGGGGTTGTGCATATCTAATAGACAGCATTATTCAAACCGGTCTAAGTTTTACACTGATCATACTTCTTAATCTGTTTTCAAGCCAGTGGTTATTCGCTTTGATCCTTTTCCTGATAACCTGGTTTTATCATGTCTTATTCGACTTCCTTTTAAATGGGCAAAGTCCGGGGAAACGTGTATTCAGTCTGCGTGTCGTTATGTCCGACGGATCCCCTGTCAGCCTTGGTGCATCATTTCTCCGCAATCTTTTAAGATTTGCCGACAATTTTCTGTCGTTGAATGTAATCGGGGTAGGGGTGATGCTCGGCAGCCGCGGATTTAAACGTCTTGGAGATTGGTCCGCTGATACATTGGTTGTTTATGATGCTAAGAGGAGATATATCAACAAGCGTTTAAAAGGAACCTGGTCTACGAATAGCAGCAACATGGTGTTACCCATAGGTGTGAATTATGAGGAGAAGCAGACTATTTTAAAATTCTGCAGGCGATACCCCTTGCTGGGACCCGAAAGGGGCGACGAGATTTGTTCCGGTTTCGTTGACTGTATTTCCCGGAATGAAGAGGATAAAAAGAATCCCGCACAATATCTGCTTTCCCTGGGTACATCTATTATCGGAGCTGCATCATCGTGAAACAGGAAACATTTGTCAGGCTTCGTTCGAAGAATTGGAACTTTCTCGAGAAACTCCTTCTGGATAAAAGGAAAGGGGTTAGAAAAAGTAGCGCCGATTTTCCGGATTACTACCGGGAAATTACTCAGGATCTTAACATAGCCAAAGCTGAAGCGTATGAGCCCGACTTAGTCGATCGACTTAACAGGCTTGTGCTTGAATGTCATCAATACCTTTATGGGGTAAGAAAGTTTTCTGTAAAACCTTTATTGAGTTTCTGGAGCAATGTTTTCCCGGCTGCTGTGCGTTCGGAACTCCTGTTGGTAATTATCTGCCATTTGCTTTTTTACGGATCATCATTTTTTGTCGGTTTCTTTGTAGCGCAGAACCCGGAAAGTATTTTTCAGTTCCTTTCCGAATCCAGGGTAGATCAGATAGAAGAAATGTATAATCCCTCAGCCGAACATTATCTCAAACCGCGAAACATTACCGGCGATGCAGAAATGTTTAGTTTTTATATCTACAACAATATTTCAATTGCATTCCGCACCTTTGCCGGTGGATTGCTGGCAGGTTTCGGTAGTATTTTGTTTCTCTGTTATAACGGAATATTTCTTGGGGCTGTCTCGGGTCATTTAATAAACAGCGGCTTCTCCCGCCCCTTTTTTTCCTTTGTAATCGGGCACAGCTCGTTTGAACTGACCGCAATTATTTTCAGCGCCATGGCCGGCTTAAAACTCGGATGGAGTCTTTTGTGGACCAGTGGATTGAAAAGAGCCGACTCTCTAAAGAAGGCCGCACGAAAGGCTTTGCCTCTTATCAGCGGAAGTGCGCTTATGCTGCTTATTGCTGCGGTCATAGAAGCTTTCTGGTCATCGAGACATGGTTTTCCATTTGCATTGCGAATAGGAACGGGGGTTGGAGTCTGGTTTTTTCTTATTGTCTATTTTGTACTTGCCGGGAGGAAAAAGATTGATTTTTAAGTATATCAGTGTAGTGATATGAAAGAGGTCTAACATCATGGATTTGGATAACAGCGCTTTTGTTTTAAGACAGCGCAGTCCGTTTGAGGCTTTAGACGCGGGAATATTGCTATACCGAAAGTTTTACCGGAAACTCTGCATTTTCTTTGTGCCGATATTCCTCATAGTGACCATTGCTGCCAGGCTATTGCCTTCGCATCTGATTTTCCTGTCTTATATAATAGTATGGTGGCTTAAACCCTTCTGGGACAGGCTTGTTTTATATCCGCTCAGTGTCTATTTCTTTGAGCAAGATGCTAAGTTCAAAAGCATTTTTCATCTTCTTACCTCTTATGTTTTCAAGGGGCTGATAGCGGATCTTACTATCCGAAGGTTCTCGCCCTGGCGAAGTTACAGAATGCCTGTGCGCATGTTGGAAAAAGGCGGGTCGACTGGTTCAAGAATTTCATTTCTTGCAAAACGCGGTCAGGGTACTGCATTTTTACTTACGATATTTATTCTAGGGCTTGAGATTGTGCTCTTGTCTGGTGAAATAGGTTTCTTTATAAAAATCAGCAGTCTTATCTCCCCTGAACTCCTTTTCACTTTAAATTGGTACGATCCCTGGGTAGAACCTGTTATTTACTCTCTTTTTGCATTGCATATCATGTTTCTCGAGCCTTTATATACCGCAATGGGTTTTAGTTTATATCTCAATGTGCGGATAACGTTTGAAGCCTGGGACCTTAGGCTTGCCTTCGAAAAGCTGACAGCCGAAAGGAAATATTCGGTATCGAGAAACAGTAAAATATTGCTTTTATTGTTATATTTCCTGTTTTTTTCCCCTGATCAGATTACCTATTCACAGGAAACCGCGGCTGATAAGCTCGAGCAGATATTGTTATCACCGGATTTCGGGGGAACCGAAGAGAAATGGAACATCAGACTGAGAGATGACTGGAAAAGCTTTTCTCAGCGTAAAAATAACAGCAAAGGCTTTCAACTTCCGTTGCTGAATCCGGGAGAAAATATCGGCTATATAATGAGGGCTATACTTATCGGTTTGTTTGTCGGCGCCGCAATTTTTTTTGGCGTATCGAGGTTAGGATTCCACTCTATTGCCGGGAGAAATTCGGGAGGCAAAGACGAAAAAAAGCGGAGAGACGGGACATTGAACCCGGAAGAATTGTACAGCTCCGAAAACCTGCTTAGAAAGGCGAAAAACAGGTACTATTACGGCAATGAACGGGAGGCGTGGATACTTTTATTCTCGGCGTTTATAAAAGGGTTGGATGAAAATATGGGAATCAAAATTCCGAAACAGGCAACAGAAGGGGAATGTCTTCTTATTTTAAAAAATATTGATAAGGTATCGGAACAATTTCTTCAGGGTTTTACCGGAATTGTAACCAACCTTCGTTCAGTTGTATATGCAGGCAAAAAATCCGATGCATCATTATTTTCCGAAGCAGATGCATTCTATTACTCAATCTTTGATGCAAACGGAGAAACCGCGGCAAGTGAAAAATAATAGCGGGAAGCGGCGCAGCGTATCGAAATTATCGCTTATTTCAGCTCTCATTGCAGCACTGTGCGTTTCATTGTTTTTTCTTTTTTTTCAAATTGAAAAGAGCGATGTATACATAAAACCGTCTAATGTAGCTATTAGGAATAACTATCTTGCTTTTGATCGATGGCTTGAAAGCCTGGGTATAGAGCATAAAAAAGTATCGTTATTGGAGATACCGGAGTTGCCGCAAATGCAAACGAAGAATACTATACTGACTACGAGTAACTTTTCCTGGTGGGAAGATGAATTAACAGAAAGAGTACTGACTCTTGCGGACAACGGATATCATGTCCGGATATTTATTGAAATGTATTCTGATCTTGAAGGGGTTGATCCTTTTTCACTTCTTTTTGATGAGCTCAATATTGAGATGATTACGGATAGTGATGTTCGGCAAGGCGAACCTGTAAAAAACCGGATCGATTTTGATATGTCAATATCATTCGCAGTCAATAATCCTGATGCTTTTTTACATCAGGATACAGCAGGTATTGTCAGGGCTATAGACATACCTGTAGGCAACGGTAGAATCGGCATAAGCGGCACACCCGTTTTTTTAACAAACCCGTTTATCGGTGAATCCGGAAACGCCGGATTTATCTGGTCAATAATTTCCGATGGTTCTAATATTTTCGCAGCCCGGGATACATCCGGAATAATTGTGTATTCAAGCTTTGAGCAATACAGACCACTGACTTTGGTTCCAGATATATTGCAGAGAAAGGGATGGCTTCCTGTTTTGTTGTCCTTGTTTCTGTTTTTTTCAGTCATAATTATCAGGGCTGCGGTTGTTCCGGATTTTATTGTTCATCAGAATGAAATTATGCTGTCAGATATTTCCCGGCGGTTTCTGGTTGAAGGTTTTTTTCACAGGGCATATAAAAGTGATTATATTTATTTGCGGTATTTTGAACAAAAGATAATAGGTTTGCTTAATAAACGGGACATACAGTTTGATAAAAATGCTGAATACAGCCTTGAAGAATTGAGCGGTTTTATATCCAGGACCAGCGGTGTAGCCAGGGAAGAAGTATTCGCGGTACTTGAAAACGGCAGACGCACTTCATTTACAAATAGAAAATTTTACGAGACTATAAAACAATATAAAAGGATTTTGGACAGATTATGAGTGAGGGGAATATGGATAATGTAGAATCTGGTAATGACAGGATCGATAGGGATGATTTTCTCGAAATGTCTCAAAAAATCAGCACCCTGAAAAATGAGATATCAAAAGCTTTTATCGGCCAGGAAGAAATGCTGAACCATGTAATAATGACCCTGCTTGCCGGGGGACATCTTCTTGTTGAGGGAGTACCCGGGTTGGGAAAAACTCTGCTTGTAAAAGCATTGGCCAAAGCAATTGGAGGAAGTTCGAACAGGATACAGTTTACACCTGATCTAATGCCGAGTGATATTACAGGCCATGTCATGTATGAAGCATTAAAAGGATCTTTTACAACACGTAAAGGTCCTGTTTTTACAAACATACTTATTGCTGATGAACTTAACCGTGCACCGGCGAAAACACAATCAGCATTATTTGAAGCCATGCAGGAATACCAGGTAAGTCTTGACGGCACAACCTATGATCTTCCATCTCCATTCCTGACACTGGCAACTCAAAATCCATTTGAACATGAAGGGACTTACCCTTTGCCTGATGCGCAGAAAGACCGTTTTCTTATGAAAGTTTTACTTGATTATCCGGATATAAAGGAAGAGAAAGATATGGTCAACATGGTTGCTGCAAATAAAGTGGGTGTTGGCCTGAATACCGAGATGGTCTTACAGGTACTCTCTCCGGATAAGCTGATCGAACTGCAGCAGATGTGCAGGCTATGCCGGGTAGATGAATCAATTCTCGATTATGCCGTGAGGCTTGTCAGGACAAGCAGAGAACATCCCGCAATTGAAACAGGCGCCGGTCCAAGAGCGGGATTGGCTCTTATTGCAGTTGCCAAAGCTTCAGCTTTTATTGATGGACGCGAGTACGTATTGCCTGAAGATGTAAAATATCCGGCTGCTGCGGTACTCAGGCATCGCATCATCCTTACGCCGGAGAGTGAAATCGAAGGGTTTACCGAAGATACAGTTATTGATCTTATACTTCAAAAAACGGAAGCCCCAAGGGAATGAGACCGGGAGTCAGTCTGATTATTTCCATTTTCCTCATGCTTTGTGTTTCGGTACTTGCATTTTTTATACCCGATGTTTCGCCCTTTTGGTACACTCTTATTGCGATTGTTTTTGCGATATCAATTCTTGATGCAGTTCTTCTGATAAATCTGGAGATACCGGTTCTTGAACGGCTTATCAAATCGGAATTAAGCCTGGGGCAGAGAGTAGAGGTGAAGATTATTTGTATATCAGGGGGTTCAATCAATCCACACTGGATCAGGATTTTTGATCAGATACCTCAGTATTTTGAACATGAAAATCCCGTGCTTATCCTGAGAGCCGATCAGCAGGTTCGGGAAGAGAGATCAGAATTAATTTACCATGTAAGGGCTGTCAAAAGAGGAAGATGGATATTTTCAGGATTCAGAGTCCGGTACCCCTCACCGTTAGGTTTTTGGATGCGCTTCTTATTTATCCCCCATAGCTGCACCGGTAGGATTTTTCCGGATTTTAAAGCGGTTTCCAGAATGGCTGCAAAGGAGATAAAGGGAAGGACCGATCTTTCAGGTGTGAAGATTTTGCAAAGACGCGGTCAGGGAATGGAGTTCGATTGCTTAAGAGATTATATAATAGGAGATTCGCCTCGGTTTATAGATTGGAAAGCAAGTTCAAGACGCACTAAGCTTATCGTTAAATCTTTTCGTGAAGAGCAGGATCAGCAGGTGATTTTTGTGCTGGATACGGGGTATCGGCTCCATAGAAAAGAGGGGCCGTTTCTTCATTTTGATAAAGCGCTCAATTCGCTGCTTTTACTCTCCTATGTTTCATTAAAGCATCACGATAGCGTCGGCGTTTTTGCCTTTGGAAATCAAGATCGATGGGTACCGCCTGGAAAAGGACTTTCCAGGATGCCGATACTCATCAATGCCTTATACGATGTTGAAAGTGCCAATGTCGCGTCATCTCCGGCTGCGGCGCTTGAGAGAGTGCTTGGTCTGGTAAGACGCCGCAGTTTAATCATTTTGATCACGAACATCAGAAGTGAGGACAGAGGCATTCTCGATTTACTTGTACCGATAATACCAAAACGTCATCTTTTCTTGATAGTCAGTTTACAGGAAGAATCGGCACATGATATATCACAATCAGATCCCGAAAGCTACGAAGAAACATTGATGTATGCAGCTGCAAATAAATACCTCGATGAACAGCATTTATTGCGGCTTGATTGGGAGCGAAAGGGGGTTATGGTTATCGAAACACGGCCTTCAAAACTGGGCCCCGATCTTATAAATAAATATCTCGAGCTGAAAGGCCGGGGTTTGTTCTAATCAAATCTATTATTGCGGTTTTTGTTGAGGAACCTCTATGCCCATCCGGTATCTTGGTGTTTCACACTGCACAGGCCATCAGATTCTCTTATCAGCTTTCAGAGCATTATAAATTGCACTGAATAAAGGATTGACAATTATTGAAACTATCATGCCGATTGTACCGGCTTGAGGTGAAGGATATTTCAAAAAATATAATACAAGACATGTTCCAAGTCCAAGTATGGAAGAAGAAACAGCTCCAAACTTATTAACTTTCTTTGTGAACAGGCCCCAGATAAAAGGACCGAGAAATACCGAACCTATTGCTCCCCATGAGATTCCAAGAATTGTAACAATCGATGCAGGTCTGAAATACGCCAGAACAACTGATAAACAGACGAAGAAAGCACTTAAAATTCTCATCAATAATGTCAATTTTTTATCCGAAACATCTTTATTAATAAAACCGGCATAGATATCCTTGGCAACCGAAGAACTTGATATCAGTACTAATGCTGCTAAAGTTGACATAGATGCCGACAGAATTAAAAGCAACATTAAAATTGTCAATGCTTCAGGTACAACATTAACTAAAAGTTCAGGCATAATAGCATCGAAAACAGGTTTTCCATTAACAAAAGCATTTGGAGAATTTTCCGGTGTTAAAAATATTCTCGATGTAGCTCCGGTAAAATAAGCAACCCCCCCGATTAAAAGTGCAAATAATGTTGAAGCTATCATTCCAATCCTTATGGATTTTTTATCTTTAATCGCATAAAATTTCTGAACAAGCTGTGGCATTGCAAATGGAGCTATACTCGTTAAAAATACTAGGCTGAATAATGCCCATAATCCCGGAGGACCGACATTATGTGTTAATTTTGGGTCTATTGATGAAAGATTTGCAGTAATATTACCCAATCCCTGACCTTTTCCAATTGTACTCCACAGTAATATCACAACACCAACGCTCATTATCATACCAAAAACAACATCAATTATAGTCATTGATTTGTATCCGCCCAGAACAAGATAAATAGCAGTGAATGTTCCCATGGAAACAAGTGCAAGAGTGTAATTTATATTAAAATTTGATTGAAACAAATATGATAAACCCATAAAAACAGCTGCTGAATAAGGTACAAAAAATACAAATATTGAAATTGAAGAGAAAAATTTAAGGAATCTACTTTTATATCTTTTTTCAAAATATTCAGACATTGTAGAAACTTTATATTCAACAGACATTTTTTTGATTCTATGACCTAA
>JABUBN010000660.1_pt1 | contig 10208 bp, 8 predicted proteins | sample 7240341 | NCBI WGS metagenome assembly JABUBN01 (sample SAMN07256345, study PRJNA390944) | subsurface metagenome | isolation source: Methane hydrate marine sediment | place: Pacific Ocean: Eastern North Pacific, ODP site | reverse complement strand
GTACTTTTTTATTTTTAATTAAATATCGTGTCTAAGGGAGAGTTTGCGGGTTGACTTTTGACACAGTATCTCGATACTCGATACTATCTTAGAGCATCCCCCTATTTGGCTGATAACTCGGCACCATCTCCTGCAGCTTCCTCACTATCCCTTCCGAATCCATCTCCTTCGCCAACCTCTCCAACTCCTTAACATCCTTCTCCAACTTTTCTCCCTCAACTTCTTCAACCTTGGCAATAAAAATCTTTTCGTGCCCGCTATCTCCCAGCACCCCGCTTCGTTCTTCCTCAGTCATCATCTCCTCAAACATCTTCTCTCCCGGCCTTAATCCTACAATCTTTATCTCTATATCCTCACCAATTTCAAGCCCGGACAAACGAATCAATTCTTCAGCCATACCCAGCACCCTTACCGGCTCTCCCATATCCAGCACAAATACTTCTCCGCCTTTCCCCAGCGCCCCGGCCTGAATTACTAATTGACTTGCCTCAGGCAAAGTCATAAAATATCTCTTTACTTCTCTATCGGTCACCGTAACCGGTCCGCCCTCAGCTATCTGCTGCTTAAACATAGGAATTACGCTGCCATTGCTCTCTAATACATTTCCAAAACGAACCGCTACAAATTTAGTTTTATTTTTATTTCCCAGATCCTTTACCACCATCTCAGCCACTCTCTTACTGGCCCCCATTACACTGGTAGGATTAATGGCTTTATCAGTAGAAATCATTACCACCCTTTCCGCCTCATACTTCTCTGCCAATTCCCCTACATTCTTGGTCCCTATAATATTATTCATTACTGCCTCATCGGGATGGAATTCCATCATGGGGACATGCTTATGGGCTGCCGAATGAAAAACCACTTCCGGCACATATTTCTTAAATATCTTATCCATCTTATCTCTATCTCTAATATCAGCCACCACTAACTCCATCTCCATCTCCACCCCCGGCCATTTCCTTTCAAGTTCAAGATTTATATGGAAAAGGCCATTTTCACTATGGTCTAACAAAATCAAACCCCTCGGACCAAATCTACAAATTTGCCGAGCCAGCTCTCCTCCGATCGAGCCTCCCCCTCCGGTCACCATCACTCTCTTGTCCTCTAAATACCCGGAAATCTCCTCCAAGTTCAAATCTACCGGCTCTCTCCCTAACAAATCTTCAATCCTTACCTCCCTGATCCGGGAAACACTGACCTTCCCATCCACCAACTCATACAATCCGGGTAAGATCTTTATCTTCACTTTCTTATTTTTTATATTATCAATGATTCTCTTAATTTGTTTGCCCCTTGCAGTAGGAATAGCAATAATAACCGTATTAATCTGTTCTTTTTCCAAAACATCATTTATATCTTTAACACTCCCAAATACCGCTCTATTATGAATTCTATTTCCGACCTTCTCCTTATCATCATCCACAAAACCGACTAATTTGCCCAAATCAGGTCTTCTAATTATCTCCCGGGAAATAACCTCTCCGGCATCTCCTGCACCCACAATTAATATTCGCTCTTGCCCTCTATTTAAAGCGCTCTTCCTCTCGCAATATAACCTCCAGACCAATCGGCTTCCTCCCACCAGGGCCAGACTGAAAAACCAGGTCAAAGCCACAACTGTGCGCGGAAAGGCAATACCATTCACCCAATTTAAACACAAAACCGTAACAAATATTCCCCCGGTGACAACTTCCGCTATCAGAAAAAGATCGCCGATACTTAAATATCTCCAAATCCTCTTATATAATCTAAAAATTACAGCAAATAACAGAAATAATCCGCTAAGATAAACAATTGATTCCCGATAAACATAGAAATAGGTTCCCCAACCTCCCCCAAATCTTAATATCAGAGAAAGGATTAGAGAAACATTTAACAAAACTATATCCAAAACAACCCAGGAAAAACTTCTAAAAAATCTCTTCATAGATTCCCTTCCGTACTTAAAGGTTATTGCGAGCCCTATTTATCAGGGCGTGGGGTGGCACCCAATTTTACTTGAGTGCCACCCTTCCTCACTTTAACTTTACTTTACTAATAATACCTCTTAACTTCTTGATTTACAACTATCTACTTTCTATTTTATATTCTACAAAACTATTCCAAAATCCTCTTTTTTTTAAAATAATTATTAAAAAAATACTTATAATTAATAGGAAAATATGGAATAAAAGAATTTTGTAGGGGCACGGATTACGTCTATATATTTGGGGTTCGATTCATCGAACCCGTATTTGTTGCGGATAAATCCGCCCCCTACAAAGAACTGATAACTAAAAACTATTTTCAACGAAGGAGAAAGTACATGGAAAAAGAAAAACCAAATAACCAAACCAAATCATCCGAAGAAGGCTACATCATTGTCCCTAACTACTTCTTAAAGAAATGGGTCAAGGTATTAGGGGTAGGTCCTGTGGTACTCTATGAGGAACTGCTTACTTACTGCCATAAAGGAAAGTATATCGCCTGGCCTACCATAGATTCCCTTTGTGAACAGATGGGAATTGCTAAAACTACCTTACTCAGATACCAGGATACTTTACTCAGATTTGGTCTGATTAAAAATATAACCAGGGGTAAATCCACTACCGGTCATTATAGAAATAACATCTATCAGATTACCCCTCTTGAAGAGCTCACAGAGCATCCGGATCAGGACAATATAATAGATTTTGTTGGTAGCAAAATGAAACCTGATTGGTATCAAAATGATACCTCTATTGGTAGCAATATGATACTTTCTTTGGTATCAAAACGCTACCCTAACAATACCAATCTTAACATTACCAATACAACAACAACAAATAGGGAAAAAGATGCTGTTGTTGCTGTTAATTTTAAAAAATTAAAAGAGGAAGGAGAAGAAAGAATGAGAGTAATAAGAGAACGGATGATTGAATTAGATTTTAAGGAGGAATTCATTGAGAAGATATTAAAAGAATATTCGACCAAGAAGATTGAGGAAAAATTAGACCTGCTTCTTATCAAGAGGAACATCCAAAGTCCTGCCGGCTGGTTGAGTGCTGCCCTGAAGAATGATTATCAGAACCCGCAATCCCCCAATGTCATTGCTCTGATTTATCAGAGCGCGGCAATCTCAAAGGTAGGGGTCTGATTCATCAGACCCGTCTCAAATCAAATAATAAAAAATCCTCTCCGGGGAAGAAGCAATAATACGGTTTCACCTTCTAAGGCAAAAATTAATGGCAATGAATTCATCTCAGTCTAAACCGCAGGACAGGCGCCTCGCCTGTCTATCAGAAAAAGGGGAACTGGCTACTTTTATAAAAAAGTTCCCTATCCCCTTTTTCTGTATTTCTTTTCTTTCTTTTTCTTTTCTTCACTCGATACGCGATACTCGATACTGTTTTTTCCCCTTTTTCTTCCTTATTAGTTTTTCTTTAATCCCTTTTATTTTTCTCACTTATCCATACTTAGTTAACATCAAGATGAATTAAAAGTGCATTCTTTGCCCTTTCTAATTTTTCAGGAAGCAAAGTGCTTACAAAATTGATAAGTCTTTTCTTGTCTATAGTTCGAATTTGATTTCATTTTACTTTAGAATCTTTAGGATACAAACCAAATCTCACCTCTTTTAGGAAAATCCATATTATCTCCATCTCTCCAGAGTAATCTTTTCCCACTCCTGGTTAATCTCTTTATCTTCTTTTCTGGTTGCCTTATATCCTTCTATTAAAAGTTTATCCAATTTTTCTTTATTTATTCTCTCAAGCTTTTCTTTTACAGCTTCGGAAATGAAGCCACTCTTGTTCGGGATATCTTTTATCTCTTGGGCAATTTCCTCTGGTAAGGTAATATTTAACCTTTTCATGTACATCACCTCCTGTATTAATTATACACCAAAAAATACACAAGTCATTATTTGTTTAAATACTTATTACATCTATAAACTGGCTAACCGACAAACCAGCTAACTAAATTCATTTGCATCTCGTAACTTGCAACCTTCTTTATCTCCTCTTCACTATATACCCAATACTGTTCCCCTATCCGCTATTTTTTTGTATTTCTTTTTATTTTCCTTTCTTCACTCGATACTCGATACTATATACTATTTTTTGCAACTCGTATCTTTTCTTGTATTTTTCCCGTAACTGTTCCCCGCACCTATACGCTAAACGCTGTACGCTCTACGCTAAATGTATTTTTAATCCAGCAAAAATTGTTCCCAAAAATAAAAGTTTGCCAGCTTCAGATACTCAAAAACCACCCACTGAAAATCTTCCCGATTCCTCCACCATTGATTAATATTAGAGGGGTCATATTTGCTGGGATTAGAATAGATATCTACCTCTCTGTCCAAAACACTCAAAGCTTTTTTAAATATCTTCTTTGCTCTACCCGAATGAAATTTTGAAGTAACCAAAATGATTGATTTTATTTCTTTATTATTTTTTACATATTCCCTGATGATCATCGCTTCATCCTGTGTACTTCTGGAATTACCTTCGAGGATTAATACATCTTCCTCCGGAATTCCTAAATCTATTGCAGCCATCTTGCTTAACAGAGTATTTTCATAAACTTTTATTCCTCTGTTTATAATGATCTCTTTTGCGGTAATGTAACTGTTAATCAGAACGATCCTATCAGAATAGCCCTCATCATATAAATCTGTTGCTTCAAGGATTCTATCATACACATTTCCCATGAGAACTACAATCATATCACTTTCCTGCAATTCATCCATAACTACCAACCATTGACCTAAATTAGGCACAATAAACATGCTAAAAAAAATAAAAAAGGCAAGAAGTATGACCAAAACAGGTAATATCTTCTTGCCGGTAAATTTATTATATCGTTCCATTCTCACTTTATTCCTTGTCATTCTTATCCCTTTTCTCCATCCTTTTTTCCTATATCGTAGGACAGGCATCACGCCTGGCTGTTTGACTCTGTCATTCCCACGAAAGAGGCTGTGTTGTAACTAATTATATTTAGTAATGATTTGAAATAACATTGAAAAATATAACTTTTTAAGAGAGCAATGTCCCGAAGGGCAAGGGCGATAGCCCGTAGCGTATATGCTGTGTTAGACGATGTGCTATTTTTTCTTTGGACGGAAGAATAAATATGTACCTCCCTGAAATAAGTTCCTATATATGGGCCTTGCTAAATTCTTGATTATTTGTTTCATCCCATTCCAATTCGTAGTATAAGCCAGTTGCAAAGGCATAGGCATTTTCACCAACTCTAACTCAACTATATCTGCCATTCTAATAATTGAAGCCTGTTTAAAGCAATTTATATGCTCAAGAGGACTAACTGGATTAAGAGAATTCTTGGAGCCTTTGGGCGCCATCCAATCCCCTATTCTCAATCTCCTCCTAATGTCTTTACCATTAGGTACACTTATCTTTATTAGTCCATTATGTTTTAATGATTTTTTTAAATAACGTAAGGTTCTAAGAGGCTCCGGAATATGTTCAAAAACTTGTTCAGTATTTATAAAATCAAAACTATAGTTAGGGATTTCCTCCCATGTAATTACTTTAGTTCCTTGTGATTGAGCATATTCGATTCTGGTTTTCGATAATTCAGTCCCATAAGAGGCGCAACCAAACGCTTTTGCCATGTAACACCATTTTCCCCAACCCATCCCATAATCGAAGAATTTCAGTTGACTGGGTGTCCTATTAAAAAATGCAATAACCATCATTACTTCTTGAGCATAATACGAAAAATTAGATAAGTTATCTTTCTCCAAATGTGATTCAAAGGCTTTCTCAGGGTCAATCCATTCTTCGTACAATTTATTCATTAAGAAGTCATTTGGAATTTCTTTTTGGAAAATTGTTCCACAATTATTGCATTCTTTGAGAATAAAGTTAGATCCTTTTAAATACTCAAATTCAATCTTTCCTTGTGGTGAATAGAATGATTCTAAAAATTCTTTAATAGGTGATTTTAGGAAGCTACAAGAATATATTTCTATAGTATTCGTTGATTTGCATGTTGGACAATGCTTCCGTATCTCAAAATAACTTTCATTCATTTTATTCAACTCCTTGAAATGGCATTTCACCTAACGATTAATAATCACATTACTGCGTTTATCCTACCAAAATGGCACAATAACCGCAATATCGCAAATATTTCTTGCTATAGTTTAGTCACTCTTAAGACTAAATTGTCCAAATGCTTTGGCTATCCTTGCTACTGTCTAAATAGAAAGTTTTTCAATAATAGTAGATTCTAACTTTGTTAAAGCAATATAAGAAATATCGGCTTTTCTTACAAATCTTTCTTATTTATACTAACTTATTTATACGACAAAAGCTAAAAAAAGTCCTCTTTTTTTATGGAAATTTATTGATATTAACTGTAAAGAGTGAAGATGTATTCTTGTTTCCGAGGCTGTGTTGTAACTAATTATATTTAGCAATGATTTGGAATAACATTAAAATTTAAATAATTTATCAAAAAGAAAGCATTAACAATATATAATATTTTTTCTTCTAACTACTCCACTAAAGTTTACACTAACAAAATTAAAAACAATAGATTACCGTTTTTCTTGTATTTCTTTTTCCCATTCCTTTTTTCACTATATATTCGATACTATATACTGTTTTTTACAATTCAAATCTTGTAACCTAAAACCTGTATTTATATTAACGACTATTCACTATTCACTAACGACTAATTTTGATTCCCTCCTTCAACTTCTCAACCACATAATCAATCTGCTCTTCCTCTAAATTATTAAAAAACGGCAAGGCAATGGTTCTATCTGATACATCTTCAGTAACCAGAAAATCTCCTCTCTTATATCCGAACATCTTTTTATAAAACGGCTGTAAATGAATCGGTGTAAAATAAGGTTTGCATTCTATGCCACCTTCTCTCAAAAATCTAATAACGTCATCTCTATCTATTCCCCTCTCCAACCTGACAACATAAACAAACCAGCTCATCCTACTAACATAAGGAGCAATAAAAGGAATTTCTACTTCCTCCACTTCCGCCAACTTTTCTCCATACATTTCCGCAACCTTTTCTCTCTTATCTAAAATCTCCTCTATCCTATCCATCTGAGAACATCCCAAAGCGGCACTCAACTCATCCATCCGAAAATTATAGCCTAATCTTTCATGGTCTAACCATTCACCGCTCTCTCCCCTGCCCTGACTCCGCATGCTCCGGGCCAGCCTGGTCAGTTCTTCATTATCAGTCACCAGAACTCCACCTTCACATGTGGTAATTTGTTTATTTGGATAAAAGGCAAACACTCCTACCTCTCCCAAACTTCCAGCCCTCTTCCCCTTATACTCTGCTCCCAGCGCCTCAGCAGAATCTTCAATCAATCTTAAATTATATTTCTCTCCAATCTCTTTAAATCTATCCCAATCTGCTGGCTGTCCAAAGGCATCTACTACCAGTAAAGCCTTTACTTTTTCCAATTCTTCCTTGCTCAGGCTCTCTAATTTTTCCTCAACCTTATTGGCATCCAAATTTAACGTTTCTTTCTCAATATCTACAAATAGAGGTCTGGCTCTTTCAAATAAGATACAATTACTGGAGGCAATAAAACTAAAAGGAGTAGTAATGACCACATCTCCTTCTCCAATCCCCATACCTTTAATTATCAAATGCAAGGCACTGGTTCCACTATTTACCGCCACCGCATGTTTTGTCCCGGTAAAACTACTCATCCTTTTCTCAAACTCCACCACTTTAGGACCAATACTTAAAAATCTGGTTTTCATCACTCCTACCACAGCTTCAATATCCTTTTCAATAATATCCGGACTGGACAGAGGAATTTGCACCTGTTCCATAATTCTATTCTCCTTCCAACTTTTTTATTATCTTAATCGGTACACCTGCGGCCACGACATTATCAGGCACATTTCTATTAACAAAACTAAAGGCTCCGATAACCGCATTTTCCCCAACAGTAACCCCAGGCATTATTAGACTATGGCTGCCAATCTTACAATTTTTCTTCAACTTTATCTGTCCCGCTTTGTTATCTATAGTAGACTCTGAATACAAGGAACAATGAGAACCAACTTGAACAAAGTCCTCAATTATTACCCCATTTTTCGCATTAATATAAGTAAAAGCACCAATATCAGTTTTATATCCTAATTTAAGACCATCTTTATTTTGAACCATCCAATTATACTTAGTAAGTTTCCCTTCTTCTATTTTTGGATGTTTCCACTCTTTAAATCTCTCTTTCATAATCCCTCGTTACACCATCCTTCCCGTATATTCCTTCTCTCTTAAAAATAACTACCCATATAGTTTTAAATAATATTTTTAAATCTAACCATAATGACCAATGGTCAATATACCAGATATCTAATTTTATTCTCTTTGGCCAACTCAACTTATTTCTTCCATTAACCAAAGCCCAACCGGTAATTCCCGGTTTAACTTCTAATCTCCGCTTCTCTCTTTTGGAATATTTGTTTACCTGATGAGGCAATGCCGGCCTCGGCCCAACAATACTCATTTCCCCTTTAAAAACATTTATTAACTGAGGTAATTCATCTATCCCCCATCTTAAATATTTTCCTATTCGAGTTATCCGACTATCATTTTTTGCTATCTCATATCCCAATCCTATTTTTTCTGCGTTATCCACCATCGTCCTTAGCTTATATGCTCTAAATATTTTTCCATCTTTGCCTGCTCTCTCCTGCACAAAAAATACCGGCCCCTCAGAATCAAGTTTAATTAATATTCCTATTATAGCAAAAATAGGCATCAGCACAATCAAGGCTATTCCACTTGCCAATATATCAAATATTCGCTTTATAATTAAACATACATTTACATTTTTTTCCATTTTTTATTTTACTTTACAAATAAAATTTTTATATATTTTGCTCATAACATTGAATGACCTTTCAATTGAAAATTTTTGAGCGCTTTCAATTGCATTTTTCCCTAATTTCTTTCTTAATGATTTGTATTTATAAAGTCTTTCTATTGTTTCTATAAACTGAGTCATGTTTCCCAGTTCAAATAGTAAGCCATTTGAACCATCTACAATTATTTCCTTGTGACCTCTATTTTTCGTAGCAACAACAGGCAATCCAACAGACATATATTCGACTAAATTTATTCCAAAGCCTTCCCTTGTACTAGCTGATGTTCCTATATCACACATGGGGATTATTTTCTCTAAATCCTGCCTATATCCTAAAAATACAATATTATCTTTTAAATTTAAATTCTGAACATATTTTTCATAATCATCTTTCAAATTTCCATCACCAGCAAATAGAATTTTTAAATTAGGAATCTTATTTTTTAAAAATGATATAGCTTTGATTAAGAAATATTGATTTTTATTTTTATTAAGTTCTGCGGTATATATCAATAAAAAATCTTTATTTTTAAACCCATATTTTTTTCTTAAAAATATTTTTTGTTCTTCCGGTATAGGCTTATATCTCTTCGTATCCACTCCCATACCAGGAATTAGATATACTTTTCCCTTATTTCTAATAGGCATTTTTTGAGCATTTATGTAATCTTCTTGATTTATAACTATAAGTCCATCAGTCCATCTTGCTAAAAGATATTCAATCGGGTAAATACAAGCCCAATAATACCAAGGAGCACCTTTGTAAAAATGGAATCCATGGGCAGTATATAATACAGATTTAATATTGGTTACCTTTGCCGCTAATCTCCCCAAAAAAGATGCCATAGGGGTATGCACATGAACTAAGGAAAATTGATTTCTTTTCATTAATTTAATTAGCTGCATCAATGCTCTTAAGGAAGCTAAAGGACTTGCCAAACGAGAAAAGTTCACATCGTGACAAATTATTCCATATTGCTCTAATTCTCCTTTTCTCTTACCCAGCTTAGTTGCCGCATAAACTTCATAACCCTTACTTTGAAGATATTTTATATAAGGTATATGAAAACAAATTAAATGATCTTCTACTGTAGCTATAAACAAAATCTTTTTCTTTGGATTTAATAATTTATTAAATATTTCTAATTGTTTTTTTACTACCTCTTTTTCGTTATATAATTCTTCTGCTCTTCTCCTACCAGCAATTTTCATTTCCTGCAATAGTTTATCATCTTCTATTAATTTCTTAATCTTATCACTCAAGATATTAATTGATCTTACTGGAACCAAAAATCCTGTTTTCCCATCAATAACCTCTTCCCTTGAACCTCTTATATCTGTTACAATAACCGCACAT
>JABUBN010000659.1_pt1 | contig 10210 bp, 8 predicted proteins | sample 7240341 | NCBI WGS metagenome assembly JABUBN01 (sample SAMN07256345, study PRJNA390944) | subsurface metagenome | isolation source: Methane hydrate marine sediment | place: Pacific Ocean: Eastern North Pacific, ODP site | reverse complement strand
ATGGAGGCTGGCGCTGATTTTATTAAAACTTCTACAGGAAAGCTGAATCCTGCTGCAACCATGGAGGCAACATATGTTATGGCACAAACCATCCATGAATATTACCTCAAAACCGGCAAACAAGTCGGCATTAAACCTGCCGGAGGCATTGCTACTGCCACACAAGCATTGGAGTATTTCACTTTGGTCAAAACAATCCTTAGTGACAACTGGTTAAATCCCGCCTTATTCCGGATTGGAGCAAGCCGGTTGGTTAACGACTTGCTTACCAAAATTCCGGATGCCAGAACCTAGATACTGGATACAGGAAGCATGCAGCAGATGGAAGGACGAACGATGAAAGATGATTTATGAATAGGCAATAACAGTGACAGGAGGCAGGAAGTGAAAAAGTGAGATACGTATTTCTGATGGTGAACCCAGCACCCCCGCTCGCCCGCCTGAATGAATTCTTTCATTCAGGCGGGCGAGCGGGCGGGCAGTATCACTGAATTTGATTATCTTTGCACAAATTTTACCTGATTTAGCCAGCGAATGATTGTGGAAAAACAAAAAAAATTAATTCATCCCCAGGATACTCTTCTCATCAGGCAAAAAGCAGATACTCTTACCTTCTCCCTTAAGCCCGACAGTCTGACTCAACAAAAAGAACAGGATACGTTAAGAAAAGCTGAAGCTTCTGATACCCTTAAGGTAAAAAAATATTCAATTGATGAAATACAATCAATTTTTGAGCGAAGTGATCAACGTTTTGAACGGATTGATTTAGCAGGAAAAGCAAAATCTCAGATAGTCCGGGCTGCTCCTTTAAGAGCAGAAACTTCCGAAACCGTTTTTCGCCTGGATTCAAATCATATCATTTTTTCCGTTGACAGCGCCGAAGCTTTGGCCAATCCGAATTTTCTATCTAATCTTATAGTAACCCCATTAATAGAGTACAAGTACACACCGGATCTGTTTGTTAATGAAACCAGTGCGGTGGTTGAAAAACAACCCGATCAGCTTTTTCCAACAATAAAACAGCCTGCAACATCAGAAAACTGGATCATCGGAATCATCCTTGTTTCCTTTATTATTCTTGCCTGGATCAGGCTATTTTACAACAAATTACTAGTTCCAACATTCCAGTCATGTGTAAATTACCAAACATCCTATAATTTGTTCTGCGACCGAAGCAGTCTTTCCTTAAAAGCATCCTTTGGCCTGAACATTATTTTCTATCTGAACACCGGATTATTTTTGTACATGGTTTTTAATTATTTCGGTATCACATTCTTTAATGTTTACGGAATAATAACTTTTCTTTTATATGCCGGATTTATAATGACCGTTTATATTGCCAAGCGGATTGTATGCACTGTTACCGGATATATCTCGCTGACACAAAAAGCCTTTTCCGAATACTTGTTTAATGTTTTCCTTTTTAACCGAAATCTTGGGTTGTTTTTATTTCCCTTACTAATCGGAATTCCCTATATAGCTGATTATCTGACTCACATATTCGTTTATGCAGGAATCGTTGTTATTGTAATTCTCTATCTTTTAAGGATATTCAGAGGCATAACTATATTTTTTAAAGAAGGATTTTCAATATTTTATATGATTTTATACCTTTGTGCCCTGGAATTTTTACCGCTTATACTTTTTTTCAGGTTATTTCAATCTTTTATTTAAGAAAATAACCAGTTAATTCTGAATTGTAAACAAAAATTTTGGTGCCTTGAAAATTAAGAAGATTTTGGTTTCCCAACCGAAGCCACAAAATGAGAAGTCGCCTTACTTCGAGTTAGCAAAAAAGCATAATTTAAAAATCGATTTCAGATCATTTATTCATATCGAAGGTATTGCCGCAAAGGAATTCAGGCAATCAAGAATAAATATTAGCAGTCATTCTGCCGTGATTTTCACAAGCAAAACGGCAATTGATCACTTTTTCAGGATTTGTGAAGAAATGAGAGTACCCATTCCGGATTCCCTTAAATATTTCTGCGTTTCCGGATCCATCGCAAATTACCTGCAGAAGTATATTGTTTACAGGAAGCGAAAGGTATTCGTTGGAACAAATAATTTCAAAGGGTTAATGGAGCTTATCCTTAAGCATAATGAAGAAAAATTTCTTGTTCCCTTATCAGATATGCATAAACCTGAAATTCCTGAGCAATTGGATAAAAACAAGATTAATTATTCCATTGCCATTTTGTACCGGACTATTTGCAGTGATCTTTCCGACCTGTCCGATGTTAATTACGATATCCTGGTATTTTTCAGCCCCTCAGGAATAAAATCCTTGTTAAAGAACTTTCCTGATTTCAAACAAAATAACAAGAAAATCGCTGCTTTTGGACCTACAACTATCCAGGCGGTAAAAAAAGCAGGGCTTCACCTTGACATTGAAGCACCTACTTCCAAAGCTCCTTCCATGACCATGGCGCTTGAGCAATACATAACAAACCATAACAAAAACAATAAACAAGCCTAAAACCGGATGATAAGTAAGGGGAAGCAATTCCCCTTTTTTCTTATCTTTCATCCAAAATTATCGCTTTTCCAAATGGGAAAATTCACTTTCAGAAAGAAAGAACGTCTCAGCAGCCAAAAAATCATCGGTAACCTTTTCCGGGATGGAAATTCTTTTGCTCTGTTTCCATTCAGGATTTACTGGCAAATCACAACCGGCGAACAACTTTCACCTGCCCGGATTGCCATCAGTATTCCGAAGAAAAAATTCAAAAAAGCCGTGGATCGCAATCTTATTAAACGGAGAATCAAAGAGGCATACCGGAAAAACAAGCAAAATCTTTATCATGACCTAAAAAGTAAAAATCTGAATATAGCATTTATCCTCATCTATTTGGTCCATGATCTGATGACCTATCCTGAATTGGAAGAAAAAATGATCCTAACATTGCAAAAACTAATGGAAAGCTATGGAAAGGCTTCTTAGTATACTTATAATTGGTCTGGTAAAAATATACCAACGTCTTATTTCTCCGTTGTTTCCTTCGACCTGCAGGTATACTCCCACCTGTTCCAATTACAGTATAGAAGCCATTAAGAAACACGGTCCTATTAAAGGATCATGGCTTGCTATAAAACGTATTCTATCCTGTAACCAATGGGGCGGGCATGGACACGATCCGGTCCCCTGATCCCTGAAAGCGCTGAAGGCACGTTATGGGCTCTTACAGGAGTTTATTCAGGTTTTGCCAAGGGGGGTTGGACCACTTTAATGAAAATCCCAGGAAATACTTTAAAAACGATACCTGGGAGCCAACATTTATTTTGTATCTAAGGTGACAAAATAATCTCCCTGTAATTAGTAAACTCATATCATAATTCTTCTGTTAATCGTTATCTTTGTAGACTTTTAGACAAAACAATTTATATTACCGAATTATTAAAGAAAGCATAAATCATGAAATCAAATCAAATGAAGAAGCCGGTTAAAGCGAAGCTGATTGGTGGATTTTTAATCGTTGTTTCGATTCTTATCCTGGCTTTCACCGAAAGCAAAGATTTCAAGTATATCAAGAACTTAGAAATCTTCAGGTCGCTTTTTACCGAACTCCGGTTATTTTATGTTGATGAAGTTGATTCTGATAAACTGATAAAAACCAGCATCGACGAAATGCTTAAAACCCTGGATCCGTATACCGTTTTCATTCCTGAATCCAAAATGGATGATTTTACCTTTATGACTACCGGCCAGTACGGAGGCATTGGATCATTAATTCGTAAGAGTGGTGATTGTGCTGTCATATCTGAGATATATAAAGGATTTCCGGCAGATATGGCAGGATTTAAAACCGGTGATTTGATTATTGAAGTAGGTGGTCACTCAACCAAGGGACTTCTGCTGGAAAAGGTCAGTGACCTGCTTAAAGGACTCGCTAATACTGAAGTCGTGGTTACAGTCAAACGATATGGTGTTGAAAAACCCATTAAGAAGACCCTTACACGGAAGAATATCCAAATTAAAAGTGTTCCATATTATGGAATGGTTAGTGCTAAAACCGGGTACATTAGGCTTTCCAACTTTACCCGGAATTCAGGAAAAGAGGTAAAAAAAGCTTTGCTTGACTTGAAGGAAAACAGTCATATCCAGGGTATTATCCTTGACTTAAGAGGCAATCCCGGTGGTTTGCTTATAGAATCTGTTGAGGTTTCAAACGTGTTTGTTGAAAAGGGTTTGGAAATCGTCAGTACCCGTGGCAGAATGAAAGAATTTGATAATACCTACAAAGCAAAAAATCATCCTTTGGATACTCAAATTCCGGTGGCTGTATTGGTCGGCCGCGGATCGGCATCTGCGGCTGAAATTGTTGCCGGAGCATTTCAGGATCTTGACCGTGGTATAATTATCGGTGAAAGAACCTATGGAAAGGGACTGGTCCAAATTACCCGTCCGGTTGGTTATAACAATCAACTAAAGATTACCACCGCAAAATACTATATTCCCAGTGGCCGGTGTATTCAGGCACTGGACTTTTCCCACCGCAATAAAGATGGTAGTGTGGGCCATATTCCTGATTCCCTGATTTCAGAATATTCAACAAGAAATGGCCGCAAGGTTTACAATGGAGGTGGAATTATGCCGGATATTGAAATAAAACCGGAAAAATTAAGCCAGATTACCCTTGAACTCTACGCCAAATTTATCATATTTGACTATACCAACAAATATTTTTCAGAACACGAATCGATTTTACACCCAACACAATATACCTTTACAGACGATGAATACCAGGATTTTATTAAGTTTGTCGACAGTAAGAACTTTGATTATAAAACACAAACAGAAATTGCTTTAAAAAAACTTGAAGATTTAGCTAAAAAGGAAAAATATTACCAACATTCAGCTAAAGAATTTATGCTGCTCAGGGAAAAACTTTCCCATAATAAAGCTAAAGATCTGGAATCTTTCAAAAAAGAAATAAAAGAACTAATTCAGACAGGAATTGTGGGCCGTTATTACTATAGGGCGGGCAGGATTCAATCTTCGTTACCATATGATGTACAAGTAAAAAAGGCGGTTGATGTATTAGAGGATCAAAACCTTTACACCAGCATTCTTGAAGGGAACGCCCAAAAAGAAGTCGCAGAAGGAATGTAGATTAATTCTTTCAAGCCCTACGGGCTGGGTGTATTGCTGTTCCATTTAATACAGCTAAAGTGACTGCCTATTACCTGTTAGTCCCTACAGGACATTAATGTGAAACATGTCATTAAGGGTTTTGCATCAGGAAAAATGATATTCAGAAACCATGTCCCGTAGGGACAAGAAGGTAATAGACAGGTATTTCAATGCCTGGTAAAAGAATGCATATTCATGTTCACGTCCCGTAGGGACTGAAAGAAAGCAATCTTTAATGTGCTTCCAGCCAGTTGTTTCCTGTGTCCAGATCAACCAATAGGGGAATTTTTAAATTTACAGCATTTTGCATGGCATCCTTAACCATTTCGGTGATAGCCTGAAGTTCCGGTTTATAAACATCAAAGACCAGTTCATCATGAACCTGAATGATCATCCTTGATTTATAATTCTTTTCTTTTATGGCTTTATGGATGCAAACCATAGCCATTTTAATAATATCGGCAGCCGATCCCTGAATCGGGGCATTTATGGCATTTCTTTCTGCCATTCCCCGGATAATTGCATTTCTTGAATTAATATCCCTCAAATATCTTTGTCTTCCCATTATGGTTTCAGCATAACCTGTATCCCTGGCAAATTGTATGCTTTTATTCATATAAGCCTTTACGTTGGGATAGGTGTTAAAATATCCGTCAATGAGCTCTTTGGCTTCTTTCCGTGAAATATATAACCGTTGTGATAACCCAAATGCTGAAATCCCATAGATAATTCCAAAATTTGCTGTCTTGGCCTTATATCTCATTTCTTTTGTAACCTTATCAACCGGTATTCCATTTATTTTTGCAGCAGTAGCTGCATGAATATCCTCATTGGCAAGAAAGGCTCCGAGCATATTCGGGTCTTCACTCATATGTGCCATTAGCCTGAGTTCAATTTGTGAGTAGTCAGCCGACAATAAAACATAATTTTCATTGGTTGGCACAAAAGCCTTGCGGATTTCCCGGCCTTTTTCTTCACGTATTGGAATATTCTGAAGGTTTGGGTTATTCGAACTTAACCTGCCGGTTGAGGTTATTGCCTGATTAAATGAAGTATGTATCTTTCCGGTTTTTATATTAATCAATCGTGGAAGTACATCAACATAGGTGGTTAAAAGCTTCTTCAACGACCGGTATTCTAGGATCCCGGGTATGATTTCATGTTTGTCAGCTAATTGCATAAGGACTCCTTCACTTGTTGAATATTGCCTGGTTTTGGTTTTTTTTGCAGTTTCCACAATCTTCATCTTCTCAAATAACACATGTCCCAACTGTTTCGGAGAGGCGATATTGAAATCAACACCTGCCATTCTAATAATTTCCTGATCCAACTTCAAAATGTCCTCTCGCAATACGTCTCCGTATTTTCTTAAATTTTCAACGTTAATCCTCACTCCTGACCGTTCCATATCGGCAAGGACATATACCAGGGGCATTTCAATTTTTTCCGACAGGTTTTCCAGATTGTTTTCTTTTACCTTCTCTTCCAACTTCTTTTTTAATTGCCAGGTAATATCGGCATCTTCGGCGGCGTAGTCTGCAACCTTTTGGTTTGGTACCATACGCATACTTAATTGCCCTTTTCCCTTCTCTCCAATCAATTCCTCAATGGACACCGGTTTGTAATCAAGGTATGCTTCTGCTAAATAGTTCAGATTGTGACGCATATCGGGCTGCAAAATATAATGGGCCAGCATCGTATCGAACAGCTCACCCTGAACCTGAATCCCGTACGATCGAAGAATCTGTATGTCATATTTGATGTTTTGACCGATTTTTCTTATTCCCGTATCTTCAAAAATGCTCTTGAATTCATTAAGAATACTCTGTGTTTCTTCACGTTTTTCCGGTAATGGCAGATAATATGCCTCATGCGTTTTAAAAGAAAAGGAAATACCAACCAGTTCTGATTCATACACATTTAATCCGGTAGTTTCCGTATCAAAACAGAACTCCTGCAGGTTACTCAGGCTTTTGGCTAAACCAGAAATTTTTTCCTCTGAATCAACGATATAATAAGAATGTTCTGTTGAATTAATATCCATAAGCTTATCTTTTTGCACCGTATGGGTATTATCACCAAAAAGAGTGGTCTGAACGGTTTTTTCTCCGGTTGCCGTTCGTCCGCCTCTTTCCAGTATTCTTTTTACAATTGTTTTGAACTCCAATTCGTTGAATAAATCAATTAATTTTCCCCTGTCCGGTTCACTAATTTTCATCTCCCTTTCATTTAATTCAACCGGAACATCAAGAACTATCGTAACTAATTCTTTATAAAGCCGGATCTGGTCTATATTTTGTTCGATGTTTTCTTTTTGTTTTCCCTTAAGTTCTTCTGTATGGTTAAAAAGTTCCTCAATACTACCATAATCACCAATCAGTTCCCTGGCTCTTTTTTCTCCAATACCGGGCGCTCCGGGTATATTATCGGACGAGTCACCCCATAAAGCCAGTATATCAATAACCTGACCCGGATGTTCCACGTGGAAACGTTCTTTTATTTCATGTTCTCCCAAAATTTCAGGATCATTTCCTCCTCTTCCCGGTTTATATATAAATATCTTGTCCGATACCAATTGTGCAAAATCTTTATCCGGTGTGATCATATAGGTCACAAAGCCTTTTCTTTCCGCTTTTTTTGCCAGTGTGCCGATTACATCATCAGCCTCATATCCTTCAACTTCAACGATCGGGATGTTAAAAGCACGTATTAAATCCTTAATATAAGGAACCGACTTTTTAATGTCCTCCGGTGTTGCTTCCCTGTTGGCCTTGTATTCTTTGAACATTTTATGACGAAATGTTGGAGTGGGGAGGTCAAATACAACAGCAATATGTGTTGGATTCATTGTTTTTATCAATTCGTCCAATGTGTTTGTAAATCCAAAAATGGCAGATGTATTCAAACCTTTTGAACTGTATCTTGGATTCCTGATAAATGCATAATACGCCCGGTAGATTAAGGCATACGCGTCCAGTAGCAGTAACTTTTTTTGGCTGCCGGTTCTGTTTGTTTCTTTCATTGGCTATAGAATGTCTTGGTTTTTGGTTTCTTTTAGCTCTTTTCAGCCGAATGTAATTCGGCTCTACATTAAATGGTTTTTGGTTTACTCGCTCCCACTATCGTTATTCGCTCCCACAATCCAGGCTCTGGAACCAGCTCATGAAGATTGGCTCTTACTTCGTTCGAGCCAATCGTTCGCTCAATCCTGCTCGTGAGACATTCTGTTCGCAAAACTCACAGAATGGTTATAGTTTTCAGTTTTTAGTTCAATTATAATCAATTATCCATAAACCAGTATCATCTCTTACAATCACCTCAGTCTCAGCTCTTTGCTCCATACCACTTGCTCCATCTCTTTGCTCCTCGCCCCTCCGCCACATCTGCATACTGCGGATTTTCCACTGCCTCCTGCCACTGCTACTAATTTATCAATCTTCAACATAATGACGAACCGTAGCTTCGTCCTACTTACCCCTTTTTGCTCCTTAGCCCTTAACCTTAACTTCAGCCTCCATTCCTCCACAGACCTTGCCCCGCCTTCGCATACTACGGTGGGCAGGCAGGTTTTCCAAACTCTGGCAGGTCTTTCCAAGTCTCCCAGTCACCTCAACCTATTCCTGTTTCCCCCTTTTCACTTTTCACTCTTCACTTTAAACTTCAAACCTCAAACTTTTTCAAACACAACCACTTCCCCACTTAAACACCATAACACATAAACACATTAACACTTCCCTCCGTTTTCCTAATTATCTTCTGCATACCACTCTGCGTATGATGTGGCTGTTTCCACGAGTCTTAAGCTAAACAACTTCAAATTCTCCGGTAATTTCTCCATCAATCTGCCGGCAAAATCCACAACCAGGTTTTCACACGTCGGTTGATAGTCCATCACATCGTACTTCTCGAACATCTGTTCAATGTTTTGCAACAAATGGTGTGGTCCTTCCTTGCTTACAACCACAGAATGATCGAATTTATTAATTATAGTTGTTTTTACAATCTTTTTCAAATCGCCAAAATCGATTACCATTCCATGTTTGGGATCCGTTTGCCTATTTATGGGTTCACCTATCACAGTTACATACAACCGGTATGAATGGCCATGAACATTCCTGCATGGACCATCATAATTCCATAAAGCATGAGCCATTTCGAACCCAAATTCTTTTGTAACTCTAACTTTTGTCATTTTCCAACGATTTAACCTTAAAATTTATCTTTGAGCCGCATAGGCACAGGTGGCTAATCCCAGTTACCTAAAAGATTAATAGTGTTATAAAAAAGTTTCGTCTTTTAATCACCACTTACGCCTAACGCATATAACAATTAACATATAACATATAACAGAATATTACAACCTAATACAAAGATAACATACAAACAGAGTTTTTGCTGTATATTTCAAAAAGGATAATAAAAGGTATGAAATCTCAGGGCAGGCCGTGTGAAATCGAAGATATGAAATATATTTTTCCCTTCCCTTTTTGAAGCCAACACTCCCTTTATCATAAATTGCTATCTTTAAGGCATAAACTTGCGCCGGGAATGTCGACAATGGATTTGATTAAAGCACCGATTGCTGTGGAAATGAAAAAATTTAATTCGTTTTTCAATTCCTGCATGAAAAGCAATGTGCCTTTGCTAAATATTATCATGAATTATATCCTCCGGAAAAAAGGTAAACAAATGCGACCAATGCTCGTTTTTCTTACAGCCAAATTAAATGGTGAGATCCGGGAATCCAGTTATACTGCAGCTTCGTTGATTGAACTGCTGCACACTGCAACCTTAATCCATGACGACGTCGTTGATGAATCGTACGAGCGTAGAGGATTTTTTTCAATCAATGCCTTATGGAAATCAAAAATCGCGGTATTGGTGGGAGATTATCTCCTGTCCAGGGGATTGTTGCTCGCAATTGAAAAAAAAGAATTTGAATTATTGGAAATTGTTTCGGAAGCAGTAAAAGAAATGAGCGAAGGGGAGTTGCTTCAGATACAAAAATCCCGTAAATTAAATCTTTCCGAAGAAGATTATTTTGATATTATCCGGAAAAAAACAGCTGCGCTAATT
>JABUBN010000658.1_pt1 | contig 10219 bp, 9 predicted proteins | sample 7240341 | NCBI WGS metagenome assembly JABUBN01 (sample SAMN07256345, study PRJNA390944) | subsurface metagenome | isolation source: Methane hydrate marine sediment | place: Pacific Ocean: Eastern North Pacific, ODP site | reverse complement strand
ATATTCACATCCTAACGCTCGATTTAGTCTTCCGAATTTTAGCGACAACGATTGGAAAGAATTTTTAGAAAAATTGATTGAAAATTTATAAAAATTAAAAAAGGAAAAATATTAAGAGGAGAATTATACAATATGAGTTTTGAAGATATTCCTGTTCCAATTGGACCTGTATACGAGGGTGAACGTATTAGGGCAAAACAAATGTATGTAGAATTAGGCGGCCCAAAAATGGAAAAACACTTTGAACTTTGCAGAGTGGTTTCTAAAAAAGAGATTAAAGATGGTCAAGTAACAATCAACGGAATCGATTTAAAAGACATGGAAGAAGGATCAACCCATCCAATCGGAATATTAGTAGAGGTCGCTGGACCAGAATTAGAGGTGGATTTAGAAGCCGTTTTCGAAAGACGGGTTCACGAATTCTGTAATTTCGTCAACGGAGTTATGCACCTTAACCAGAGATATACAAACTGGCTAAGAATCTCTAAAACTGCAGTAGAAAAGGGCTTCAATTCGTTTCAACTACTAGGAACAGTTCTTATTAGACTTTACAAAGCTGAACTACCGATCATCGAACAAGCTCAAGTAACTTTTTATACAAATGAAAAAGAAATTGAAAAACCTTATGCTATGGCAATGGAGATTTACGATAAAAGAGACGAAAGAGCACGAACAATTCACGACGAAGATGTAGACATGTTTTACGGATGTGTATTATGCCAATCTTTCGCCCCAACTCACGCATGTTGCATTACACCTGACCGAACAAGTTTATGCGGTTCAATTAATTGGTTCGATGCAAGGGCAGCTGCAAAAGTCGATCCTAAGGGACCTTTATTCGAGATCCCCCCAGGCGAATGCTTGAATGAACTTGCTGGCGAATACACCGGCGTTAACGAGATGATCAAAAAACGTTCGTTAGGAGAAATTGACAGAATTTATCTGTTTTCGGGCATGGAATTCCCACATACATCGTGCGGTTGTTTCGAAGCTATCGATTTTTACATCCCTGAAGTAAACGGACACGGAATTGTAGATCGAAACTACGGCGACGTAGCAATTAACGGGCTTCCGTTCACCGCGATGGCAAATCAAACCGGAGGGGGTAAACAGATGCCCGGTTTTAACGGCATCAGCATCCAGTACATCGTATCACCGAAATACCAGCAATACGACGGAAAATCACAAGGATTAAATGACGGAATTGAAACCGTCGTGTGGATGAACAAGGGAGTAAAAGATCGTATTAGCGAGTTCCTTCCGAAAGACCTTTTACCTAAAATCGCAACTGAAGAAGAAGTTACCGATATTAACGCGTTAAAGCAATGGTTACAGGATGTTAACCATCCCATAGTCGAAACGTGGGCAGAGGCGTTAGCGGAAGAGGAGGAAGAGGAAGAAGAATGGGAAGCAGAAGGCGCGATGGTTCCAATGGGAACTGTTGGGATGACTATTCCTGGAGTAGGTGGCGCAGGCGGATTCAAGATCATCTTGAAAAACTGTAAAATCCACGCCAAGGCAATTATTATTAAAAAGATTGAACCTAAACGCAAGAAGAAATAAGTAACTTATTCTACTTTATTTTTTTATTTTATTGAATTTCAAAAATTTTATTACTACTTAGTTTCATTTAGATTTTTAAGTCGCTTTATTATATCCCATTTTTTTACTAGTTTTGCTACAACTGTGGGTACCAAATGTTCCCATTGCCCACCTTTGAGCATAGATTCGCGAATATCACTTCCGCTGAGTCCTTTTTTTTCTAAAGGGACTTCCCATAAAACATGAACGTTCAATCCTAAAGATTCTAAGTATTTTTTCTTTTGACGGCCCCAATCATCGTAAATCGAGAGGAAAAACGCCAGATCCATAGGAACATAATATTTTAATAGCTCAGGTACATTTATGGGGAACGGTACAATAGAGAATTCTGACAATTCCAAACCTTTTTCTAATAAAGTTTCTCTTACCATTACATAGCGTTCATAGTAGGTCAAAGGGTTAGCGATAAGCGTACTGCGATAAGGATTTGAATCGTGGACTTTAGTTAGGGTAGGATCAGGATTGGTAATTCCCACGATTAAATGATTACATAGTTTTTTTCCTGCTAGGAGAAATTTCACGTGATCGTTGTGGATTATTTGGAGTCTTCCGTGAATTACGCCTGTTTCGTACCGTGTTTCTTTAACTTGCTTCATTCTAATTAATTATTTATCGCAATAAAATAATTCGAATAATTCAAAAAAGATTAATAATTTTGCCATATAAATTATTCAATTTGACGATAGGTTTATTATTACGTTATTAAAAGAGGATATCGAAGAATCGAAAGAACGCATGGATGCGTGGTGGGATCACGAGATAATTGATCGTCCGGTTATATCGTACTATTTTTCGAAGAAGAGGGCAGCCATTGGAGGCTATTTAGACGCCTTGGGGCAAGATTGGAAGTTAGCAAAAAACCAAGAGGGTATCGAGGAAGCTCTTGATAATTTTGAGAAAAATGCGGAAAAAACTTTTTATGGTGGAGAAGCAATACCTTCTTATTTACCAAATTACGGACCGGGCATAGTTGCGGCTATTTTTGGCGTTGAACCGAAATTTCAATCTGAAACTATTTGGTTTAGTCGCCCAACCAAACCAGAAGAAATAATATCTCTATTTGAAAGCGTAAAATTAAACCAGAATAACGAATGGTATTCGAGGATTCTTAGAATCACAGAGTATGCTGTGAAAAGAGCGAAAGAAAATTATCAGATTTCAATTACAGATCTAGGAGGGGTTTTAGATATTCTTTCCTCGTTCTTAGGGCCAACTAATCTATTACTAACTATGAAACGTAAACCACACATAATAGACGCTTGCCGAGAAATAATTCTTGAAAAGTTAATAGAAATCTACGATAAACTTTATGAAATAATTAAGAAGGATTGCAAAGGCTTCAACGCTTGGCTAAATGTCTGGTGTAGGAAAAGTTGGTATCCCGTTCAATGTGACTTTATCGCGATGCTTAACCCAAAATGGTTTAAAAGGTTTGTGTTACCAGATATAATTACTCAAATCGAACATATGGATTACGCAATTTATCATATGGATGGACCTTATCAAATCCCCTTTTTAGACGATTTTTTATCAATCTCACATCTGACAGGTATCCAATGGGTACCAGGAGCAGGTCGGCAACCACAAGGATCAGAAGAATGGATTCCATTATACAAAAAAATCCAAAAAGCAGGCAAAAATGTTGTAATAGATACCCTTTCGGAAAAAGTACCTCATTTATATCGTAATTTAGAGCATAAAGGCTTATATGTTAGAACGCTCTATTCTTCTAAAATAATCGCAAACTTTTACTTACCCCCTTTTATTGGCGGTGGAGATGGTAAGTTAATAGAAGAAGCAATTAGCTGGGTAAAAAATAACGAATATTCAAACTTAAATAGGGAATTGCTTGAGGATTTTTTAAATACGAAACAATATGAGTTCGACAACGGAGTTAAACGACAACTGCTTAAACAAATAAATAGTTCTTTAAAAGAAAAGCTGTATTTTACTTGAAATAAACTTATACTTCTCTTTTTTACTATTTTTATAGACCTTTTTGGTTTATATGTTTTTATTGACAATTTATTCTTATTGTAAAATAATGTCTTTTAGTTGATGTTAATGACGAGTGCCAAAGTATTTGAAACAAATCTAGAGCATCTAACAAAAAATCAATATGGTTATAATCACTCAATAAAGTTTATCCACGCTAGCGACATTCATCTAGGCAGTCACCAATATCGTAACGATTATCGTGCGAACGATTTTATTTTTGCTTTTGAGGAAATTTTATCTTTAGCAGTTATCCATCGAGTGGATTTTTTGTTATTGGGGGGAGATGTTTTTACATCCTTAGAAATGCTACCTGGGAAATTAACCAAAATAGTTAATCTCCTGACGAGTTTCAAAAAAGTCACGAACAACCAAATTTTGATAATAGCAATTGAAGGAAACCACGATATTCGAAAGTTTTCAAGAGGTGTTAGGTTTAAAAAGCGTGGACAATCGTGGTTAAAGCTACTAGCCAATTTAGGGTTAATTATATTACTCGACGCGGAATTAGATGGAGCACCTGAAGAAATATTTAAGAGTTATAATTTCCAAACAAGAAAAGGTGGTAAAATCCAAATAAAAAATGCGATGATTTATGGTACGGGATATCTAGGAGAAAACCCCGAGGACGAATTATTAAAAATAAAGGAAGGAATAGTAAAAGATGACGGTTATTTCCACATTCTTCTACAGCATTTTGGTATTGAGGGGCAAATGAAAAGAGTACCAGGAGTATGCTACGAGAAACTAATTCCCTTGAAAGATAGAGTAAATTATTTAGCACTTGGGCATTACCATTTGCAGTTTGTTTTAGACGATTGGATTTATAACCCAGGGTCTTCTGAATCGGCGTGTACCATGGATTTTTCGTTCAATCGGGGCGTATTTCTAGTTACAATTTCGAAAGAAAATAAATATATCAAAAAAGTTAAGAAAATTCAGTTATCTAATAGGACATTCTTATGGGAAAGTATTTATTTTCAAAGGCAATTTAGGGACAAAGAAAAATTGTATGCTAATATTACTCAGAAATTAAGAAAATCTTTGAGTTCAGTTAGCTATTTTGATTTAAAGCCTTCTAATATTCAAATGCCTGTGCTTCTTCTTACACTAAAAGGTCGAAGACCTTTTACTAAAAGTAAAATTAACGAAAAAGAATTATCGAAATTATTATGCGAAAATCTACCTGTAGTAGATGTGAGAATTTATCAAAAGTTTTCAAATTTTCTAAAAACAATAGACGCGTTTGTTTAAAATTACTTTTTATAGAATACTTTATTGAATAAAATCTGAAGAGCTATTAAACTAATTAAAAATATTTTAAAGGATAAAAGCAAATTTATAATTATGCGTTTAAAGACTCTATTTTATAAAAACAAAATATTTTCAATAGGAACTCTGTTCTTTTCAATTTGGATTATTATCTTAGTTTTGTTGGCAATATTTAGTAGTAGGGAAGTAGTTTTTTGGAATGCTCTAGGACAAAGCGATGTTTCTTCTGATTATCTTAGCTTTTTGCCATTTTTAAGGTACATCTTTGAACCCTTTGCATCAATTGCTTTTATTTTAGAATACCGATTCACTTGGCTTTTCCTGTATTTAATAGTATACCCTATTTTACGCGTTATTTATGTGTTCTTAAGAAAATTGGGCAAATTAAACTCAAGCAAATACAACCATTTAAAACATTTGTTAACAGATTTCATTTATTTTTCGTTTAAAGTCTTTTCTATAACGCTTGTAGCCATTTTATTAATAGTACTAGTAGGATACTTAATTCAAGGATTTTTCTTTGTTAATAGATACTTTATGGTCCCGGTTCAAATTGGAATACACTTTAGCGTCATATTAATTTCAATTAAAGCGGGGTTTTCTCTTTTAAAATTATTCCATCCAAGGCTTAAATTTAATTTTGCTGCTAAAATAGAAAAAGGAAATAGAAAAATTATCGCGAAATTGAAGAAAGAATTTGTTTATTTTGCCGGAATTTTATTGCTATTACTTGGTTCTAATGTTATTTTATTATCGATTCAATTTCCAACGCATAAAATAATCCCAAGTACTCCTCTTGACGACGACGAGTTTTTGTTTGACTTTCATGTCCACACGACCTTTTCTGACGGTTGGCTTACTCCCGAAGAGAGAGTTTTATGGTACATTGAACACGGAATTTCTGGAGCGGCATTTTCCGACCACGATAACATAAGAGGGGCTTTAGCAGCTCGAGAATTTGTTGAGAAGAATGGACTGGATTTTACTGTCTGGATTGCGGAAGAATGGACAAATCACGAACCAGATCCAGAAATTCACATGAATTACTTTGGGATAGAAGAAGAATTAGTACCTCTCGAATCTTATACACCAGGAGGTCCTAAAGCGATGAATGCCTCTGATTTAATCAGTTATGTAAAAGCTAACGGTGGTTTTATAACGGTAAACCATTATAATTATGAAGACGGGTCTGGAGCGCCACATACACTTGAAGAATTGCGCGATTGGGGCGTCGATGGTTTTGAAATCATCAATGGTGGGGGTTATACCAAGTATATAGAGATACGTCAATTTTGCTTGGATAACAATTTAATTTGCATAGCGGGGTCTGACATTCACACTAATGAAGACTTAAACACTTTTATCAAATTAAAATTATATGATCCAAATAATAAAACGATTGAAAATATTTTCAAAAACTTAAAGAATAATACACATGAAGCTGTCGCCATTCAATTTTTTTCTGAAACTTTCAAGTTTCCCGGAGATTCGAACGATTCAGGACTTTACATCGTAGAAGAATTTATTAATTATCTCTTAAACATAGATATTTATCAAGCCCTATCTTGGATTATTTGGTCATCTATAGTCTATCTAACATTCGCCCTATTTTACAGGAAGGCAAAAAAAGTAGAATTAAAATGGTTAAAGGTTAAAATTTATTAAATTCTTTTTTTAATATTAATAAAATTAGTTTAAATATAATATCCCGTTTTATCGTCTACGTTCGTATCGTTGTCATCGTCGTTATCGTCTTCGTCTTCTTTGCCCATTAGCTTTTTAGAGAAAAATTTCATTATATCTTTTGGATCTAAATCTTTTAAGTCGTTCATATCGATTGGGATTATCCCTTTTCTTAAAGTCCCCATTTGACTTCTTAATTGCTTTTCAATTCTCTTTTTCTGTCTGTCGTGCAAAATTAATTCCTTTTTCATAAGGATATTTAACTCATTTGCTACTAATTCGTCCAATTCACTAGGTGTAAAAGATAATAACAATTCTGTATCATATAGTTTAGTCAATTTCTTTACTACCTTTTCTCTCTTATGTTCTGGGATTTGGTAGATTGAATCTAAACCTATAAGATGAAGAATATTCAACCAATCAAGTTGATAAGCCCAAGCTTCTTTTTCTGACATGTTATTAAAAATCAAGTTTTTCTATTAATATAATTTCGGATAAAAGTTAAACCTTTATGTTATATTTTTAACAAAAAACGTAAACATTTAAATCTATGCTTTTTGTTATATTAAATCGAAATATTGAAACATTAATAGGTATTACAAAAGAGTAATTTAATCAAAATTAATTTTAAGTAGTTTCATTGAAGGTCAAGCGGTAAAAAATTAGAAGAATTCTTTAAATGATGAAATAATTAATTCGGGCTCGTCGTGCATAACCCAATGTGAAGAATTTTCAGCACGGACAATTTTTAGGTCGGCTACATAATCAGGTAGTCCATCCAAGACCGACGGTAACACGGCTATATCTTTCATTCCATGGATGACTAAAGTGGGGACTGTTATTTTCCCTGTCCAATCGCTAAAACTTACATTAGCCCTGTAATAATTCACCCCTCCTAAAATTGCGCCCGGTTTTGCCCACGCTTCTAAATATTTTTTCTTGTCAAAATCAGTAAAACCTTTTTTATTTATCAACCCTTCAAAAACTGCGAATTTTAACCACTTAAAATCGTCCTTAAAAAGAAATTTTTCTCCATCGGGTTTAAGAAATTCAAAGATGTAAAAACTAGCTTTTTGTTGTTTTTTATTTGAGCGCAACATTTCTTGAAATATCTTCATGTGAGGAGCATTTAAAATTGCTAATTTTCGTACTAATTTAGGATATTTTTCGGCGAATGCCCACGCTACTACGCCGCCCCAATCGTGTCCTGCAAGGAAAACGCCACCTAAGTTTAAAGCCTCAATTAATCCTTTAATATCCTCAACTAAAACATCCATTTTATAATTATTAACGCCTTTAGGTTTGTCAGATAAGTTATAGCCGCGCATATCAGGGATAATTAGTTTATAATCCTTTTTAAGCCCAAGAATTACATTTTTCCAACCAAACCAAAAATCTGGAAATCCGTGAAGCAAGATTAAAGGCTCACCTTCCCCGATTATAACTGTATGGAGTTTTACACCATTCGTTTCGACGAATTTCTCTTCGCCAATACTAAATAATTCCATATTATTATAACCAAAATAATTATCTTGTAATAAGTACCTTAATTTCAATTGATTTTCTTTGATTATAAACCAAAGCCTTATGTTTCAAAATGCAATTATAATACTCAATTATCGGACTAATGAATATTTAAATCATCTTAAATAATACTTTAATCAATCAACTTATAATTGGTGAAATGATCAATGAAAGAATTTATTCCCGAAGAAATCGCTTTAGAAATTTCTGAATTAATAAGAGAATGTAACTGTAAAAAAAGATTTAGCCTCGCAAAGGGTCAGTGTTGGGGTTGTATTAAATACTCTAACAAAAAAGGGGATATTAGAACTCGTTGTTTGTTTAGTTCTGAAAATAACGATAATAGAGGCTGCCAATTAGTAAATAAGGTTTTTGATAACGAGTATCAAATGATGAAATAAAAGAGAATATAAATAAAAATTAAAATATAAAGAGAATTTTAAAAAAAATCTTTAATTCTTTATTCAAAATAACTATAGAAGGAATCTTCAAAATCTTTAATGCTAGAATTGTTAAGTTCAGCAAATTTATAACGCCCTTGTGGAAGTCTTTTCTCTTTCGAAAAATAACTCTTAAGAGAGCTCTCAAAATCACTTGCGCTTAAACTTTTCTCTTCTGCGAATTTAATTTCACCAAAGAATTTCAAGTATTCTGGTGTACTATCACTCATTTTTACTATCACTTTTAATTAAATACTTTTCTATACAAATAAAACTTGATTAGATCATTAATGGATATGTTTATTTTTAAATGTTATGGTTGTATTCCTAAGCGTAAAGTTATGAAAAACTTATTTTCCGAAAGTTTTCCCACTTTTTCGTTTTTAATCTCTATAAGAAATCAGTAATCAATTAAAAAATTTGATAATCAGTTTTTCTTTTTTCGATCATAAAAATAATTTTAATAATTCCTCTTTTTCTAAACTGGAAATGAAATTTTGGGATTAAGATAGTTTTTTACATTTCATCACTCAATATTAAATATTAATTGAATTGAATGTTCTTTTTTCATTAACTTAAGCTAAAAACTAAGTAATAATCGTATTTAGATAATCACAATTAAATATATACAATGAGATCAATCTAAATTTTTACATAATAAGTAAAAGAAAAAAAAATCAACACCTAAAAGGTGTTAACGTTAATTTGTTGGATATTTGATTTGTTATTTGGATTCGCGAACAATTTGGCGTTTTTTGATAAAAATTAAGCAAATTACGCTAAATCCAATGAATATCAAGAAGAAATTACCAATTGGAATTCCTCCTCCAGGCGGTTCATCATCGATTGAATTAATAGTTACCGTAACTGCGTTCGAGATAGAATTTTCACCTTCATCTGTAAAAGTTATTGTATATATATAAATACCAGGTGAAAGGCCATCAAGGATATTATATACGACCGGTGCATTATTAGCCCAAGGTGTAGATGATACTACTATACCAGTTCCATTCAGTTCGATCGTATAAGTATCTGGATTTGCATCAGTTGCCGTCCACGACAAGCTCTGTCCTGTATATCCCGCTTCCACAGTAAGGTCGCTTGGGGCGTTTGATATTATCGGGTCTTCCATAGCAAACCTCTTTCGGACTTGAATGACCGCCAAGCCCGAAGTAGTATCCGCCACATAGGCGTAATCTCCGCTCACGTAAACGTCCCATGCACCTCCGGTCGTGTCTTCGTAGATGGGCGTTCCCGGGTTTGTTGGCTCAGAAATATCGATGACCACAAGGCCCGAATAACTAACTGCTACATAGGCGTAATCTCCGCTCACATAAATACCATATGCTTCTCCGGTCGTGTCTTCGTAGACGGGCGTTCCCGGGTTTGTCGGGTCGGAAATGTCGATGACCGCCAAGCCGGAAATACCATCCGCCACGTAGGCGTAATCTCCGCTCACGTAAACTCCAATTACATCTCCGGTCGTGTCTTCGTAAACGGGCGTTCCCGGATTTGTCGGGTTGGAAATGTCGATGACCGCCAAGCCAGAAGCACCATCCGCCACATAGGCGTAATCTCCGCTCACGTAAACTCCAATTGCACCTCCGCTCGTGTCTTCGTAAACGGGCGTTCCCGGATTTGTCGGGTTGGAAATGTCGATGACCGCCAAGCCAGAAGCACCATCCGCCACATAAGCGTAATCT
>JABUBN010000657.1_pt1 | contig 10221 bp, 8 predicted proteins | sample 7240341 | NCBI WGS metagenome assembly JABUBN01 (sample SAMN07256345, study PRJNA390944) | subsurface metagenome | isolation source: Methane hydrate marine sediment | place: Pacific Ocean: Eastern North Pacific, ODP site | reverse complement strand
TGACCCTTGAGTGGCACTACCAGGCATAATAACAAACTGGATATTCATCAAGCCTTTAATTTTAAGTCCCAGCCCTATTCGGATGGCATAGTCAACAATGGTTTCTATCTCTGGCTCGGTCAGGTTTACTCCGGGATAGACCGCCATTGAGTCTCCACTATGCACTCCCGCCCGTTCAATATGCTCCATTATCCCGGGGATGAGCACACTTTCGCCGTCACCTATGGCATCAACCTCTACCTCTTTCCCCTCCAGGTATTTGTCAATAAGGACGGGGTGCCTGGTATCCAGTTCCATAGCCAGGCTCATGTAACGGATTAGTTCACTGGCGTCGTGGACTATTTCCATGGCTCTACCACCGAGAACATAGCTAGGGCGAACCAATACCGGGTAACCGATAAGCTTAGCCACACTGAGGGCTTCATCTACAGAGGTTACCCCGGCTCCTGGTGGTTCGGGGATACCCAATTGATTAAGGAAATTCTCAAACCTGCGCCTGTCCTCAGCCAGGTCAATAGCCTCAGCGCTGGAACCAAGAAGAGGCATGCCACTGCGAAATAGAGGCTCAGCCAGGTTTATGGCGGTCTGACCACCAAATTGAACTATAGACGGTGGAGAAACATTGCCCGAAAACTCGGGTCCGGTTTCATTTTCCAGAATGTCACGCAGGCTTTCTTCATCCAGGGGTTCAAAGTAAAGGCGGTCACTGGTGTCAAAATCGGTGGACACTGTCTCTGGATTTGAGTTGACCATAATACTCTTGAAGCCAGATTCCTGCAGCGCCCAGGCAGAATGGACACTGCAATAGTCAAATTCAATGCCCTGACCAATGCGAATAGGTCCACTGCCAATAACTATTGCTTTGTTTTCCTGGATAGGCTCAGCCTCATTCTCCTGCTCATAGGTGCTATAGAAGTAGGGGGTATCAGCACTAAACTCAGCGGCACAGGTATCCACTATCTTATAAACGGGGCGGATATTCCAGCTATGACGCAGTTGCCTCACCTGTTCGGGTAGCCTGTCGGCTAGAGTTCCAATCTGCTCGTCGGAGAAGCCGAGCCGCTTTGCCTGCCATAGCAGCTCCGGCGTCAGTGGCTGGGACAGGAGCTGTTTTTCCATATCCACGATGTTGCGCATTTTATCTATGAACCACAGGTCAATCCTAGTATGTTCTGAGATAGCTTCAGGGGTTATTCCTCTTCTGAGGGCGGCCATAATTGCCCATAATCTCAGGTCGCTAGGGTGTAATGGGTAAGCATTGATATCTGTTCCCAGCTCCCAGTTGGGGTCTTCCCATAATAACGACCTTCTGCCAAATTCCAGGGAGCGCACCGCCTTCTGCAAGGCGGCCTCAAAGCACCTATCAATAGCCATTACCTCACCGGTGGCTTTCATCTGTGTCCCTATAACCCGGTCGCCTGAAGCAAACTTATCAAACGGCCAGCGAGGAATCTTGACCACCAGGTAGTCCAGTGCCGGCTCAAAAGAAGCCATGGTTTTTCCGGTTACCTGGTTTGGGATTTCATCCAGCCTTTTGCCCACAGCTATCTTGGCGGCTACCCGGGCGATGGGATAGCCGGTAGCCTTGCTGGCTAGGGCTGAGCTTCGGCTGACGCGGGGATTGACCTCAATTACATAGTAATCGTTGCTATAGGGGTCAAGGGCAAATTGTATATTACAGCCACCCTCAACCCCCAGGGCGCGGATAATCTTGAGGCTGGCCGTCCTTAGCATCTGGTGCTCTTTATTGGTCATGGTCTGGCTGGGAGCGACCACAATGCTATCGCCGGTATGCACGCCCATCGGGTCAACATTTTCCATATTACAAACGGTGATGCAGTTATCGGCGGCATCACGCATTACCTCGTATTCAATCTCCTTCCAGCCGACTAACGAGCTTTCCAGTAGCACCTGGTGAATGGGGCTGGGACTTAAAATTAAAGGCTTGATGAATATCCAGTTTGTTATTATGCCTGGTAGTGCCACTCAAGGGTCATCAGTTTATGTATTAGAGGTAAACCCTCGGGCTAGCCGCACCATCCCGTTTATCTCCAAGGTTACCGGAGTGCCGATGGTAAATGTAGCTACCAAGGTTATGCTGGGTAAGAGCCTCAAAGAGCAAGGCTATACCACTGGACTATGGCCAAGGCAGAATCTAGTCGGTATTAAAGCTCCCGTTTTTTCTATGTCAAAATTACTTGGTGTTGACACCTACCTCGGTCCCGAAATGAAGTCCACCGGGGAGGTAATGGGAATTGACTATACCTTTGATGCCGCTCTAACCAAGGCACTTCTAGCCGCTGGACTAATGCTATTGCCTAAAGGAGCCATACTTTTCAGTATTGCCGACCGGGATAAGCCTGAGGCGCTGCCCATAATCAGAAAGTTCTTGTCAATGGGCTATAAGCTCTATGCTACCGAAGGCACCGCAGCCATGATTGAGGCAGCCGGGCTCCCGGTAAGAATGATTAGTAAGAAATTGAGTGAGGGGCATCCCAATGTTATTGACATCATCAATGACGAGACAGTAAACGGCGTGGTCAATACCATTACCGGAGGTCGCATCTCACTAAGAGACGGTTTCTATATTCGTCGGGCGGCGGCTGAGAAGCGTATTCCCTGCTTTACCTCCCTTGATACCGCTCGGGCTGCAGTGGAGGCACTTGTCAATGGAAGCCAAATTTATAGCGCTCAACCCTTACCAGACTACCGCAGAAAGGAGCCCGTTTGAAGCAAGGCTTTGCTCCCGTTATTGCTAACACCGAGGTCATGCCAGGGGTCTACCTTATCTGGTTGGAATCTCCCCAGATAGCCACTGAAGCCCAGCCGGGACAATTTGTCATGGTGCGCTGCGGCGAGGAAACTTTGCTACGCCGTCCACTGAGTATCCACCAGTTAGCTAATAAAAGCAGGAAGGCTAAACTGGCCTTTTTGTTCACCGTGGTAGGAAGAGGCACACATTGGCTATCTCAACGCCAAGCGGGTAATAATATAGACCTACTCGGACCGCTAGGTAGTGGCTTTCCTATTCACCCCGCCTCACACAACCTGCTATTAGTGGCTGGTGGCATTGGCATTGCGCCATTGTGCTTCTTGGCTCAGGAAGCCCTGAATCAAGGATGTTCGGTAAGACTGCTGTTAGGCGCATCAACCGCCAGCCAGCTTTACCCCAAACACTTTCTACCTGCTGAAGCCGAGCTTATTATGGCTACCGAGGATGGAACCGCTGGCAAAAAGGGCATGATAACTGACCTCTTACCAGATTTTGTTGGCTGGGCAGACCAAATCTTTGCCTGTGGACCTACCTCGATGTATCGGGCTATGGCTGACCAAAAGCAACAATTCCTGAAAGCGAAGTCGCCTCAGATTTCTCTGGAGGTCAGGATGGGGTGTGGGCTTGGGGTGTGCTACGGGTGCACCGTAAAGACAAAAAGTGGGCTGAAGCAGGTATGCAAGGATGGACCGGTATTTGACTTAGAGGATATTCTCAGGGACGAACTAAACTACTTCTGACGGGCGTTTAAGAGGGGCTTCGCCCCTCTTTCCAAAAAACTTCCCCCTCTCCTTTGAAGGAGAGGGGGATTAAGGGGGTGAGGTTAGAATCGGTAATTTTTAGCCACAGGAGGTAATAATTATGGTAGTTACCAAGAAAATTAGTCTTCAAAGTAAAGGCCATTGTGATATTATTGACATTACTCCTCAGGTAGAACAGCAGGTCGCTGAGGCGAAAATAAATAGTGGAATGGTTACCGTGTTTGTCACCGGTTCAACTGCTGGAGTATCTACTATTGAATTTGAGTCTGGCTTACTCTCCGACTTCCAGAGTATGTGGGAGCGAAATATCCCTAAAAACATCCCGTATAACCACGACCTCCGCTGGGGTGATGGCAATGGATACTCCCATGTCCGCGCCTCACTGCTAGGTGCCTCGTTAGTAGTCCCCTTCACTGACAAAAGGTTAACCTTAGGCACCTGGCAACAGATAGTGCTGATAGATTTCGACAACCGACCCCGGTCAAGACAAATAATATTGCAAATTATGGGTGAGTGAAAGATTGTTTATTGACCTCACCCCCTTTATCCCCCTCATGATAAGAAGATATTCCTATCATGGAGAGGGGGAAGAGATTTTAGAGAGGGGCTTCGCCCCTCTCTTACCTACACTCCCCCTTCCCTAGTAAGGGAAGGGGGTCAGGGGGATAGGTTGCTAAACGACCTCAGGATGAGAGCTTTGACAGCAATTTAAACACAGCCTATAATTTTCAAATGGCACTAAGCGGGTGAGGTTACTAGAAAGGGGCATAAGATGGCAAACCAGATAGGCAAGAGGTATCGCTGTACCAAGTGTGGCTCTGAATTCATCGTTACCAGGGGGGGTGACGGCACTATTCAATGCTGTGGTCAACCTATGGAACTGAAGAAATAAGGCGAACCGTCAAAGGGGCAATTATTAAATGGCAAATCAACTAGGCAAAAGATATCGCTGCCAGACTTGTGGCACCGAAATACTATGTACTAAAGCCGGCGAGGGTGTCGCTACCTGCTGCGGCAAGGAAATGGAAGTCCAAGTACCAAGACCAATTCCATCCTCAGATTAGCTGAGTCTATTTACCCTGTAGCAGGGAGAAAAATTCAGCCCTACTTTCTGCCTTGCTGCGAAAGGCACCCCTGATGGCTGAGGTAATAATACTACTTCCTGGTTTTTTGACGCCGCGCATAACCATACACATGTGCTCAGCCTGAACAACTACCGCCACTCCAGAGGGCTTAAGCCCATCCATAATGGTATCAGCAATCTCACTAGTCATCCTCTCCTGAATCTGGGGGCGGCTAGAAATGATTTCCACCACCCGGGCTAGTTTGCTAAGACCTACCACACGCCCATTAACATCAGGAATATAACCTATATGAGCCGTACCGTAAAATGGCAAAAGGTGATGCTCACACATAGAATAAAAGGGAATATCCCTCACAATGACCATTTCCCGGTGTCCTTCCTCATAACCTACTGCCAGCTCTTCTTTAGGGTCGATATCAAGTCCCATAAAAAGCTCAGCATACATCTCAGCCACGCGTGCCGGGGTATCCACTAAGCCTTCCCTTTCCGGGTCTTCCCCGATAGCCTTAATGATAATAGCTACCGCTTTTTTAATCTCAGCCTCGTCAATCATTCTAGCCCTCCTTAATGTTTACCATAGACCCTACGGTCAAGGTATCTTATGTCTTTTGATGTAGTCAGATAAAGCTCATGCCCCAGATACAGGACAGGGCTAACCTTTTCCAAATCCAGTGTTTCCTCCGGGGTAAAGGCTTCTCTTAGCCAATGCACCGCCACAATCTCCCCCACCAACCACCTGTGGTCACCATAGCCCTTATCATCAACTAACTTGCACTCATAGGCAGCATAGGCAGCTTTTAGGATTGGCACCGCTGTCTTTAGCGGCTTGTCCCTGGCAATATTAAACCTGAGAAACTTATCTATCTTGTAGCCCGTGCTACCACCTACGGAGGCAACTAGCTCAGCCTTGGCCAAGGGCAGGAAATTAACCCCGAACTCCTTACTATCGGCAATAAGCTGATAAGTAAACCTTTTGGGAGATATAGATACCCCATAAAGAGGCGGCTTAAACGAGATGCATGTATGCCAGGCTGCCGCCATAGCGTTATCCCTTCCACCAGCCTGAGCGGTAACGACTACAGGTACTCTAGGGTAATGTTGAGAGAATGCCCCTGTGTCTTCATTAATCACCTTAGCCATTGGTTAACCCCCCTTAACTTTAATGAGAATTCCCGCATCAAACCTGTTTACTCCGTCATTTTGTGGAAGCTGTCAACCTTCAGGACTTTGAAAGTTAACCCCAGCCCAAAGCCTGTTCTACAGCTACTAAATCAGCCGGCAACTGAAGGAAGGGCTCGGCACCTTTCAGGGCGATATCGGTATCCTTCAATCCAGTGCCAGTTACCACACAAACCACCCTCTTTTGCGAGAAGTCCATCCCTTGCTGAGAAAGTTTAATAAGCCCGGCTAAGGAAGCTGCTGAAGCCGGCTCACCAAAGATACCTCCTTTAGTAGCCAGAAGCCTGTAAGCCGCCATAATCTCTTCATCACTAACCATATCAATAATACCGCCAGACTCATCACGAGCAGCAACCGCCTTCTGCCAGCTAGCCGGATTGCCTATTCGTATAGCTGAAGCAACAGTCTCTGGCTGCTCAATAACATAGCCCCGGACAATGGGGGCAGCACCCTCGGCTTGAAAACCCATCATCCTGGGTTTATTCCTCGCCTTGCCTGCTTGATAATATTCCACAAAACCCTTCCAGTAGGCGGTAATATTACCAGCATTACCTACCGGAATAAAAAGATAGTCGGGAGCCTCACCTAAAACATCAATAATCTCAAAGGCAGCCGTTTTCTGACCCTCTATTCGGTGGGGATTAACCGAGTTTACCAAGGTAACCGGATGTTTCTCGGTTAGACTTCGCACTATTTTTAGAGCCTGGTCAAAATTTCCATCTATGGCAACTATTTTAGCTCCATAGACAATAGCTTGAGACAGCTTACCCAGAGCAATCTTGCCTTCAGGCACAATAATGATAGCGGTAAGCCCACAGTAAGCAGCATAGGCGGCGGCTGAAGCACTGGTATTACCGGTTGAGGCACACATTATAGCCTTACTGCCCGCTTCCAATGCCTTAGCCACAGCGACTACCATACCCCTGTCCTTAAAGGAACCGGTAGGATTACACCCCTCCAGCTTAAAGTATAGCTCCCCACAACCAATTTCCCCCTCCAGCTCCCGACACCTGACCAGCGGGGTATCTCCCTCCCCCAATGAAAACAAGGGCGTATTAGCCGTAACCGGAAGGAAGTGTTTATACTTAGCCAGAACCCCAGATTTCATCATCACCCCTCCCCTATAGCCTTGTTTATTGCCCAAGCCTTTTTCTCCTCATCCAGGTAACTATCGTCAATCTCGTTTTCAGGGTCATCCCACAGCGAAGAGACCCACTCGTTTAAAGCCATACCCTTCAGCAAATCCCTATCCTCATCTGAAATCTCCCTATTATCATCTTTATCTAAAACCTTTAGTAGCCAGTAACCCTCTGTAGTTATAACGGTGTCGTCACGGATGGGCTCACTTAATGTCCCCACTTCACAGTTAAAAACAAACTCATCAAAGGCTGGGCTCATCGTGCCCGGGCTCAACAAATCCAACTCCCCCCCATTTTCCTTTGACACATCAAGCTGAGAAAACTCCTCAGCCAGAGTAGCAAAACCCTCGCCAGCCTCAAGCTTACTCTTCACCTGCAACGCCTGCTCTTCACTACCCAACAATATTACTTGAACACGGGCCTCCACCGGTTCTTGTTCCCTTTCTAACACTCTCATCACCCAGTAGCCCACACCTTTGATTATCGTTTTATCATATATCGGCTGACTCAATACTCCTATATCAGCGCTGAATGCATACTCACCGGGTATAGAAGTAATCGGTAGTTCAGCCAAAACATCTTTGGGGTGCCAACCAAAGTCACCATTTCTAGCCTTGGAAAGACTTTCCAGAGAAAGCTCGCCAGCCAGCTCACCAAAGTCTTCGCCACTTTCTAGTCTGGCTCTAACCTCGGTTGCCTGGCTTTTACTCTCCAGTAACATTGCCATTAAATGACTCTGCTCGGCAAATAGTGGCACCCTCTGCTCAAAATACTCATCAAACAGTTTGCCTAGCAGCATCTCCCGCCTAACCACGTCTCTGTAGTCCTTACTTAAAGGCGGGTCATAGCTTTTTAGTTCCTTGTCAACCTCCTTATTACTAACACTGATGCCCAGTTCCATAGCTCCTTGTCTCACCAGCTCATTTTGCTCAATAATCTTCACCACCTCATCAGCCAAACCATACACATAGTATTCAGGCTCATCCCCTCCATATATCTTAAGCATCTTTACATAATAATTCATATCAAACTCGGTATCATTTACTTTGATTACCGTTTGGTGCAGTGGTTGATACTGGCTAATAAACCACCCCACCCCCACAATCCCTAAAACAGTAACAATAATGAAACTCCCTATCCCCAGAATAATGCGCTCTCTCCGCTTCTGCTGCTGCCATCGGGAAAGCTGGCGCTTGGTAACTTCACGCTTGGGTTTCTCTATCTTCCCTTTTTTAGCCAAACCTAATCCCCTTCCTCAGCAAAATTGGCAAAAAGTGGGTTTCCCCTGGTGCTTAATGCCCTATATTTATAACGCAAAACTACAACCTTTTCAAATAGAGGGGTCTCACATAAATAAAAAAGGCGAGAAATCTCGCCTTAACTCCTCCATACCCCAATCTTACCCCTCCACCTTCTTTGCTTCATCCCACAGGACGTTCTGCTCATCAAAGGAAAGCTGACTAAAGTTTAGCCCACGCTGGCGGCAGAGCTCTTCCATATATGTGAAGCGCCGATAAAATCGCCGGTTAGCCTGCCTCAGCGCTGCCTCTAAGTCAACCCCCAGCCGACGGGCAATGTTAGCCAGGGTAAAAAGTAAGTCACCAAACTCTTGCTCTCTCTGCTGCTGACTAACAGCTTTCTTAAATTCACTAACCTCCTCAGCTAGCTTGTCTATAACGTCGTCAATATCCTCCCAGTCAAAGCCAACCTGCGCCACCCTTTTCTGGACTTCCTGACTGTAACTCAGTGCTGGCATCTGCTTGGGCACATCAGCCAGCATAGAGATGTCAGTCCCTCTCTCCTCTTTCTTGAGAGCCTCCCATTTAACCAATACCTCTTCAGCATCCTTTACCTTTAGTGAACCAAAGACATGGGGATGGCGATGAATTAGCTTGGTATTGATGCTACTTACTACATCCTCCAGCTCAAATTCCCCGGCTTCAGTGGCAATCTGCGCATGGAGAACTATCTGCATCAGCAGGTCGCCTAACTCGGCACAAAGCTTCCCTGAATCCCCTTCGTCCAGGGCTTCTAACACCTCATAGCATTCCTCCAGCAGGTTTTCCCGCAGCGAAGTATGAGTCTGCTTTCTATCCCAGGGGCAACCATCAGGTGCTCGCAACTTGGCAATAATATCTACCAAGGTGGCAAACCAATTCAGATTCTGTGGCAAAGACAAAACAGCCTCCTTAATTTGTTACCACAGATTATACAGGCTAGCCTAGAATCAGGCAACACGGAAGACCAAAATCAAAAAGTACCGCACAACTTTCTCTTGCAACTCTTTCACTTCTGGCTGTTCTCGCCCGCGCATTTTCGCCCCCGTTTCGATAATTTTTGCATAATTAGGCGTTAACTGATGGGAGTATTGCCCCGATGAACTGCCTCTGCCCCCTCAAAAACTCAGCGGCAGACATAGCTCGCCTTCCCTCCAGTTGAACCTGACACACCCCCAAAATCCCATCGCCAGTATAGACTCCAAATGCAGCCTCCGAACTCCCCGTGGCTGGAGTCAGAGCTACTACCTGCCCTACCTCGAGGGTTCTTTCCCCAGGCAGAGGCACCGCCTCAATAATCTTAAGCTGCTTCCCACGCCATCTGGTGTAACACCCTGGCCAGGGATGGAAGGCACGCACCCGCCGCCATATATCTATAGCCGGCAGATGCCAGTCAATCTCACCTTCCTCCTTGGAGATTGCCCCGGAATAGGTAGCTTCGGCTTCATTCTGAGGTTGGGGGGTAAGCTCGCCCCTTAACCAACGAGGTAAAGCTTCCAGGAGCAACTGAGCCGCTATCAGGGACAACTTGGCGGTAAGTGAGCCGGTAGTATCCCGCGCCGAAATAGAAATTTGCGCCCTAGCTAATATAGGACCGGTATCTAAGCCCTTATCCATCAGCATAATGCTAACCCCGGTAAACTCGTCGCCAGCCAGAATAGCCGCGGCTACTGGCGAGACCCCCCGAAATCTAGGTAGCACAGAGGGGTGAATATTAATACACCCGTAGCTGGGGATGTCTAAAACCGACTGTGGCAGAATTTGACCAAAGGCAGCCACTACTATAGCATCGGGGTGAAAGCTAGCCAATTGCGCCACTACCTCTGGTCTCTTTAAACTAACCGGCTGCATCACCGGCAGCTTCCAGGTTAGGGCTGCCCTTTTTAGCGGAGGAGAAACCAAGGAACGCCCCCTGCCCGCTGGTTTATCAGGCTGGGTATAAACAGCCACCACCTGGTACTTGTTACGGATAAGACGCTCAAGAGAGGGAACAGCAAACTCGGGGGTG
>JABUBN010000656.1_pt1 | contig 10225 bp, 8 predicted proteins | sample 7240341 | NCBI WGS metagenome assembly JABUBN01 (sample SAMN07256345, study PRJNA390944) | subsurface metagenome | isolation source: Methane hydrate marine sediment | place: Pacific Ocean: Eastern North Pacific, ODP site | reverse complement strand
ATAGATTTACACAACACTTCATCCTTTTTGTAAATCTCAATCGGTATTAAAGTATGATTAAGAACAGAAGAATTATACCAAGACTTTATTGAAAAGGGGAAAATTAAGAAATAAAATACTGGCGGCAACACGCAGTCATCATACGGTATATGCACAAACCGTTACAGCTATCATATAAAGAAAATAAATATGTTGGCTAAAACAGATATAAAAAGCAAACTAAATAATTTATCTGTTAAAATTAACGATTAATTATCTTAAACATGTTTATACTAAATATGAGTTCGATATGAATAAAACCGTTTACTAAGGGCATCCCTACGGGAAAAACGGTTGTCAGTTTAATGGATGATTAGTGTTATAGGGAATGTATTACAACCCATATTCGGATGGAGAGTCAGAAATAGCTATGGAAATTGCTATTCAAAAACAGTATAATATTCGGTTAGTACAAGGCATAGCATAGTAAAATGAGATACAAAATACTATAAATAATCAGCCTGCCTCACGAAGTTGAAATATCCGACTAACACCATGCTTCAGCATGGTGAAAAGGAAGACAGGAAATAATACATAAACAGCCCGCTTTAGCGAGCTTTTGATGATTAGGAAAGCCTGCTAAAGCAGGCTGAAGTATTTTATAGATTGACTCTCTTAAACACCAGGTTAAAACCTGGTGTTAGGCGGATAAATAATCAGAAATAGCTACAGTAATTGCTGTTTGAAATATCAGGAAGTATATCAAAGAAACATTAGTATGAGTACAATCATTAAGACAACCGTTATATTATTGATAATCAATATATTTTTCTTTTCCGGATTTAGCCAGGGATATAAAATCGATCTTAAAATTGAGGGACTGAAAGATACAAGCGTTTATATAGCATATCATTTCGGTGATAAAAAATTCATTCAGGATACAATAACACTTGACAATAATGGTGTTGGAACTTTTCAGGGAGATAAAGATTTGCCCGGAGGAGTATATCTTGTGGTTTTTCCGAATATGAAATTCTTTGAAGTTCTGGTATCAGACGATCAGTATTTCTCTTGTGAAACCGATACGGCTGATCTTATCGGAAAACTAAAATTCATAGGATCGAAAGAGAACGATGTCTTTCTGGATTATCAAAGATTCATGATCCGACAACAGAAACTATCTCAGGAACTTCGAAAAAGAAGAAATGATTTCAAGGAAATTCCTGATTCTGTTGAATATATTAATCAACAACTAAAGGATCAGGATAAAAAGGTGAAATCATACTGGAACGAACTGGTGAACAATCATCCCAATACTTTTTTAGCTAATTTGATCCGGTCAATGATCCCCCCGGAAATACCGGAGTTTGAGATTCCGGAGAATACAGATAATAAGGACTCTCTCAAATGGGTTTTGACTTATCAATTCAACAGGGATCATTTTTTCGATCATATTGAATTTTCAGACGAACGCTTGTTGAGAACACCTGTATTACGGACAAAACTGGATCAGTATTTCAACAAGGTTTTACTCCAGATCCCTGATTCCATTATACCACAAGTGCATGGCATTGTTGAAAAAGTGCGTGGTAACGATAAAGTATTTCAGTATGTGATTGTGTTTTTGCTTAACAATTTTCAGAAAAGCAATATCATGGGGTTTGATGAAGTGTACGTTTATATAGCTGAAAAATATTATCTCTCGGGTGAGGCTAGCTGGATTGATTCAACTTTTATGGAGAAATTGGGTGACCGTATCGGAAAAATCAAGCACAATCTGATCGGTCGTGTTGGTAAAGATCTTACTATGGAGACCAGTACCGGAGAATGGGTCTCCCTCCACCAGGTAAACGCAAAATATACCGTATTGTATTTTTGGGAACCGGATTGCGGTTTTTGTAAAACGACTACTCCAAAACTTAATGAGATATACAAAAAAAATAAGGATAAAGGACTAGAGATCTTCGCGGTTTATACCCAGGGCAACAAGCAGGAGTGGCTGGATTATCTGAACGAGAATGTATTGGACTGGATAAACGCTTATGATCCCAACCAGGCTACTTATTTCCGTTATTACTACGATGTTTTCAGCACACCGGTGATTTACCTTTTGGATAAAGATAAGGTTATTGTAGCTAAACGAATTAGTGCAGAATCCCTGGGTGAAATGCTGGAAAAGTTATTATAAACGACCTTGATATTATTCTTTTTTCTCTCCCGGTTCCCGGATTAATACGGCAAAAATAAAAAGTACCACCGCTGATGCTGCAAAGATCACGATAAGTGAAGATAATATCTTTTGCAGAACCTGGTCAAGATCAATCACATCCCATATACCCAGTATAGCTATAACGGTAAAGACCAGAACAAGTAAGATGAGAAAATAAGATACTATGGTTTTAACAGTCATAATAATTAAGATTTAAATTATACATATCGATAATCATAATAATAAATTTAATGATTAACTGAAATTTCGCGTGTTTTTGAATTAAAATTTGATAATTGTACCACCCTTTCAGGGTGGAAATTGGTTCTTGGATTTATGTCCCGGGGCTCCGCCCCGGGCCGGTTTGTCATACCCTTTCAGGGTAGGACATAATATCAAGTCACTTTTGAGAAATAAAGATAGTTCATAAATCGATTTAAACTGTTGTTCGGTTTCATTTTTTTTATAAGTCCATATTAACCCGGAGTTGTTTTTTTCAACTTCTATTAAGGAAGAAATATTTTGGTCGGTTACGACAGCATATCCCAGTCTTTCCAACGCCTTTTTAGTCCATACATATTCCGTACTTTTTCCTTCCAAACGAATTTTTTCAACAATTTCTTTTCGCTTTTTAAAATCCCCCTTATCGATATCGAAGTATATTCCGGAGTTTTTAAAAATTTCGTTCAGGATTCCATTCAAAATCAGATCTTCAGGCGCCCCTTCTGATATTTCTCGCGGGAGCATCAACCAAATTAGATCTGCTTCATGAATAGCTATGTTGAGATCGTGAGTAGTAAAAATGACGGTTTTGTTCCTGTTTTTTGAAAGGCCGTTTAATAAATGGATGATTTCGTGCTTATTGGATATATCCAGGAAAGCAGTAGGTTCATCAAGCACAACCATATCCGTATCCTGAGCCAATGTCCTGGCTATCATGGCACGTTGTCGTTCCCCATCGGATATCTCGTTAATATATTTATCAGCCAGGTCATTTAGCCCTACTCCTTCTATTGCTTTTTCAACAAGTTTCTTGTCATGCTCTTTCAGATTTCCAAGCCAATTGGTGTGTGGAAACCGTCCCAATGCCACCAGGTCGTATACCTTCATATTGTTTACCCTGACGACCTCAGTTGAAACAAAACTAACCTGTTTTGCCAGCTCATGCCTTGTATAATCGTTTATCTCCCTTGAATGGAAAAAAACATTGCCTTCAAGAGCTTTTTGTAATCCTGCAATAGTCCGGAGAAAGGTACTTTTACCTATGCCGTTTGGACCAATTAAGGCAATAAGATCACCTGCCCGGGCTTTCACATTTATATTCCGATACACTGATTTCCCGTGCTTCCCGGATGCTGTATATCCGATCTCCAGATTGGAAGTATATATTATGTATTCAAGCGTGCGCAATTCTTTTAATTTAGAGTTAGTTTATAAATTGTATGTATCTTGAATTACATGATGTCAGGTGCCTGTCTGCCTCAGGCAGGTTTCCACCTGACATTGAATACTTGAGTAATTAAAATCTTGCCATATCATTAACTGTCGGATGGAAACATCCGACAGCATCGAATAGTAAGACTGCAATATAAATAAGAATAGAACACGGATGACACAGATGACACGGATTTAAAATAGATAATTGATGAACTTTGATTACATAAACGAAGCTCCTTTTCTTTTTCTGATAATTATCCAGATTACAACAGGGATTCCCAAAAGAGCCGTAACCGAATTAATGGGTAATATTTTTTCATATCCCGGTAATTGAGATATCACATCACTGATCAATAACAACGATGCCCCGATGATAACAGTTCCTGTAAATAAATACAGATGATTGGAGGTTTTAAAGGTCATGCGTGCTATATGGGGAACGGCAATACCGATGAATCCGATCGGTCCGCAAAAAGCAGTAACACTTCCTGCAAGGATGCTTGTGCCGGCAAAAACAATAATCCTCGATAGTTTAATATTCAGTCCCATGCTTTTCGCATAACTTTCGCCCAATAATAAGGCATTCAGCATTTTTGAAGAAAGGAATGCCGTCAGAGTTCCAACGATCACGCAAAACAGCAAGATATTCAATTGCATTTTAGAAACACTTCCCAAACTTCCCATTGTCCAAATGATAAAAGCCTTTAACATGGTTTCGGTACTGAAATATTGAAGAATACCAACCAGGGCAGTGGTAGCGCTGCCAAACATAATACCCAGAATAAGAATTGTCATTATATCACTCACCCGGAATGAAACGGCCAGAATCAATAACAGAATCAGAGCTGAGCCTAAACATGCAGCTATAACAATGGCCCAGTTACCAAGGTTTTGCAAATTTCCCAATGCAAAGAACGAGGAAAAACCCAACACAAGAATGGCAACCCCTAAGCTTGCGCCTGCACTGATTCCAAGCACATAAGGGCCTGCCAATGGGTTTCTGAAAACCGTTTGCATTTGTAATCCACTTATAGATAGAGCAATTCCAGCCAACAAAGCGGTAAGAGCTTTGGGCAGCCTGAATTCAAGAATAATGGTGACCCATTCCTCCCTTGCTGTAGAAGGGTTAAAAAGTACATGTATTATATCGCGAAATGGGATATTGACCGATCCCAGAAAAAGGTCAAGAAAAAAAAGAATAATTAGTAACAGGAATAAAAATCCTATTAAAAGATATATTCTTTTTGCTGAAACAGGGTTTGTTATGGTTTGTTGATTAATCACCTATTGAATTGTATCTATGAGTTCAGTATAAAAAGCCTTTTTAAGTAAAAAACAGGAATACTGGAATTGTGGAATGCTGGAATAATGGGGGTTTTCAATATTCCAATATTCCATCTTTATATGTGTTTTTAAACTGGTCTCATCTATTTTTATCAAAAGTTCGATCTATCTAATTCAACTGATTAAAAATATTCTTATAATAAACCAATTCGTGATCCGGTAACACCTCCGGATGAAAAATTCTGACAAGGTCCTTAAGAATTATTTGAGGATGCGTTATCCCTGATTCCCAGTAATCGTTGCCTCCGGTTTTATTCATTATGGCATTGTTATTAAAAACCTTCCTGTTTTTTATGGGCTTAAAATGTTTCAATCTTGCATCAACAGTAAGTATGGCTTCCAGATTGTCAATATCTCCCGGGTTAATCCATATATCTGCATCCTTTGCTTTATTGTAAATCGTTTCAAAACCCATGGGCCGGGCTATTTTAGAATCAAGCTTTTCCCATATATACTCTCCGCCTGCATCTTTAATAAACCGGGCAGCAAATGATTTTCCTCCCGGAATATACCAGGTATCTTTCCAGGGCAATCCAATCATCACCTTTGGTTTCCTTTCTAACTCAAAGGCTATATTTTTTATTGAATCATATTCAGCTACAATTGTATCAAAAATATCACCGGCTTCCTGTTCTATTCCATAAAAGGCTCCAATAAACTTGATCCATTCCAACTTTGCCAGGGGACTTTTTTCAAGGTATTCGGCATTAATTACTACATTTATTCCCAACTCTTTTAGTTTTAAAATAAACCCGGCAATTTCAGCATTGATTCCATATGTCATTACAATATCCGGCTTCAGACTAATGATATTTTCATAGTTCAGGTTCTGGTCATATCCCACATCCATTACCTCTCCATTAATAATCCTTTTTCTTATGTTTGGATTATTAATTAACTCTTTTCCTGAGATACCGAATATTGTATGGGTTTTTTCAAGCAAATCGATCATAGCTACATGGGTGGTTGATAAACAAATCACCCTTTCAACCGGGATTTCAATAACCGAATGATTAGAAAAACCGCCGGGTATTTTTTCTCCTTTCCTAACGAGCAGGTACTCGTAATTCATATCATCGGCTCCCTGCCAAGGATTATAAACCGTAACTTTTTTGTAACCGGAATAACAGTCTATTTTAAACCCTTCAGCAAATTCTGTGTTTATCTGATATGAAGTTTCGTTTTCTTCCGAAGGTTTTGAGATTTCGGTATAACCCTGTTCCTGTTTGCATCCCGGAAGGACAAAACTTAAAAATAATAAAGGGATAAGTATGGTTAATATGGTTTTTGTAAATTCAGATTTAATAATAAATAGCATTGTCAATAATCTATATGATTCAAGTTGCTGATTACGAGTTACGGGTTAAGTTATATGTATCAGAATTTACTCACTTCGTTCATGAGATCGCCCCGCCCAGGCGGGCCTACTGTAGACTAATTACTTATGAAACTATGTCCTTATATATAGCTAATTAAATAATTATATCATTTTCCATATTATCATTATTCCAATATTCCATTACTCCAGTATTCCAATCTTCCAGTATTCCAGTCTTCCAGTCTTCCAATCTTCCAGTCTTCCAATCTTCCAGTATTCCAATCTTCCAGTCTTCCAGTCTTCCAATCTTCCAGTATTCCAGTCTTCCAGTCTTCCAATCTTCCAGTCTTCCAGTCTTCCATTATTCCAATCTTCCAGTCTTCCAGTCTTCCAGTCTTCCAATCTTCCAGTCTTCCATTATTCCAATCATCTTACAATTGTAAATTTTCTGGTAACGACCGAATGGTCGATGTTTAGTCTGATCATGTAGATACCATCTGTAAAGTCCGACAGATCAAGACGGATATGTCCCGGCCGGTCGGTATATTCAGATGCAATAAGAAGCTTGCCTGTTATATCAAACATTTGGAGCCAAACAGTTGTATTTTTTTTATTTATTATTTGAATGGTCACCATATCTTTAGCCGGATTGGGAAAAATAACGAAACCGTTTATTGATTTTTCTGTTAATGTTTCTATTGAACTTGAGCTGGGAATTTCTCCGCACATCACAACAGATATACCCAATGATGTTTCAAGGTACAACGGGGATAGAGAACTGAAAGGATACCATAAATCATTTTTACAAGCAAATGCTGTATTTAGACCTCCGGAACCTCTGTCTTCCACCTGATAAACAGCAAACTGATCCGTTAATGGTCCGGTAGGAGAATCGTAATATATTTCATATCCCACCCAAAAATTTCCGGCAACCACAATAAGGGAGTCGAACTCTACGAAATAAATAGTTGAGTCCCTGAAGTCTTTTATGTATAAATCTTCGGAGTAGATAATGTTATCCGGTTGTGATAAACCATCCCATACTTTTATAGTCACTTTATCAGAAGCGATTGAGTTTTCAGCTTTGGCAACATTCAGATACACCCCTGTTAAATTTCGTTGTTCGGAATTATCAACACCTTCAGCGTACCGCGTATAATAACCCAGATTATGGCCTGTCCAAAATCCTTCATTCTCATTTCCATATTCGTATAAAACCAGGTTTTCCGTGTCAATGTAATTTCCAAATGTATCGCATGTTTCCTTCGCAGCACCGTAGGGATCAAGGCCTTCCATGGTAGTACCGGATCCGGACAACGGATCAAGCCAATATTTTAACTGGTTTAGCGAACCAGGATAGTCATCCCACAGGCGTCCGAATTTCACAAAGTAATCATTGATGGAGGAGCCGCAGTACGCATCTCCCCCATTAAGCAAGCCTATCAGCCGGTGATTATTATCGAATAAAGGACAGCCGGAAGACCCTGCCTCGGTAGTACCCGTTTCCCATTTTTCAATGCGCCAAAATGCGTTATCATCATAGATATCATAGGTTGCTGTAAGAGGTGAATCATTATCAATCGTAATTTTCTTTACATCACCAGAGGGATGGTGAATGGTTACGGTATTCGCCGGTTCAACCAGGCTATTGTTCCAACCGGCATAGTATGGTTTGTACAAAAAAGGTGGTATTTTACTGAGTTCAACCAGGCTAAAGTCTAAATTTTCATCAGATGTAGCTTTGAGTTTTGCTCCGGATAGGGTTTTTAACACTGAACCATCAGGCCCATTACAATACGGGCTCTCGTAATCGAAAAAGAAGACTGTGACTTGTGCTTGCTCATTATTTTCAATGCAATGAAAAGCCGTGAGAAAATAAGGCACCGTATCGTTTTTTGTATTATTTACCAGGCTTCCGGAACACAGTTCACTTCCACCTACAATTATACGGCAGACAGCATATTTTTCCTTTTGCCAGATTTCTCCCTCCGGACAATTGATGTCGGCATTACAGGGGCCGGAATCCCCGTAGAATCCATCCTTGACTACAGTTTTACCGAAAATATTAAGAAAATCATGTGCAACCTGTCCAATGATTAATTGCCCATGATTAACTGTAGATGCCGGTACCTGGAACTCGACAATAATTTGGTCACCGGGAACCGGAGCCGTTGCCAGTTTTTTAAATTTTTTGTTGTTTTTATGTGTAAACGCTCCAAGCACATAAGTGGCGTCAGTGTTGTATATAAAAAGTTTGCAACCTGATGGAATTTCAAACAGGTCGAATATGATATTCAGTGAGTAGGCGTCTTTCGATTGTATTCCCAAGTACCATACCTTATCACCTCCCGGAAGAGTTTTCCAGATTCCCGAGTTTTGAGGTGTGAAATATACTTCAATAGGAATAGCAAATTGTAATGGTTGCCCTTTTCGCGGGATGATGGACTTTGTTAAAGCCTTTATATCTCCTGGAGTTACTGATTCAAATAGAATTTCTGATCGCGATACTACATCAAATCCGTGAGGAATACCACCGTGCCCGATCTGTGCATGAGTATCTTTTAATCCATGAAAAAAAAAGGCAAAAATGATTAAAGAAAGAAAAAGAAATTTTATTTTATACATCTTGTAAAAAAGTGCCTATACTTAATATTTTTTAAACCGCGAAGTTCGCAAAGAAACGCAAAAAAATATTAGTGCTAATCTATAAAGTCGATGAAATCAAAAAAACAAATAATACCCAATGTTTGAAAAAACAAAACCCAAACAGTATATATAAAAGAATTTGTTTGATTTTTTTAGTCATTGGAATTTGAGATTTATTTGTATTTTGATACTTGTTATTTGGTGCTTATGTAATCTTTGTTTGACTTTATGGACAAGCACTAATTGAAAATTGCACCATTAGGTGCAATACCTACTTCAAGAGAATCAGTTAATATCCCGTTGGTATTATACATATAAACCATTCCATTTGCATCAAATCCATTGGCTTTCAGACAGTAGATTGTCCCATTATCCGGGTCAATATCCAAACCATAGTACTGTTTTGCAATATAGGCAGATGTTGGAATATTGGAATCTGTAATATTCATTCGATATATTCCACCGGCTTCTCCAAAAAAGATATATTGCCCATCATTACTTACAGCCAGGCGATTTGGATTAAAATAATCTCCGGCCTGACCAATAATATAAGTATTATCAACACTCCTGTCGCTACCGTTAATTTTAAACAATTTCGAATCAGTCTCATCCGTCATGTTCCAATTTTGATCATAAACCACTTTTCCCTTGCATAATACCCAGATATCACCATTTTTATCCACTACCAGATCTGTTGGATTGTCTCCGACATGTATGGTTTCAATAACCTTGTCGGTGGTAACATCGATCACGCTTACAGTGCTGTCATTTGTCCATCCCCCGCTATTGGCAACAAACACATAATTACCTGATTTGACTATATTTTCCGGGCCGTTTCCTACATCAATACTGTCCGTTAGCTCGAGTGTTACCAGGTTAATGATATACACTTTCCCTGCAAGACTACCGTTTGTAAGGTACCCTTTATCGTTATCGATGCCAATAAAATACCTGGGATAATCAACCCCTGTAATGGTACCCAGCGATTCAAAGGATTCCATATCCACCACTTCAACCTTCTCCGAATTATTAACCACAATAAAACCTTTGTTACCTGCTACTCCAAACGACTGAACAACATCACCCAGTCCGTAACCATTGATTATTTGAAAAAGATTATTCGTCACCTTACCCGAATCAATATCATAATAACTTATGGATCCGTTATTGTGCGTGAAACAACCTTCATTCGTAATGAACACACCGTGTAAATAGCCGGTGTAAATTGGTTTTTCATCATCTTTTGAGCAAGAGGTAAAGATTGATGTAAAAATCATTGCAATGAATAGCAA
>JABUBN010000655.1_pt1 | contig 10228 bp, 10 predicted proteins | sample 7240341 | NCBI WGS metagenome assembly JABUBN01 (sample SAMN07256345, study PRJNA390944) | subsurface metagenome | isolation source: Methane hydrate marine sediment | place: Pacific Ocean: Eastern North Pacific, ODP site | reverse complement strand
CCCGGAGATACCTGAGTTCGTTCCTGTCGCCGAGGCACCGTTCGATAGCGATGCGCTGATCCCCGCCATGGTTTCGGTTCTCCCCTACGCCGCCAGAAATGACGACAGGCCGGTGCTGTCCGGGGTCACGATGGTGATGGGGGAGCCGATAGAGATCGCAGCTGGTGACGGCTTTCGTATGGCGTACCAGGTGTTACCCCTCTCGTTCCCACAGAACATCACCGTAATAGTGCAGGCCAGCTCTGTAAGAGCCCTCTGCCATCTCTGGGAGAAGACGCCGCGTACTCCACCCCTCTCCTCCGAGGTCGACTCCCTGATACCGGTGTTAATGGCCAAGAAGGAAACCACGGTCGCCTACGACGGGAAGACGGGGCTGAGGTTCTCTTTCGGGCAGTCAGCCACGGCCATCGTCAAGCTGATTAATGGCTCCCCGCCGGCTTGGCTGAAGCTAATCCCGAAAGAGGAGCCTGTTCTACAATCCCAGGTTATGGCCAGCCAACTTGACCTCGCCGTGCGCCGTTTACGGGGCATAGCTAAGGAAGGCGCCGACATCATCCGCATGGAGTTCAACGAGGACTCGGCCGTAATCTCCGCCAGGGGTGGGGACCAGGAAGCGGAATCCACGATAAAGACCTTTGATACCAAGGGGTTCCCGGCCGAGGTCGGCATCAACGCCAGTTATCTCCTCGACTACCTCAATGGCAAAGAGGGGATAGTGTCGATTACCACGACAGGGAAAGGTGCCCCGGTAGTCTTCCAGCACCAGAGAAACCCGAAAGTCATCATCATGCCCATGAACATAGCGGAGAAGGCGTCGGCACAAGCGGCCGAGGAGCCGCCGGCAGAAGAAGCCGAGACGGCGCCGGCAGAGGAAGCGGAGAAGGCACCGGCCGAACCGGCCGACCAGGCGCCGCCAGACCCGCAGACAGCACCAGCCCAGGAACCGGAGGAGCCCGGGATATTGACCGACCTGGCTCAGAGCATCGCCAACAAGACCGAGAAGCCGGTCGCTATCGAACCGGGCGGGATACACGCCGAGCCGGTGAAACGTCCGCGAGCAAATAAAAAGAAGCGCTGATAAAAGCTTTAGCGCGTCTCCGGAGGCGCGGGGGGATTATTTCTCTCCGCGCTTCCGGGGGAGGAGGTGGATAAGCTTTGTCCAAAGCTACCAGAGAAATGAATAAGGGTATCACTGAAATTGTCGGCGTCTTTGCCGACCCCATTATCGTAATGCCCGGGGGATGGGGAGACACACTGCCAGACTGGCTCAAGGAAGCCATCACCCTGGAGCGCCTCATAGAAAACATGGAGGGCCTCAAGAGAGGAGCGATGACCGGCACGGATGCTGAGGCCTGCGCTTATCTCTACACGGCTTCACTAACGGCGCCGACGAGCCATGATTGGGCGCAGGTCTACCTTTATGTTGCCGGTAAGGTCATAGAGAGGCACAAGAAGGGGGGGCTATGCCCGAGGATATCCGGGTTACTGAGCTGACCAGGAACCAGGCAGATGACCTGGCTCACCTGAAGGCCTGGATCTATGACAGGAGAGCAAAGGTTAGAAAGAGATATGACCGAGAAAGCGAAAAAGAAGCTCCAAAAGAAGAATCCCCAGCTGTCATTCAGCATACCTTCGACCTCGGGTAAGGAGGCTGAAATATCCCCCCCAGGGGGGGTTGACAAGGGGGGTAATACCTGCTATACTGGCTGTATGGAAAATACAGGTAAGACAACACAACAGCTCAGGAACCGGGATGAGGCTCTCTGGAAAGAGATCAAGGTCAGGACCATCATAGAAGATGTAACCTTGACGGAGTGGGTGGAGGACGCCTGCAAAGCAAAGCTGGCAAAGATCAAAAAGTCTAAATAGGTCTGAATAGAAAGAGAGGGGTCGGGGGTTCAAATCCCCGGCCCCTTTTTTGTCGTTCTGCGTGTAATACCCCTTATACGCTTCCCAGTTCTTCCCTGTGGGTAAAGTGGATTAGCTTTACCTTCTGTCCTGTCTCTGCCGCAATTTCCCTGGCGATTGGCTTGAGGCTTTCGGCTCGGGCCATATCAGCGCCAACCAAGGGCAGCATTACATCGCCGACACTCATAGCCACAACTCCTTCATCATCAGGGCCGGAGCCCTCAGCAACGAAAGCATACATTTCCTCAATTCTCGGTATGACTACCTCCTTTGCGTGTAACGTAGGTTATACGCCTAGTCCCCCCACTTCGGATACTGGTCTAGATCCTGCTCCTGGACGCCCTTCTCTATAATATCCCGGGTCGGTACCTTGAAGGCTTCACCGGTGCTGTCGCGGACCACCTTCTTGAACTCGCCATACTTGGCGATTAGACGATTCGCCAGCTCTTCATGGCAGGCGTCCGAGCAGGTGAACTGCCGGCCACCAAAATAGGCCTTCCCACAGATAACGCAGCTCGTCAGGGCGAGCCCGAGTTTCCCATCTGCTTTATTTCCCACTCATCAGCCTCAAGTTGCCCAGCACACACCGTCAGAGTAAGGCTGGGGCTGAAGTTTCTCGCGCCGGCACAAGGTGCAACTTTTATCGTAATCCACGTGCATAGTATAACCACTCTGAAGACCGTCAAGGCGCCTAGATTTTGATTCTGGCGCATCCCGGCTTCAAAAAAGGGTTCTCCGCCGGTGGCTCCAGCTTTTCGTGTTTCACTCCCAGTACGCTAACATCAGCTACATCAGGGTGACTGGTCATATCCTTTTCAATTTCCTTCGGGGAGACAATAAAACCGTCGCTGTCAATCACAATGTTATTGAAACAGCTCTTGCCATTTATCCCTGATGCGCTGTTCCAGTTCCGGGCTAGTACCTGTTGAGGGTGGGAAATCCTTAATCCAGCTATATGGTTTGCATGCCAGAATAATCGCTCGTGACATTTCATACTCGCCCCGTTTTTTCTTCTCTGGATGGAGCATCGGATCAGAGGCACCGCCGCGCATCCCGCGCAGGATTTCAATGGATGTTTCGGGGTCAACCCTGGTACCTAGCGCCCAGATCACTTCTGAAGTATTGGTGGGATCGATATCATCATCAACAACAATGATAAAGCGCGAGAATGAGCCGGTTGCGCTGCAGCTGGCAGCCAGCATCGCAGCCGCTTTGGCGTGACCAGCATAGCTCTGCTTGAGTGATATCACCGGGATGGAGTGTATCGCCGCATCCTCCATCATCCAGACGCCCTTAATGCCGGGTAGGTGCCGATCCAACTCCTCCCAAAGCGATGCTGCTTTCTGGAGGTGACGGCCCAGCGTCCATATCGATGGGAAACGGGAAGGTGGGTGCCCCTGGATGATAGGTTCGTTGCGGTGGAGGATTGTCTTGATTTTAATGGCTGGCATGGTACCCACGCCACTGGCATAATAGCCGGCCCACTCGCCAAACGGTCCTTCTTGCCTCGTTTCCACATCGGGAGGAAGTATCTCTCCTTCAAGAACGATCTCGGCAGTGGCCGGTAGTGGTAAGTCGGTACTTACCCCTCCCGTAACTTGAACCGGCTTACCCTTAATCCCACCAGCGAAGTCATATTCGGAAACGCCCCAAGGTATCCCCTCCCAGGCTGCAGCCGCGAAGAGGGCCGGCTCCTGCCCGCAGGCGATAGCGATCGGGCAGCTTTTTCCTCGTTCCCAGTACTTTCTGGCAATAATTCCACCATGATGACCCGGCACTAGCATGGCCGTAACTGTATTCCTGTCCTGCACTTGGATACGATACGTACCGACATTAATCCAGCCCTCATCCGGGTCACGCATCACACAGGCGCTACCGGTACCGATATAGCGACCGCCATCCAGTTTATTCCATTTCGGGGTAGGAAACTTGAGGAGGTTAACCTCATCACCACTCAGGATATTCTCCTTGACGGGGCCCGTTTTCACTTCAACCGTAGGTAAGGGCGTGATTCCATCCCTGATCTTATCCCGAAGTAGCCTGACCAATCCAACCCCATCGGCTTCAGTGGCTAGACCAAGCCCGAGCGCGGTGCGCCCTGGTGTTGCGAAAAGGTTGGTAGCTACGCGGTATCCAGGCGGATAACCCTTAATGTTGTCAAAAAGTAAAAGTGGGTTATTATCACCGGCCTGCGCCATAAGAGCACTGATGGCGCCTATTTCAAGATCCCAGTCGGCACCGTTCACGACTTTTAATTCTCCCCGCGCTGCCACGGCCTGAATGAATTCTCGCAAATCGCCAAACATTAGACCCCCCTATTCGATAGTGCCGCCATTACCTCCGGCGGTATGAAGTGCCGCTCGCCTGGTGACTAGCTGATAAAATACCGTGGCGGTGCCAACACCTAGGCCAATAATATCCGTGGTCCAGCCCGGTATCATCATGCAGAGCCCGGCCCCGAGGAAGAGTATCCTCTCAGGCCAACTGGCTGTTTTCAGGAAGTAGCCCTGCATACCAGCGCTCAACAGAACGACGCCGATAATTGAAGATGCCACCGCCAGCGCGATTTCTCCGGCATCACCTATCATTAGCAGCGCCGGTGAGAAGGCAAACATGAATGGAACAATGTAAACGATGATGCCTAACCTCATTGCCTGCCACCCCGTCTTCATAAATGGCGCATCGGCGATCGAAGCCGCCACAAAGGCGCACAGACATACCGGTGGCGTCAACATGGCGGTAAGACCCATATAGAACACGAAGAAATGAGCAACGATAGGTTGCAATCCTGCCATAACCAGTGCCGGTGCCAGCAGTATTGAGACCAGGATATAGACGCCTGAGGTCGGCATACCCATGCCGAGAATCATTGCCGCGAAAGCCGTAAACACCAGCAGCATGAGGAGGTTGCCATCGGCAAGTGTTACCAGACCACCGGCCATTCGGAAACCGACCCCGGTAAGCTCGATTGAGCCGACGAGTATGGCCGCCATACAGATCGTAACGCCGAGTTGGGGCATCGACTCAATTCCTTTGGAGAGGGCGTCGGTTATATTTCCCCATCGCATACCACCGCCTTTAACCAACCAGGAAGAAGCCAGCACAATAACAATGCCCCAAACACAGGCTGTCTGTGGTGACCATCTGAAAACAGCGATCACAATTACAAGGAAAGCGACGGGTATCAGGTACGGCCAGCCACTCTTGAGGACACTTGACACCACCGGTAATTCTTGGCGAGGCAGACCTTTGAGCCCCGTTTTAGCAGCCTCAAAATCAAGCATCATAAAGAGCGCTACATAATACAATATGGCCGGGATAATGGCCGTAAGCATGATGGTGGCGTAACTGATGCCAAGCATATCCATCATAATAAAGGCCGCAAGTCCCATAATCGGCGGTACTATCTGGCCTCCGTTAGAAGCTACTGCCTCCACGGCAGCGGCAAAATGGGGCTTGTAACCCACCTTCTTCATCAGCGGTATCGTAACAGGCCCGGTCAGGGCGACATTGGCAACACCGCTGCCATTGATCGAGCCGAAAAGGGCGCTGGCCAGCTCAGCGACTTTGGCTGGTCCACCACGGTAGCGTCCCATCAACCCATAAGACGTCATTGTCAAGAATTTTCCGGCACCCGAAACCTGGAGGAACGCACCAAACAGCAGGAAAGCGGGGATCAGCGTGGCAAATATATTCAATAGCTGGCTGTAAATACCGTGCGGGAAAACATACATTATGTCGGTTACTCTGGCCAGTGACTGCGAGCGGCTGAAAAGGAAGGCTGGCAGGCTGCCAGCAACGAATGGATAAATAAAGAAAACCAGCCCGACAATTGTCAGAATGGGGCTGGTCGTGCGGCGAACACCCTCCAGGATAAGGCCGACAATAATCAGTGCGAAGGCTTGCTCCAGGATGCTCGGTGCAACATAAGGTCGCTTGGCGATTTCAATGCAATCAACGATGATGTACAGGTTTACGGCGATGCTGAGCAGAATAGCGATGATGTCGTACCAGGGTACCCTGTCTCTCGGCGAGCGGCGGCTGGCGGGGTAAAAAATGTAAGTTACCACCAGTATGAACATCAGGACAAAGGCATTATGTCGTAGTGGATAAATAAAGACATTGATATAACTCAGTACCCCACTGATGTACACCAGCAGATATATCGCTACGAGAATCGTGAAGATTCGGAGCGCTTTTCCCGTACGCCCCCTGAACTGTCGCCGACGTGATTCTGCCGGTACAGACCGCGTATCGGATTTGTGGTTAGTAATATCTTTCTCGTTGGTCATAGATAAATTCTTCCCCACCGATCATCTTAAACAAACGAGTGAAGCAAAACTAGTAAAACAGCTAGTGTTTTGCCCCACCCGTTACAAGGAAGAGGGATCGTTGACAGTATTATTTACCGATTATCCTTTCCCATTCTGCAAGTGCCGCTGTCTGCTTGGCATCATGCTCTGCACTCCAGATACCGATCTCCTTAAAGTACTTGATCGCGCCCGGGTGATAAGGGAAGGGCCAGACCGCAGTTGCCGTCTCCAGCGTGTAACCTTGGGCAGCTTTCTGGCTGTTCTGGAACTCCGTCAGGTGGTCGTAAACGGTCTTGACCACGGTGTAGGCAGTATACTCGTCCGTATCCACACCGGTGTAAAACGGCGGCGGCGCCGCCACTACCGGCGTGTCAACCTTGTTGCCAAAGAAACCGGCGGGCCAGTTAAATGATTCCCAGCCGAGCCCTAAGTCAACCACGGCCTTCTGCTCAGCAGGTGTGAACGGTATTACAAATAGGCCGATACTTTCACCCATCTCAGTAGTGTCCCGGCCGGCGACATAGAAAACTGCGTCGACCCGTCCCTCTTTTAGATCACGAATGGCTTCGGTACCTGAGGCAAAGATGAGATAGTCAAAATCATCCCTGTTCATGCTATTGACGGCCAGTAGGGCATCCATTACCGGCGCCATCCAGACGATTGAGGGCTTCTCGGCATAGACCTTCTTGCCTTTCAAGTCCGCTATCGAGTTAATCCCGGCTCCCGGTTTGGTATAAATGCCGATGGTGGTCGATGTTGACACGCCGGCGCCGCAGAAGAGCAACCGCAGCGGGATTTTTTCCTGAATACAGCTTGGCCTTACTGAAGGTCCGGAATATGATGTAGCATCCGCCTCACCGGCGGCAACCATTTGTATGCTGGCGGTAGGTCCTGCTGTTTTCTCCACTGAACCGGTCATTGATGTGTACTTGGTCAGCATTTCTGAAATGTAAGCACTTATGCTCCCCAGTTTACCGCTACCAGAATAGACGATGACAAATTGCTTCGGCAGTTCAGGTTCCGGCGTAGGTGTTAGTGTTGGAGAAGGCCCTGGAGTAAGTTCCGATGCTGGCTGAGTACAAGCTCCCGCCAATGGTACTGCCACTAACAATAACAGCGTCAACACAACCCTTGTCACTAATTTGCGCATTTCTTACCTCCTTTTCAAATAAGGTGTGGGCGGCTTTTACCTGCACACACACCACTATCTTCTACCCAATGATAAAGACTTTGTTCGGTACCGACCGTCACTATAGAAGATTATACATACTAAATTTATATATTGTCAATACTAATTTATATATTGTCAATACTAATTTCATAAACCTGAGAAAAGTTTATCATGCATTTACAAATAACGTAATATGTTGTAATCTAATTGATACCGACTATCGTAGACTACCTGCTGCGGCAAGAGCATCGCTGAATGCCAATCGATGTGCGTATAGTATATAATGTACCATAACCTTGACCTATTATAGGCTGAGTGATTGCCTTTCAGTTGAGGAGATCAAGCAGTTCAGCGGTTACCTAAAAAAGCTGCAGGTTATGGCATATCGTGAATTAAGTACCGCTGATAATACCGGGGCGACGCAGGAAGATATTTACCCAGGGAAAGAATTTGTAGTAGAATGCAAGTCCAAAATCCGTGAAAGGTGATTAGCCGAATGACCAAGAAAACAGAAGGAGCCTCTGTCACGAAGTGGGATGAAGAGGCAGATGTGATAGTGGTGGGATTTGGTGGTGCCGGTGCTGTCGCGGCTATAGCGGCCAAGGATGCTGGGGCTGACGTGCTAGTCTTGGAAAAACAATCTCCAGTGAAGCACACGCCAAGTACAATGATGTCTGGTGGAGGCTGCCATGTGGCCAACGACGCAACAGAGGCAACGAAGTACTTCCGGGCAATGGCCTTGGGTATTGGGCTTCCCGATGGCTACGGGGACCCTCCGCACACTTACCCAAACTACCCGGAGCCGTTTGTGGAGGAGATCTCGCAAGCCTGGGGCGAAGGTGTAGTGAGAATCAGCGAATTCTTGAGATCTCTCGGCAGCGTAAATCTGCGGGTGACTGTACCCAGACCTGCCTTCCCCGATTTCCCCGGTTCGCAAAGCTACGGCATACTCAGTGTAGAGGGGTCGGGAAGTGCTTTCTTTGACCTTCTAGCCCAGGCGGTGAATAAACGGGGTATCAGGGTTCTTTGGGAGACTGCCGGGCAGCGGTTGACAGTTGACTCACAGGGCGAAGTGAATGGTATCGTAGCTCAACAAGAGACAAAGCAAGTCAACGTCAAGGCGCGTAAAGCCGTTGTGCTGACCACGGGTGGTTTTGAATGTGATGAAGAACTTAAATCTGCTTTTCTTCCGGGTTGGGGTTGGACCTTCATGGGTAATCCGGGAAACACGGGGGACGGGCTCAGAATGGTAATGGGAGTGGGGGCTGCTCTGGGCCATATGCACCAGACTGCGGCCAGGGTGGTTGCGGGCGGAGTCATCGCGGATGAAATTGGTACAGGATTCATGTGCCGAATGGGCAATCCTGGAAAAATCCTGGTTGACAACTATGGTAAGAGATATGCCAACGAGGTTTTCACGTCTAAAGACCCAGACCGTTATCATTTCTATAAGCAAATACTAACATACGACCATTTCAGCCTGGATTATACGAAGATACCCAGCTGGTTTATTTTTGACGAGAAGGTGAGAAAAGAAGGCCCGGTTGTACAAACCTTCTACGGAGCCCATGCGGTCGGCATCTATGAATGGAGTCAGAGCAACATTGATGAGATAGAGAAAGGTTGGATTCTGAAAGGGGATAGCATCGAAGATCTGGCGGTTAGGATTGCCTCACACCCTGATAACAGGAAGCGGATGAGCCCTTCAGTTCTAGCCAACACTATTAGCTGCTTCAATCGATATTCGGAGGAGGGTGAAGACCTGGACTTTCGACGGCCCCCCGAGTCTTTGGGCGCGATACAGACGCCTCCTTATTATGCTATTGCTCAATATCCTGGAGGGCCAAATACGGAGGGTGGCCCAATCAAGAATGCTAAGTCTCAGGTAATCAATATCTTCGGGGAGGTAATACCACGACTCTACGCTGCAGGGGAAATCGCCTCGGTCTGGAGTTTCCTCTATCAGGCTGGTGGAAACCTCGCTGAGTGCATTATCGCCGGTCGTGCTGCCGGAATGAATGCCGCAAAAGAAAAGCCATGGTCTTAGTGATATACCTGCCCCAAAATAGTACCGACTGAATATGCTTATGGTGATCTACGACAATACGCGACCGGCACAAGGGGCAACTCTTATCGTAATCCACGTGCATAGTATACCACTCAATAGCCGGGCAACGGGGCTAGATTATGATTCTGGTGAGCCTGTTTTTGTGAAGTAGTGAGCTCCAACGCGTTGTCAGGCGTGCAGCTCCCCCTCATCCCTCGCCCTTAAGCCAAGCTGCGCCTATTTCGCGGGAAAAACGTACCGGTTCTCGACTCATATAGTCCACATATCTGCCACACCCGCGGTAATTTCCCCGGCAATACTGCTCCCGGTAGATTTCAGGCATGTCATTCAAGCCACTGTTATATGGACAGGTGGGTATCAGTTCACACTTCGGCTGGTCCTCGTGGGCGGTGCTTTCTCTTACTGGCATTACGCTCCTTTTTATAGCACTCTTTGCAAATCCCGTGAGTGACACCGTCATCTTCATACGGGGGAACATCCCCCATATCCTTGCCACACCAGGCACAAATCTTTTTCACAGCATAGCCTTAACCGGACTCGCCTCGGGTACCACCTATCACTACCGGGTGATGTCAAAGATACCGGATGCTGAGCTAATCGCTATCTCTGATGACTACACCTTCGTAACTCTAACGCCACCAACGGGCGGCGGCGGCGGTTTACCAACCGGGGTAATGGAATCCAGCCTGTTCGGTATCCATGACAGTGTTAAAATTGACAGGACAACGGGTGCGATTACGTCCGCCGTCACCGCGACTTCAGCCGACG
>JABUBN010000654.1_pt1 | contig 10228 bp, 7 predicted proteins | sample 7240341 | NCBI WGS metagenome assembly JABUBN01 (sample SAMN07256345, study PRJNA390944) | subsurface metagenome | isolation source: Methane hydrate marine sediment | place: Pacific Ocean: Eastern North Pacific, ODP site | reverse complement strand
ATAAACTAATATATCCGGAACTTGAGAAAGAAGGTATTTGTGCTTGGATGTATCGTGGAGATGGATGTAAAAGTTATCAAGTTGGACAAAAATTTATTTATCCTGAAGATGTTGGGAAATTATGCCCTTGGTTGTTAGACAGCTTTAGCGGAATTATTCATGTACTTAAGTTTGGTGGCACATTACCTTGGGAGTATAAAGGAACACCATATGAAAAAGAATTTAATCTCGATGGTATAACAACAGAGTTTGTTCGGTGTATAGATCCGACTGATTCTGGAATTATAGTAAAAATTACTAGAATAAAAATATAACCTTTAGCAATGGCAATGCTTTCTATTAAAAGCACGTTCTGGGACAGCCACCCGGGGAGACAGGTAAAATATTATCAAGCCTTTTGGCATTTTACTGAAGTGCTTTTTTTATTTCTTATGAATTATTTTACAGAAAAAGAAGGATTTTTATTAAGTTGTATAGTATATATAAAATAATGACCAAAAAATTTAATAATTGTATTTTTTATGTAAGCATAATATCTGTAATAATATTATACTAAAATATAAAGCACTATTATCTAAGATTTAGAATAAGAGTAGCATTCTTTCATTATTCCAAGAGACCCACTAAGTAACACATCCAAACTATACTAACCATTAAAGCATCATTCTTCTATCATCACTCAACCTAAAATCAAATATTTTCTTCTGGATGAAGGTAACAGGAGAGTCTTTTTCTTCTCATCAAAAGAGAAAAGGAGCCGAAGAGGTAAGATACCAAAAGTATCCAAACTTTCAGGCAAAAGAACCGTTACCGGACAGAACTCTGGAGAGTAATATAATTATTTCTCTACTTTATCTTTTTTATTACTAGTTATTGAAAAGAAAGAACATTTTTGTGAATTTGTGAAGCTTGACCCCAATACTTTCCAGAAGATGCAGTATCCATTGGTGCAGCTATTCATGCAACTACAAAATAGCTGGAGAAAAGGAGCATTGAGCATGCGAGCGCCGAAAGGAGGTGGGAGGAGGACGAAAATTAGTAGTAAAAGTTTTATTAGTTACATAGCTGATAAAATTTTTCTTGAAAGTCAGGCTGTAGTCAAATAATAAGGTGTTTTATAGCACCTGAGAGTAAAAGGAGGTTAAAGAAAAATGAAAAGAATGATAGTGTTATTGGTGTTAGCTCTTACATTAGCGATTTTCTTAATGGCCATGTCAACTTCTATCTTTGCTGAAAAGGTTTCCATTTCATTTTCCTACAACTCAATAAAAGGCGGAAGGGGTACTCAGTCGGCAGAATGGATTGAAGATACCGTTATTCCCCAATTTGAAAAGGATATGAAAGATAAAGGCATAGATGTTGAGGTAAAGGCTCTGCCAAGTGGCGTTGCGCCGGAAGATTGGAAGATGCAGTTTGTATTGGATGTTAAAGGTGGCATTGGTCCGGACGTAGCCTGGATAGATTTATTCTGGGTACCAGAATTTGCAGAAGCAAAATTAATACTGCCTTTAAATAAGTATGTTGAGGCATGGTCAATTTGGGATGAGTTCTATGATCCTGCAAAGATAGCGGGGAGTCATAAAGACGATGTGTATGCTATTATGTACGGTTCAGATGTGAGGATGATATACTATAATAAAGAGTTGTTTAAAAAAGCGGGTATAGCTATTCCATGGCAACCCTATAGCTGGGATGGTTTACTGACAACTGCTCGAATTATTAAAGAGAAACTGCCCGGTGTTATCCCACTACAGATAAACGCTGGCACGGACATGGGTGAGGCTACTACCATGCAAGGCTTATATATGGTGCTTCTGGGTGCAGGTGGACGACTTTATGACTGGGATACCAATAAGTGGATAGTAGATAGTCCTATGTTAAGGGATACCGTTGACTTCTACAAGAAAGTTTATATCGATGAGAAGCTGGGAGATGCTGAAATGCAAGTAACAGCTCAATCTCGAAACAAAACCTTTGAAGCTTTTCAACAAGAAAAGATGGCTATGTTAGTTGAAGGTACGTGGTTCTATTCATCTGTGATAGCACCTAAGGGAAGTGTACCGATACCAGATCGTGATGAACGGATTGGTTGGGCAGCTATGCCAGGAAAAGGCACTTTGGGAACACCTACCTTTGCCTGTATATCTGGTGGAACAGGTTTCGCGGTTAATCCAAACACTAAAAATGCTGACTTAGCATTTGAGTTAATAAAGACTGCCTTAAGACCAGATGTTTTGGTAGAGCTATTTAAAAAGAAACCATTTTCCCCGATTTACCAAGAATTTGTCGATCTTCCAGAAGTTAAAGAAAATAAGTTTATTGCTGATACCAGCAAAGCCCTAATGCCGTATACTACTATTAGACCCGCTAAATCGGAATATCCAGAAATCTCCTATCAGGCACAATTGCTAACCGAAGAAATTGTCATGGGCGTATCACCCGAAAAAGCATTAGAAAATTATGGTCAAGGGGTAATCTCTATAGTAGGAGAAGAGAACGTTGAGAAATTAAAATAGAACTTGGCTTGCTTGTTAGTTTTAAATAAGTGTTTTGTTACAAGAGGTAATCGGGTTTATTTTTAAACCCGATTACCATTTTTTTAACAAACACTAAAGAGTCCTAAGGAGGTGTAGGATAAATATATGTTTGAAGGCGGGATAATCCTTTCTAAAAAAAGAGCGTTTTTATTTATGTTACCTGCATTAGCTTTTGTTACCGTTTTTCTAATCTTCCCAGCTATTTGGGCGATTTATATAGGGCTGACCAATGAGGCATTGACTGGTATCTATGGCTTAAATCATCAATTTGTTTGGTTTGATAATTTTATAAAAGCCTTTAAAGATCCATGGTTTCGTAGTTCGCTTCAGATTAGCTTTAAATTTGTTTTTGGATCATTGGTGGGACAAGCTGGTTTAGGATTATTGCTGGCTCTATTGCTGAACAATAAAAAAGGCATCATAAAAGAACTGGTCAGCAATATTGTTATTATAGCTTGGATTATACCAGGGGTAGTGGTGGCTTATCTCTGGGTAGCTTTTTTAGACAAAGACTTTGGTTTACTTAATTCTATTTTAGAAATATTGGGTTTTGCCAGGGTGAATTGGTTCCATACACTACCGGTTGGAGTTATTATAATATTTAATACATGGCGTGGAACGGCTTTTTCCATGCTTTTGTTTATGGCTGCGCTACAATCGATTCCTCCTTCTTATCTTGAGACTGCAGATGTTATAGGAGCCTCAGGTTGGTGTAAACTTAGAGATATAATTTTACCATTAATTAAACCTCAAATATTAACCGATCTTATATTGCTGACTTTGTGGACATTTAATGTTTTTACTCCTTTTATCCTCACCAAAGGTGGACCTGCTCATATGACAGAGATTTTACCTATCTATACTTACAGAGTTGCTTTTATGGGCACATGCAGGATTGGCCAGGGAGCGGCTATATCTACAATAATACTTTTGATTAACTTAACTTTAGCTCTTATATACCTAAAAATGTTAAAAAGGAAGTGAAGTAATATGATGTTTAAACAACGAACAAATTTGTGGAATAATTTTTGGATATATTTGATCTTGTTTACCCTTGTATTATTCTTTCTCCTGCCTATGATTTGGCTGGTAATTGCACCATTTAGTTCTAAAGCTAGTTTAGCAGTAAAGATAACCTTACCAAGTTTAAATAATTTCAGAGAGCTCTTTAAAAATAAAATTGCTATGTTAGCTTTTAAAAATAGCTTTATTATATCATTTTCATCCACAGTAATCGTTGCTATTACTTCTATGCTGGCTGCTTATGCCTTATCTCGGACAGATTTTAAATGGCGTAGTACTTTGTTATATGCTTTGTTGCTATTTTCAACAGTGGTGACTGGGATAGCAGCTATGGTACCTTTATTTGTTCTAAATTTACGACTTGGATTAATTGACTCTTATTTAAGTGTTATATTTGTGTTTATTGGTGGATTTTTACCAGTAAGTATTTTTATCATAAAAGATTTTTTTGATGCCATACCCAAAGATTATGAAGAGGCAGCAATGGTAGCTGGAAGTACCCCTTCACAGGGATTCTTTCGAATAATTCTACCGCTTTCTCAACAAGGCATGGTGGTTATAGCCTTGTATATTTTCATGAATACCTGGGGAAGTTTTTTAATGCCTTTTATCTTATTGAGAAGTGTTAATAAATATCCCGTATCAGTGGCAATATACACTTTTTTTACCCAAGAGGGCCTTCCCTTGTTAGGGCTTCTTTCAGCTTATTCATTATTATATTCTCTTCCAGTAATTGTACTTTATATTATTATCAATAGAAAGTTTGGCTTTGGATTTCATGGTGGACTAAAAGGATAAAAAGGAGGCATTATAATGCACGATGTAGCATTTGAAAAAGTTACAAAAAAATTTGGAAAAGTTGTTGCGGTTAATAATATTAGCTTTCAAGTCAACAAGGGTGAATTATTTACCCTATTAGGTCCTTCGGGTTGCGGAAAGACTACGACCTTAAGACTAATAGCCGGATTAGAGATACCCCAATCAGGTAATATTTACATAAAAGGCAAGAATGTAGAGAAATTGTTACCAAAAGACCGTAATATAGGTATGGTATTTCAAAATTACGCACTTTTTCCACATATGAACGTTTTTGACAATATTGCCTACCCTTTAAAAATTCGGAAACAGCCCCAAAAGGAAATAATACATAAGGTTACTGAAATAGCAAAAAATCTCCAAACCGAGGAGCTATTAAGCAGAAAACCCAATCAAATCAGTGGTGGACAGCAGCAAAGAGTGGCTCTAGGTAGAGCTATGGTGCAAGAACCAAATGTGTTTCTATTCGATGAACCGCTGAGTAATTTAGATGCAAAACTACGAACAGAGGCGCGAAGTTTCCTAAAACATATACAAAAAGAGATGAAAACAACCGCAATCTATGTTACACATGACCAGAAAGAGGCCATGGCTATATCCGATAGAATTGCGATATTAGATAAAGGGGTTATCATGCAGATAGGAACCCCAAAAGAGGTCTATAAAAATCCAGAAAATGTGTTTGTAGCTGGGTTTATCGGGGACCCTCCAATGAACCTTCTCGATTGCTCTATAAAATATAACCAAAATAAAACAGTGTTAGATTTTTTACAGTTTAAATTAGACATTTCTCCCATAAGAGATTTAGTAAGGGAAAAAGTAAATAATGAAGAGGTTATAGTATTTGGAATCAGACCGGAAGACATTACGGTAGAGTATAAGGATATATCACCAAATAGTATAAAAGGTGAAGTATTTGTTGTAGAAAGATTAGGCCCCGAAACTATAATACACGTAAAAATAGGAGATTTAATACTAATAGTAAGAGATTTTAGCGAACCAAATATAAATATGGGAGATACGATTTGGCTCAAGATAGACTTAAATAGTGTTCATATCTACAAGAAAGAAGACGGAAAAATTATCATATAGGAAGGGAATTAGGAATTAATCCTAACCAGGAGCCAATTAATGAAGAAATGTTTAAAAATATTAACCTGGATTGGGAGCATATAATGGAAAAATATTATTTGGAGAAGTCGAGAAATGCCCGTTTACACAAAGACATTTACACCGAGTGAAAACAAAACCTTCACTGAATTTATTGTACCGATAATTAAAGGGACTAAAGAGATATTGATAAAAGGTGACTATCACCCCAAGATAGTGAGTGATACCAAAGCAACTAATAACTTAATATATCAGGCTGTATACGAATACCTAAGATTTGATTGGAAAGATTCTATTCTCTTTGGACCTAATTGGGACTATTACCAGAAGAATTATAAAAAAAATGCTATTAAATTATTTTCTCCGATTCGTAACCTCTTTAATTATACTTTAATTGATCCGAAGGGCATTGTCCGTGCCAGGGGGAACAACAATTTTTTTGAGACCATGCAAATTAATAAAGAAAAAGCCAGTATCGGATGTGTATCCGGTGCATTACCAGCAGGAGAATGGAGATTGATAGTTGAGGCTCATGCCGTCATATCTGAATTAGTGATATTAAGCATTGAAGTGAATCTGAACCAAGAATTTACACAAGGGGTTAAAACCACAGAAAAGTACCGGGCAGAACTCCGAGATCTTCATAAGAAAGAGCCTCTTTTTAGAGAAGAACGGGAAAGCTCTGGATGGTTTGGAGGAGATTTTCATATACATTCTCACCACAGTGATGGCAATCACTCAGTTTATGAATTAATGACCTATTTACAGGGAAAAGGTCTGGACTTTTTTGTTCTGACCGATCATAATACCACTTTGGGATGGAAAGAGAAATATTTATCAAAAACCTTGGTTATTCCAGGTATAGAAATTTCTACTTTTTTTGGACATTTTGTGCTTATCAACTGGATCGGTGATATCAATTGGTTTTCACTTGAACGAAAAAGTACCTTTGAGGATATTGCAGCGGAGATAAAAAAGAAGGGAGCTCTTCTTTCTGTAGCACATCCAGCATGTATTGGTGACCCAATCTGTACGGGATGCAGGTGGGATTACCCCAATTTTTGCTGGGGAACAGCAGATATAATGGAGGTCTGGGCCGGTTCTTGGTCTGAAAGAAGGGCTGAAAATATAAAAACTTTAAAGAAATGGGAAAATCTGCTGAACCAGGGGTTGAAAGTAATCGCCGTAAGTGGTTCGGATATTCATCAACTGGAACCCTACAAGAAAGACTATGGTCGGACTTATGTATGGGCCAAGTCAAAAACCAGAGAGGGGATTATGGAGGGATTAAAGAAAGGAAAGGTTTATATTACCAGTGGTCCTAAAATAAATTTCCAACTGATGACGGATAAAGATGTTTTTGTTTCGTTAGGAGAAGAATTAGAAGTTGATTGCAATACGAGTGTTAAGCTATTAATTAATATTGAGAACAAAAAAACCAAGAAAAAACTTCATATTGAATTAATTAAAAATGGGTTGGTCTTCAATTCTTATGACTCTTTTTCGGAACATATAGAGCTTGATTGGTCAGACAAAGTAATTAAAAATTGTTGGTATTACTTGAGGTTGCTTGACCAGAGAAAGTGTATTGTAGGTTTAACCAATCCAATTTTTGTAATTTGTCATTAAGACATGACGTGAATAGGGATATTATTTTGAAAGGGCGAAAAAGGAGAGAATCTTAAAATGACTAATATTGATAAAAAGCCATATAAGGCATTCATTGTGCCTCATACCCATTGGGATAGAGAATGGTATCAAACATTTCAACAATTTAGGGTTAGATTAATTGATCTCATAAATAACTTAATTGATATTTTAAAAAATGATAAAACATTTAGCGATTTTACCTTAGATGGCCAGACCATTGTTCTGGAGGATTATTTAGAAGTCCATCCCGAAAGAAAGGAAATTCTAAAAAAATATATCACTGAAGGCAGGATTCATGTCGGTCCCTGGTATATTCTTCCTGATGAATTTCTGGTGAGTGCGGAATCAATGGTAAGAAATTTACTCTTAGGCCATAAAATTGCCTCTGAGTTTGGCAGAGTAATGAAAGTCGGTTATATACCGGATCCTTTTGGTCATATATCCCAGATGCCTCAGATCTTAAGAGGTTTTGGAATTGATAATATTATTTTCTGGCGGGGCATAGAATGTAATCAGACCCGAGGAAATGAATTTATCTGGCAAGGCCCTGACGGAACAGAACTTTTTGCCGTTCATCTACCCAAATTCGGTTATGGTAATGCTCAGAGTTTATCAGAAGACGTAGATCAAGCTTACAAACCAATAAAGGGAGCAATTGATGATTTATTAAGTAGGGAAACTTCAAAATCATTGTTATTATTAAATGGAAGTGATCATTTGCATGCTCAGCCCCATATCCCTCATTTGGCAAAAGAGCTAAATAAACGCTTTACAGATATTGAGATAAAACAAGGAAATTTAAAAGAATATATAGACTATGCCAAAGAGACTGCAAAACCCAATCTTGATAAGGTTGCCGGTGAATTTAGATCAGGTAAAGATGCTCCAATTCTACAGAGTGTATATTCGTCCAGGATGTATATCAAACAGGCCAATGAAAGGTGTGAAAACCTTTTAGAAAATTGGGTGGAACCGACAGCTACTCTGGCCTGGTTATTGGGTAGAGATTATCCAGGGAATCTAATCTGGACGAGCTGGAGATGGTTATTGAAGAATCACCCTCATGATAGTATCTGTGGCTGTAGTATCGATCAAGTGCATAAAGAGATGCTAACCCGTTTCGATTGGTCCGGACAGATTGCCCAGGAAGTAATTAATAAGAGTTTAAATTATATTACAGAAAAGATTAAGATCGATTATTTGAATAAAGATGAGTTAGCCCTGGTGGTCTTCAATCCTCTGCCTTATCCCATTAATGAGAATGTAGAGGCAAGGGTTAAATTTCCTAAGGAGATTAACTTAAACCGGGTGAAGATTTTAACTATAGAAGGAGATGAGATTCCTTATCAATTAAAAGGGTACGGTTTAGATTATAAAATTATTTTTAGTCCTTTTGGTAACCCCCAATTTCCGGAAGTTAATTATATCGACATATCTTTTACTGCCAAAAATATTCCTGCCTGTGGTTATAATGCTTTTGTCATTAAAGCAATTAATGAGGTAAAGATTTTTAAAGAGTATGAGACTGATATAAGAGCCGGTAGAGATTACATTGAAAATAAATATTATAAAATAAGTGCTGAAACTAATGGAACACTAACTATTATGGACAAATTAAATGATAAAATCTTTAAAAATTGCAATAGATTTGTAGATGGTGGGGATGCAGGTGATGAATATACTTATTCTCCGCCTTTGAATAATAAAATAATAGTTAGTCGATTAGATAATATTAGCATTCAAGATATAGGCCCAGCTGAAGCCACTTTAAATTTATCGGGAAAGATGATATTACCAGTCGGATTAAAACCTGATAGAAAATCCCGAGCAGACAAGAAGTTAGAGTGTCCGGTTGAATCTAAAATAAAATTATTTAGTGAAGTTCAGAGAATAGAATTTAAAACCACATTTGATAACCAATGTCATGACCATTGTTTACAAGTAGAGTTTCCTACAAATATTAAAACGGATTATGTTTATGCTGAGGGTCATTTTGATGTAGTAAAACGATCTATTAAGTTGCCTGACAGTGAAGGCTGGGTGGAAAAGACTTATAAAACTGCTCATAATTCGGGATTTGTAGATATTAATAATGGAAAATATGGAATGGCAATTCTGAATAAAGGATTACCTGAGTATGAGATAATGCCTGACAATAATACCGTAGCCTTAACTTTGCTTCGCAGCGTAGGTTGGTTATCGAGAGGTGATTTAGAATATAGGAAGGAAAATGCTGGTCCTTCCTTCCCAACACCAGAAGCTCAATGTTTAGGAGAGAATATTTTTTATTATGCCCTTATACCTCATAAGGGTAATTGGGATGATGCCTGTATTTCTCAGAAGACAAGACAGTACAAGACAAAAATATTAACTAAACAACTAAAGAATCAACCAGGAAATCTCGCAGATAAATATAGCTTTATAGGATTAGAAAGTGAGTATTTAGAGATTAGTGCCATTAAAAAGAATGAATTTGAAGATAAATTGGTAGTTCGAGTTTATAATCCTGCTGATAGAGAGACCACTGGAAAGATTAAATTAGGATTTGCTATCCATAAGGTCTATCTGGGTAGGTTGGATGAAAGTTATAAAGAGGAATTACACTATGAGGATGGAGTTAAAATAACACTTAGACCGAAAGAGATAAAGACAATTATTTTTGAAGTGTTATAAATTAAGTGCAAATTGGAGGAATTTAATGTCAGGTATAAAACTAAGTATTATAGGAGCAGGAAGTGCTATTTTTTCTTTAAGATTAGTAGGAGACTTTTGTAAAACAAAAGGTTTATCCGGAAGTTCTGTTTCGCTTATGGACATCGATGAAAAGCGTCTAAATTCAGTACACGTTTTAGCAGCGAGGTATGCTGCTGCCTTGGGAGCTAATTTAAAGTTCGAGAAAACCACCGATATGAAACGATCAATCGAGGGCGCAGATTTTGTAATTAACACTGCGCTTGTAGGTAGTCATGAGCAACTGGATGACAGTAGAAAAGCAGGAGAGAAGCATGGTTACACCAGAGGCATAGACAGCCAAGAATTTAACATGGTTTCTGATTACCCCACCTTAAGTAATTATAATCAACTCGAATATT
>JABUBN010000653.1_pt1 | contig 10229 bp, 6 predicted proteins | sample 7240341 | NCBI WGS metagenome assembly JABUBN01 (sample SAMN07256345, study PRJNA390944) | subsurface metagenome | isolation source: Methane hydrate marine sediment | place: Pacific Ocean: Eastern North Pacific, ODP site | reverse complement strand
GCTGGAATTTTAAACATCTTAACAAATAAAATCAAATGGTTAGGAGAAGGACAATTTGAAGAAGATGCTGTCGAATTCTCTAAGGATGGAGAAAAACTTGTAGTTCTTCGGAATAAGGATGCAGAGATAATACCTGTTATTCACTTCCTTGCGACAGGGGGATATACAAGACTTGATTTTAAAGGATTGGTTTACAATACAACATTTTGTCTTGATGATAAGTATCTGATTTATATAAGAACAGACACAAAAACACCTATGGTCTTTGCACGTTATAATCTACAAAAAGAAGAAGAAGAAATTATTATTCCTCCTCAAACAGATTTAACTGCAGAAGATTTCTATGATGTGGAATATGTAAAATATCCAACATTTGATGAGCAAATAATTCCAGCAACATTGTGCAAACCAAAACTAGAACCAGGAAAGAAATATCCAGCTTTAGTTAACGTTCATGGAGGACCTACAGGTCAATATTTCAGAATGTTTGATATGTTTTCTCAAATATTTTCACATGAAGGATTCGTCATCCTCAATCCAAACATCCGCGGTTCAACAGGTTATGGAAAAGAATTCATGGAAATGAACCTAAATGATTGGGGTGGAGGCGATGCGAAAGATGTTATTTGGGCTAAAAAATACTTAGAAACTCTAGATTATGTTGACCCTGAAAGAATTGGTGTTTTCGGTGGTTCTTATGGTGGATACATGACTTTTATACAATTAACGAAGTACGCTGATGCTGGATGGAAAACAGGCTCAGCTTGGATTGGCATATCTCATCTAAAAACAATGTTTGACAAATCTAAACCACATTTCAAGTACTTTTTAACCTTACATATGGGGCCATATGAACAAAACAAGGATTTATGGGATGATCGTTCAGCTATGACACATATCGAAAAAATAACTGCTCCAATACAAATGATTCATGGTGTTAACGATCCTCGTTGCCCAATAGAGGAAAGTAGGCAATTCAGAGATAAACTAGTTGAGATGGGTTGGAAAGAATCAACTGAAGGAGAAAATACTTTTGAATACGTAGAATTTACTGATGAAGGTCACGGAGCATTTTCTGACATTGCTATGAGAATTAGAACATTCAAGCTTTTTATTGACTTTTTCAAAAGAAGACTCTAAATTCTTCTCTTTTCTTTTTACTTCATTTCTACAAACATTTTGATAATAATAGTTAGTCTGTTATTTTTATGTTAAAAAAAATAATCCTTATCCTAATAGCGAGTAATGCAAATATATTAAAAAAAGTTGAGAAAATAATTAATCTAATTTTTCTCCTTTTTGTACACTGAACATTGTTAAACCACTAACCATCTTAGGATAGAAGTCAGTACTTTTTTGAGGCATCCTTTCGTGATTCTTGGACACACTTAATACTTCTTCAGATTTTGTTGGATTTAACATGAACACTGATTGGTATTTGCCTTGATCAGCATTCTCTATCGCTTCATCCCACCATCTTTCGTAGAAGATATCATCGTCGATGTGTAAATCGCCTAATCCCATTATACCATGAAATATCATATCCCTTAATATTACAACATCAAGTTTTTTGTACTCGTCACTTGCATCAGTTACGTATCTATTTACATCTGCTATATTTTTCATTACAAACGATAAGACTCTTCTATCTTGGTAAAGCACAAAGACATGTTTGTCTATGTTTTTCTTTAGAAAATCTGGAATCTCACTCTTGCTTATCTCGTCTATTTCAAAGAATTCTTTTAATTCTATCATCTTTTCTTCAGTTACTTTTTCTTTTGCAAGACATCTATGTGTAGCTAGAATCACTAAACCTTCATCTTCAATTGGAACGAGATAGGTCATTCTAAAATTATATGAATCATTTTCATCCCATTGTTCCATTTCATCTCTTCTCATATCTCTATACGTACAAGCAGTTTCATATCTGTGGTGGCCATCAGCTATTACTAGTTGTTGATTTTCAAAAACGCTCTGGATAACTTGTATTTTTTGTTTGTCAGTCAATTTCCAAAGTTTGTTTAAAACACCTAAACTATCAATTGTTTTGATAAGTGGTTCACTTTTCGATATTTCATCAAAAATAGAGATAGTCTTCTTCTCAGGATCAGAGTATAGAATAAAACCTGTTTCCAAGTTATGGACAGTTGTTTTAAGCATATTCAACCTGTCTATTTTAGGCCCTTTGTGAGTTCTTTCATGAGGTAATACAATATTTTCCTCAAATGGGTGAAGCCTTAAAGCACCAATAAAACCTTTTCGAATATACTTCTGCCCAAATAATTCATACTCTTGATAATAAACATAAATAGCTGAAGTAGAATCTCTCTCGAAAATTCCTTCTTTTATCCACTCGTCTAGTCTCTGTTTTGCGATAGCATACCTGTTTTCTTCAATTGGAAGTGTAAGCTTGCTGTAATTGTATTCAGACTTCTCATAATACTCCTTTTGCATCTCAGGAGTTATCTTATCATAAGGCTGAGCAATCAGGTTATCCATATTACCTGCTTTTTCTGAATATCTTATTGCTTTGAAAGGTTTAATATCTACCATGGTAATCTATCCGTTGTTTTTCTATACGTATAAGAATTTTATTTAACGAACATATTTCAATTTATTTCAGATTTTAATATGAAAAAGAAGAAGAAAGTTTAAAAAAATTAGGAAGATTTTAGAGCTTCAATCACTCTTTCAGCAGCTTGAACGCTAGCTCTATAACTTCCTTCTTCAGTTTGAGCACCTATATGTGGGCTTATTATCACATGATCATGTTGTAGCAAAGGATTTTCTGGTTCTGGAGGTTCCTTCTCAAAAACATCCGTGCAATAATAACCTAGTTGTCCAGATTCCAAGGCTTCATGAGCAGCAAGTTCGTCTACTATCCCACCTCTTGCGCAATTGATTAAAACCACTCCTTTCTTCATCATATACAACATTTCTTTTCCAATCATGTGTTTTGTTTCATTGGTTAGTGGTAAATGTAGACTGATATAGTCAGCATTCTTAACTACTTCCTCGATTGATGACTTCATTTCAACAACAGGATTTTCAGGAACATAAGCATCATAACCTATCACTGTCAGTCCTAGAGCTTTGCATTTTACAGCTAAGCTAGTCCCAATTCTTCCTGTTCCGATTAAACCTAATGTTTTACCATCAATTTCCCTTGAAAAGAGTTCTTTTTTCATACTTTTGTATACGCTAGGATTCTCTTTTATTGCATTAGTTCCTTTAACCACATCTCGAGTAGATGCTAGAATCATCGTTAAAGCTAATTCAGCAACAGAATTTGTTGTTGCAGCAGGAGTATTAACAACTTTGATTCCTCTATTCATTGTTACTTCTAAGTCAATATTATCTAAACCTACTCCTGCTCTTCCGATAACTTTCAGATTTACTGCTTTTTCTAGAAGCTCACCTCGCACTTTTGTTGCAGATCGGATAATCATAGCATCATATTCACCGATTATTTGTGGTATCTCTTCTTTTGGTAAATCCCAGGCTACTTTAACCTCAAACCCAGCTTCTTCTAGTATTTCAACAGCTTTCTCATTTAATTTGTCAGTTAGTATAACTTTTGTCATATCCATTCCCCTTTTATAAATTCCATATTTCTGTAATATTATCTAGTAGCTCTTTGATACTGTCTAGAGTATGATCACCCATATGACCAATCCTAAATGTTTTACCTTTTAATGGTCCATATCCGTTAGCTATTTCCATCCCTCGTTCTGCTAATGTTTTATTCAATTCACCAATATCCTTGTTTAGTGTATTTTCAATAGTACTAACAGTAACTGAAGCGTACCCATCTTCAGCAAAGAGTTTGAAGCCATTATCAAGAGCCCACTTTTGAGTATATTCAGCCATTTCTAGATGACGTTTATATCTATTCACAGCACCTTCTTTAAGCATCTTGCCTAGCTGATAATCTAGAGCATTTAATAGCGAAATAGCTGGAGTTGAAGGAGTTTGTTGCTTTTTCTCGAAATAATTATGAATTTGAACAAGATCTGTATATAAACCTCGGCTTTTTACTTCATTTCCCCTTGTAATAACATCATCAGAATAGATAACGATAGCTAAGCCCGGAGGCATGGCAAATGCTTTTTGAGTCGAAGCAAAAACAAAGTCTGTTTTCATTTCATCTGGAAAAATTAAATCTCCACCCAAACTTGAAACCGCATCTACAGATAAAAGTGTGTTTGGATATTTATTAATAACTTCACCTATAGCTTTTAAATCACACTTAACACCAGTGCTTGTTTCATTTTGGCAGACTGTCACAAGATCATATTCATTTTCTTTTAATTTTTCTTCAATCATCTCTGGTTTAATGGCTTGTCCCCATTCAACTTCTAGGATATCTATTTCATTACCGCATCCTTTAATTGCCTTTGACATTCGATCAGAGAAGGAACCATTAATACAACAGAGCGTTTTTCTACCTGCCCTGACAAGATTTCTACCAGCAATATCCATTGTTATAGAGCCAGAAGCCGCTATGACAACAATATGCTGACTTGTATTGAAAAATTCTTTGAGTTGACCTAAAACACTCGCATAAAGTGCTGTAAAATCCTTATGTCTATGACCTATCATTGGCTTTAATTGAGCTTCCAACACATCTTTTTCTACTTCAGTTGGTCCAGGAATAAAGAGCTTTCTGTGCATAAAAATCACCTAAGTTTAAATAAGAAAAGTTTTCTCATTTTATATTCTTTACGATGAATACATGAATAGATGAACTAATATTATTCTTTTTGAACAACAAAAAAAAAATTTAATCATACACATACCAAATACATATGATAAAACATTTTACATCCAATTTTTAAAATGAAAAGCGAAAAAGATTTAATAAATTATGATACTTAGGAGATATATTTCATAGACTCGGGAGTTATATCTTCGCATTTACAATGGTAACATTTATAGATAAAGATTGAAAAGATTATTTAATGAGTCTTCCAGACAGAGACAAGCAGAAGGCGTCAATTGACAGAGAATTAATAAAATTCAGTGAACTGATACCATCTGTGAGAACTGTCCACCCCCCAATTAAAAAAGCGCTAGCTTTAATCGATGGATCTTCGAAATCAAGAGCTGCAGTTTTACTTGCAGGTGAATTAAATCGCAAAAATGGTACAAAAATTGATGTTTTGTGTTTCTATTCTGAACAAGATCAAACCGATACTTTATTACCATCGAAAGAAAGCTATGATGTTTCTTTTGCTTTCGCATATGAACATCTAAAAAGCGAAGATTTCGAGATTAAAGGACAAGTTTTAGAAGATATCTCAATGTTCAATCAGATTCTTGATGCAATTTTGAATTCAGGAGAATATGATTTGATAATTATACCCTCATCATTTATTGGGATAAAGAAAATAGAGAAAACAAATGCAGATGACGAAAGTGATGCTAAAATCACTGTTATGGGAGATATCTTCGAATTCTTAATTGAAGAAAATGACCTTCCATTGCTGCTCGTAGAAAGTGAAAAAATCAATATAGAGCGATTATGGACTGATATTGGGATCATCGTTAACAGTCACACTAACTTGCGTTATTGTATAGAAAAAGCTATACAATTCAGTAATAAGAAAGCACAGTTTCATGCAATTATTAACTTAAATCCCCAATATTATGAAGATTTGACTTCAGAGGAATTTGAGGAGCTAAATAAAAAACAAAAAGAAGAAATGGATATATTCAATAGAGCTAATTCAGAGGTATTTAAAGACCTATCACGTTTTGTAGATTTTAATTTATTATCAACTAATAAGGTAAAGGAAGTAAAGGACTTATTAATCAGTTTTGGAAAAGATATTGGTATTTTAATTTTCTATTTACCATCTAAACACGCAAGTCTCTATGGTCTTTTTATTGATATGTTGACTGACCCAGATATAGTTTTCCCAATCCTCATCACAAAAAAAGAAGTTAAGAAAGAAGATACATCAAAGAAAGAAGAAACCAGTGAAGAAGAAACCAGTGAAGAAGAAATCAGTGAAGAAGAAGAAGATAAGATAAAAATTGATGAATCAGTGAAAAATGCAATTAAAGAAGAAGTCAAGAGAGACATCATTTCAGATATAAAAACAGGTAAAGAAGAAGAAGTTAAGAAAGAAATATTTGAAGAGGAACCTAAAAAAGAAGAACTTAAAAAGGAAGAAGAGGAAAAACCTAAAAAAGAAGAAGATGAAGAACCTAAAAAGGAAGAAGAACTGATGGAACAAAGTGAGAAAGAAGAAATTGAAAAACTAAAAGAGGAAGTTAAAGAGGAAGTTCTGGAGGAAATCAAAAAAGAAGTAATCAAAGAAGTAAAAGAAGAACCAAAGAAAGAGTTGAAAAAAGTAGTTGCACAAGCTCTAAAAGAAAGTAATAGTATTGAGAATTTGAAAGAGTCAATAATTGAGGAAATTAAGGAAGAAATAATTGATGAAATAGTCTACGAATTAAGACATGAATTAAAGGAACCAAAGAAAGAGTTGAAAAAAAAGGTTAAGGAAGAAATCAAGGAAGAAGCTGCTAAAGGACAACTAAAAGCTGATGAAGAAATAGCAGAAGAAGATGAGGAATTGACAAAACATTCAGAATTCGAATAAAATCAATTATAATAATTAAATATAAGAATAATCACATACCAAAAAACGGGAAATATGTGCGTTAAGCACTGAAAAAAACAGTGATCGTCATGATCACAAGAAGTTATGCAATATTTACGTTGACAGAGGTTGTAAAATCAGATGGTGCTAAATGTATGGATTCCACGTATTATTATCATTATAATCGTACTAGTAACCATCCTATTACTAATTAAGGAGGGAATTGATTCTACAAAAATTACTGTTACAGGTGCAATAGTAGTTACATTAGTCTATCTAATATTCATGGATTGGGAGAAGGGCTTTACCGATAATTTAGCATATGAAGAAGTTCCTCACAATTTTCTGGAAGCCTTAGCAAAAACAGTTAATGTTGAAGCGATAATAATAATATTTTCTATAGGTATAGTAGTAGCTATAACTAAGGGTGCAGGATTTTTTGACTTTGTATCACTGTATATTGTTAAACTAACTAAAGGTGATCCTAGAAAATTATTATTAGCAATAGGAGGACTAACATTCTTTGTAAGCATGTTCTTTGATAATTTAAGTGCAATTATTTTATTAGGGTCTTTAACAGTCGTCATTTGCAAGCAGCTGGAACTTAATCCTGAACCATATGTGATGTTTGTAGGTATCAATACAATTATTGGTGGATTGCCTACCCCCGTCTCTTCAATACCGAATATTATCTTCTTTAACTTATATCCGGAGGAAGGAATGAACTTCATCAAATTTACGTTATATATGTTCCCAATCGCAATTATTTTCTTTGTGGTTGCTTCAGCATTTTTCTTCCTTGTTTATAAAAAGCAAATAATGATCAAAGTTCCAGAAGAGAAAAAAGAACAACTAGGAAGAATAAATCCCTGGTCCGGGATAGAAGATAGAAAAAACATCTGGAAATCAATAATTCTACTGGGATTTCTGTTTGTAGGATTTATTCTTACAAGTATCCCAGGTAATCCTATAGATGTAGCGCTAATGGCCCTAATATCAGCAATTTTTGGCCTTTTTCTGTTCAGAACAGAGTTAAGACGTTATTTAGAGGACGGTGTCGAGTGGGAGATGATTATTTTCGCGATAGCTCTTTTCGTCTTAATGGGAGTTCTAACAGCTGCAGGAGCCTTAGCACCATTAACTGATATGCTTATTAACGTAATAGGTAATGAGGTAACACTAAGTGGATATATATTAGTTGCAATAATAATCGGTGTTGTTGGATTACCTATAGCAGGATTTTTGAATAGTTTTTCAGCTGCTCTCATATTCTCCTATATCTTTAAGGCATTACCTGCGGGATTATTATCAGGTTTATGGTTCGGCTTTGTGCTTTCTGGTAATGTTGGGGGAGCACTAACACCCCTTGGATCAATAACTATTCTAATGTCACTAGAGATACTAAATAGGGAAGGATATCCTATGTCTTTTCTCAAATATGTAAAAAAGATGCTCCCTTTAACATTAACTCTTGGAGTATTAAGTATAACCTATTCAATCATCCTAATTGCTTTACAATCGCTTTAGGTTTGTAGGAGATTAGCATTTCTCTGTCAAGAATAGACATAACAGCTTTAACAAATGCAGCTGAAAATAAAAGATTCTAGATATTCTAAATTCATTGGCTGTCTGAAAAGATAAAAACTAAAGCAACATACCTTTTTCTTTCATTTTTCTAGCTTGATTGTAAGTCTTTTCTTTGTCCTCATCAAGGTCAACAGACGGCTTTATAAGGGAATCTTTTTTGTTCAGTAGAGAAAACCTTTTGTTTGTTTTTGAAACGATTTTTCTATGCATTGGGAAAAAGAACGAGATATCGTGCAGAGAACAGATATTCCAATCACTCAAAAAAGTATATCAAAGGATTTACGAGAAACTGGACTAGGTATAGGAGATACTGTCATAGTACATAGTTCTATGAGTAAGATTGGATGGGTAGTTGGAGGTCCTGTATCTGTTGTTAATGCTCTAATGGATGTTCTTACAACTAAAGGAACATTAGTTATGCCTACTTTTTCAACAGATAATACTGAACCAAAAAATTGGGAGTCTCCTCCTGTTCCTGAAAGCTGGTGGCTCACAATAAGAGAGAATATGCCAGCTTATCAAGAAGAAATTAGTCCAACTCGAGGAATGGGAAGAGTTCCTGAAACATTTCGAAACTATCCTATTGTTAAACGATCACCTCATCCTCAGTGTTCTTTTACAGCTTGGGGGAAAGACAAAGAACTTATATGTACATCTCATCCGTTAATTCCAGTATTTGGGGAGAATTCTCCTTTAGAACGATTATATCATCTAAAAGCAAAAATTTTACTTCTTGGAGTAGATCATGTTAATAATACTTCACTTCATTATGCTGAATGGAAAGCAAAACTACCCAACCACCCTTATGAAGATCAAGGAGCTTCAGTAATGAAGAATGGAAAACAGACTTGGGAAGCATGGAAAGATATTAAATATTCTGATGAAGATTTTAATGAAGTAGGGAAAGAATTTGATAAAACTTATGATATACCAACTTTCTTCGTTGGTCAAGCAAAAACTAAAATGCTTTCTATGCAAGAGTTAGTCGATTTTACAATCCCTTGGTTTCAGAAAAATCGTAAATATTAAGATTAGAAGTAAGTAATATTTACTGATTCAGAATACTTTTATCCTCAGAGGGCCAATTTTTAGGTGCTTTTCCTCCGTTTTTTAAATCTAAAAGCATAGTTCTATACAATATTCAAGAAAATTTTAAATTGAAAAAATATAGATATTAAGCTGAAAAAAGCTAGTTTTTCTCTTGCCACTTCCTGGCATCACCATGATCCATTTCCCTGTCTTCAGCAATTTTTGGATATTTCCCTTGGAGTGCTTCATCTTTTGAAAGCCAATACATTGATTTATGCTCTTTGTTATACAGAATATTGATTGCATGTGGAATTATTTTTGTGGTCAAAGTTTTCCCAATAGAGTCAGGAATATAGACTTCACCATCAAATTGAAAGGGGATTGGTTCTTCTACTTCTAGTTTAACTTTTTTTGCTCTAGTAAATATTGTCCCCTTCATTGTTTTATGTTTACCATGTGTAATTCTTTTTATTGCTATTAGTGTTTGCAATTTAGTTACTTTTTGTGTAATAAAAACGTTGAAATCATCAGCTTGGGGATGCGCATCAACACAACAAAGCATTCCTCCCCCATTAGCTTTTCCTGTTCCAATTGTTACCATCATCAACTTAATGTCAATTGGTTCATTATCATCAAGAGTAATTTTAGCTTTTTTCTGTTTTACTGTAAAGAGTTTCTTTACTGCTAGATAAGTGTATTTTCTTGGCCCTTTAATAAATGATCCTTCACCTTGGTTTGCAGCATGACCAACAAGTGAAGAAATCCCTGTGTCTAGAACGTTATTGAAGTACTTACTAAAACCAGTATCTTCATCAGTGAATTTTCCCACAGAAGCTGGAGAAACCTCAGTTTTCTCAAACAATGTTCTTACTGCATTTTTCGGATTCCAAGGGAGTCCTAATACAGTATTATAATCGTTTCCTGTTCCAAAAGGTAAAACTCCAAAAGCTACTGGAATTAACGGATGAGATGTACATATAAGTTCTTTGTCTTTCCCCCAAG
>JABUBN010000652.1_pt1 | contig 10234 bp, 9 predicted proteins | sample 7240341 | NCBI WGS metagenome assembly JABUBN01 (sample SAMN07256345, study PRJNA390944) | subsurface metagenome | isolation source: Methane hydrate marine sediment | place: Pacific Ocean: Eastern North Pacific, ODP site | reverse complement strand
GTCGAGCAGTTTGAAGAGAAGGGTCGGATTATCCGTCTGCGAGAGCGAAAAAATCCGTAAGCATTTCTCTCTCGTTCTCCAGCCATCGAGGAAATCCGCAACACTGAGAACGTTCCTCTGCACTGTCTCGTCTTTACTGCCTCCGGAAGTCTGGAAGTCTTTTGCAATCTCCCTGAGCGAATTTGCGAATTCATCATAACTCATCGCTTCTATTCGCCTCCTCAACACTTTCTCCATTTCTTCCACCAGAAAATCCGTAGCCACGTTTATCTCTACCCTTTTGTTTTTACTCGCTTCCATAGCCAATTTTGTGAATATCCTTTCCAATTCCATGAGATTTCCATGCACCTCACGGTTCGTATGGCGGAGACCTCGTGCTGCACCTGTTACGGAGCTCATTCGCAATTCACTGCTGAGATTGTTTCTTATACGGTCCGGGAGGTTATGAGCTTCGTCAACGATTACAATGAGGTCATCCAGGCTCCTTTTTATTTTCTCTAACACCGCTTCTGCGACGTCCGTGGAAAAAAGGTAATTATAATCGCAAACGAGCACATCAGCACTTTCAGCTACCTCCAAAGCCGCCTTATAAGGACATACGCCCCGGGAGGCGCACCAGCTACATAAATCCTCCACGTGCATTATCTCCTCTTTTATCCGCTGCAGCGCTTCTTCATCGCGTTTCGTGAAATAGCGGCATCTTTTGCTCTTCTGTTCGGACTTACAAAATTCGTTGAAAAGCGAATAAAACTCACGGTATATTGATACCGCTCTTGGGCACATGGACTGCTTTGAAGTAACGTCAACCGTAACGAAATCGAGTTTCGCATGCTCCTTTATCAACCTGAGCGTATCAATTGCAATTTTGTGCTGACTGCGCTTAGAAGTAAGGAAAAAAACGGTTTTTTTGGTTTCGATGGCGTATTGCAAAGCCGGAACGAGAGCAGCAACCGTTTTTCCTATCCCGGTAGGTGCGTGAGCAATGAGAACATTTCCGCCCTCTACGGAGTGTTTTACATCTTTCATGAACTCCTTTTGCCCCGCTCTTATTGAAGAGAAAGGAAATAGGGTAGGTTTATCTTTCTCCATTTTGATAAGTATTTAAAATATTTTTAAGAGATATATTAACAGAAACAACGGGAAGGACGAACTAAAATGAAAGTACTGGTGTATCCGCCGAATAGTTTGATATTGTCGGATTTAGTGGAAAGAGGGGGTCATGAAGCGGTAGTATTGATGAAGGAAATAGGGGAACACGTAAGGGATGCGGAAATAGACGCACCACCGATAAATATCACGGGGGAGGACTTGAAAAGGGCGTTGAGATACGTTTCCGTGGAAGAACCTGCGGGGCTAAAAGGGAGGATAGGACTGCTTGCACCTCTGCTGGAGAAAGCAGAAGCATCAATTATATTAAGCGATGCACCCCCTACTTTTGGCTGTATGGGCTGTGCCGTTGCTGACGAATTCTTCAAGTTCTTGATAAGGAAGCGTGCGATACCGACGTTAGAAGTGCGGTATGAAGGGGGAGAGAGAATGGAAGAGATAGTTGCAGAGATAATGCGTTTTTTAGAGCGGTTATCGAAAGAAGGAAAAGGAAAGGGGGAGAAGAAGAAGAAGGAATGAGCTAAAAATGGCAAAAGTTGCGCAGATTTCTTGTGGGACGGAGTACAGTGGAATTCAATGGATATTTGACGACATAGCAGAGAGATTGGGTATTGAATTGGTTTACCCGGAGTTGGAGTTGTCGAGGGTGGATGCAGCGTGTAAAGAGATTGGGTTCGAGATGGAGAGCCCGAGCTTAAACATGATGATGGCAAGAGCGGTATCCATGTTAGATGACCCGACGATAAAAGGTGCGCTCCTTCTCACCTGCTTCAAGTGTGCGGAAGGGACGATTGTAAGAGACACGGTAAGGCGGTTTCTGCAGGAGAGAACTGATATACCAATCATATCATACTCAAACGTGGAGAAGCCGAAGGAGATAGAGATATATGCAAGGTTGGAGGCGTTGAAGACGCTGATAACAAGGAGGGCGCTTTTGATGCGTGATAAGCAAGAAGGGGTTACGATTGGCGTTGATTCCGGCTCTTCTGCTACGAAGGCAGTGGTGATGCGCGATAATGAAATAATAGGTGAAGGGTGGCTGCCAACGACGGACCCGATAAAAAGCGCAGATGATGCGATAGAAGCGGCGTTAAAAGGTGCCGGTATTCCTGAAAAGGCGGTTGATGCGATTGGTGTCACAGGACACGGGCGAGAACTCGTAAGCGAGCACGTAAAGGCAGCTCTCAATTTAGAGGAGGTGAGCGTGGTCGCAAAAGGAACAGCTCTTCTTTCCGGGCGACTCAGAGGCGATGCAACGGTGATAGACGTAGGAGGGATGAACAATAAGCTGATTCTGATGCGAGATGGAATAGCAAATATGTTTAATTTGGGTGGTATTTGCGGTGGTGCTTCCGGGAGGTTCCTGGAAGTGGCTGCACACCGATTGGACGTGGACATCTCAGAGCTTGGGCTGCTTGCGATGAAATCGCATGAGAAGTATGAATTGCAGAGCTATTGCATGGTCTTTGGCATACAGAGTCTTGTCGTTGCACTTGCCAGCGGGATAAAACGTGAGGACGTAGCGGCTGCCGCGTGCCACTCGGTTGCAGAACAGGTATATGAGAATCAGATACAGGAGATGGAAATGCGACCTCCGGTTATTTTTGTTGGTGGTGTGTCATTGGTAGAAGGCGTGAAGCGTGAATTTGAGGATTTGCTTGGTGTTGAGATTAATGTGCCGCAGTATTCGCAGTACGCGGGTGCGGTGGGGATTGCTACGCTGGTGTCGGGGGTTTGAAAACTGGTACTTGTTTATCGCTGAGCCCGCAGAGAACACAGAGAGTCAGAAAAATCGTTTACTACTCAGCGAATGGCGCCTCCAGGACTTTGACATTGAAGTTGATCAGTAAGTCGACCTTGCAGCCAGAAAAGAACCTTCTGAAAGATGCGGAATGGGGACTTTATGGTAAATGAGTGAAGAGAAGAGAAAAACCGTCTCAAATTAAGAGCTTATAGAGAGGGCATTTTTGAATACGACCACATGAAAAATACCATATACAACCTTTATAGAAAAAGCAGTTTGTTTATGACGCAACGGGTGTATGAGCGTGTGGTAAGGATGTTAGAAGAGTATCGAGAACGTGAACAAAATGTTTAAATGTGATGAGAATCTTTTGATAAAAAGGGAGAGAGGGAATGAAAAGTAAAACGTTGCTTATATGCTTGGTGTTGGTGAGTGTGCTAATTGTTGGTATTATAGTAGCTGTAATCAGTGATAGTAGTCTGCTCAAAAAAGAAGAGCAGGAAATAAAAGTGAGCGGGGTTATTGCCAGCGAGGATGAGTTACTTGGAAAATATGAGAAAAGCGACCTACCGTTCACAAAATATTTGTTTGATGATACGATAGTTTACTGGCATCAGAGAATGGTAGATGATGCAATTGTCGAGAAAGACTACATACGATACGAATTTGATAAGAATACTGAAGAACTTATAGAGAAGGAGTTTGAGTGGCGGAGTGACATACCGGAACATCTACCTCCAATAATCACCAAAGAAGAAGCGGAATCCATGGTCGAGGGAAAGATTATGTATACCAACCTATGGTACATATCCCCGAAATCGCATCGTTTCCCAATAACGCCAACGCCAAAGAATCCTTGCTGGGCCGTGTCGATCGCTGATGACAAAGGTTACAATATTGATGTCATAATCATTGATGCAGTGGAAGGTAAAATATTGGGTCACGGTGTACCGATTCCATAATCATATCATGGTCATTTCCTCACATGAAATGGCAAATAAAAACAAAAGGAGGTGATAAAAAAATGAAAAGTAAAACGTTGCTTATAGGTCTGGTAGTAATAGCAATTAGTGCGCTGATTGTTGGGATTGGGATAACTGCAAGTAGCGATGAACAGTCTGAAACCGGTAGGTTTGTGGTTCTTGGTGAAACGCAAAGCGGAATTTTTGGGGTTACGGTAACTACGGTAACTCCATGCAGTGATGAGCTGCTTGGAAAATATGAGAAAAGCGACAAACACTTCACAAAATTTGTGTCCGATGATGCGATAGTTTACTGGCATCAGAGAATGGTAGATGATGCAATTGTCGAGAAAGACCACATACGATGCAAATTTGATAAGAATACCAAAGAACTTATAGAGAAAGAGTTTGAGTGGCGGAGTGACATACCGGAACATCTACCTCCAATAATTACCAGAGAAGAAGCGGAATCCATGGTCGGAGGAAAGATTATGAATACCAACCTATGGTTCATATCCCCGAAATCGCATCGTTTCCCAATAAAGCCAACGCCAAAGAATCCTTGCTGGACGGTGTCAATAGCTGACGACAGAGGTTACAATATTGATGTCATAATCATTGACGCAGTGGAGGGCAAAATATTGGGTCATGGTGTTCCGCTACCATCCTCGGGGTTCTCATTCTCAGGTCCACAGGATGCAACTAACTGCACGGGAAGCTGGTCTGAGTATCCTCAGAACGCAGAATCTTGGTTCAACACGATGGGATATCCCACTGAAGCCATGTTATACCCGAACGAAGTGAAAGTTAAAAGCCATATTCAGAGTACTGAGACGGCAGTGTTCTATGAGGTAGCACATGGTAGCAGCTATCATTTCGAGAACTCGTGCGATGACACCACGTATGCAACTGAGATCTCTGTATGGATTACGGGTTACACAAAGATGCCGTTCACGTTTATACACAGTTGTGGTGGAATGTGTTACACAGGTCCGCTTTCTCTTTCATACGAGTTCAGAAAAGGCTCGACTGAGGATACCGTCACTGTTGGTACTTGTCTTGAGGGAAATTGTAGTGAAACATGCGATTTATTCGAGTGGCAGGATGAGTTCTTTTATCATGTATATCAGGGCAAGACGGTAAAAGAGGCATTTGATCAGGCAATGGGGGAATATCCTAACTGTGGCATTTTCTCTTGTGTGCGATTTGCAGGCGATGAGAATTTTGCAATAGTGCCAGTCGTGGAAAGAGGGGAATACTGCCCCCTTGAATTTGCAGTTCAGCAAGCCCGTGTTCCTGAACCTGCTGGTGTTCTGAATCCGCTAAGAAAACTGAGAGACGACCATCTTAAGGAAGAATATGTGGACCGTTACTATGAATACAGTCCCGATTTGACGAAGGCTATGGCGAAGGACCCTGCTCTGGCGCATGAAGCGGCAAAACTCCTGGTTAAGTACTCGCCTATGACAGGGCGCTATGTCAAAGGAATTAGCGAGGACAAGCTCATTACCAGGGAAGATATAGAAGAGGTCGTATCTTTCACGGACAGGCTAAAGAGAAGTGTCATGGAGAATAGAGAGGAGATAGGTGTCGAGAGAAGTCAGGAAATCGTTAAATTCATAGATGAGTTCAAGGAACAGGTAGAGGCATCTGAGGGCAAGACTTTTGGCGAGGCGCTCCATCGCTCTATCTACTACCATAAGGACAAGAGTAAAACACCGCCACAAAGGGAAAAACAACCACGTGAAAATAAGTAAGAAAAAGATAAAATAATGTGATGTGGGTGGCTCTATTCCATCCACAAACTATTTTTTACCACTAAAGAGGAGATCTCACAATTCCTCAGCATAATATCTGATTCACCTTGTAAACCAGAATCTACTCCTGTGAAGCGAATTTTTATATATTTCTCTCACCATCCCTTATCCCCCAAAGAACACACCGGGTCCTCTGCCAAATAATCACCCGAAATAGCATACGCCCTTGACCTGCACCCACCACACATTTCCTTATATCTGCAAGTAGCACACTGCCCTTTCACTTCTCTCGCCCTCAACGCCTTGAACATCTCGGAATCCCGGACAATATCCAAAAACCTCTGCTCCCTTATATTTCCCGTCTTCACCGGCAAATATGCACATGGAGTTACGTCACCATTTGGAAAGATGTGAAAGCGAGTGATACCAGCCGTGCAGCCCGTAAACGCAATTCCATCCTCATGGTTCACAAGCCCCTTATCCTTCAGATAAGCCCAGTACTGCGGATTGCAAATCGGCTTAAGCCAAACCTTCACTTCCTTTTGTTTATCCGCCACGTAATCAAAGAACCTCATGTTCTCATCCGTGGATAAACAAGCTTCAGAGATATCTTTCCCACGACCCACGGCAATCAAATATATGAGGTAGATTCGCCAAAGACTCAAATCGTCTGCGAGCTTAATTATTTTTGGGATTGCCTCGTAATTATCGTGCGTAACCATCGTGAAAAGCTGTATTGCAAGCCCTGCATCTTCACATGCTTTCATACCTCGCAGCACGTCTTCAAAAGCGCCATTAACACCACGAAAATCGTCATGTGCGCTCCCAACTGCATCAATGCTTATTGCAGCACGCTCCAATCCCGCACTTTTCAATTTCTTCGCAACTTCCTTCGTTATCAACGTTCCATTCGTAGCCATTACCACCTGCATGTCAAAAGACGAAGCGTATTCGATGAGGTCGTAGATGTCCTCGCGCAGCAGGGGTTCGCCACCTGTGAATGCGAACTTGACAGGTCCCAGTTTGGCAGCATCTTCGATGATAGCGAATCCTTCTTCTGTTGTGAGCTCCTCCGGGTCTTCTTCGCTAATCGAGCAGTGCTTACACCGCAGGTTACACCTCTTCGTGACTGCCCATACAACCTCGCCCGGCAAATAGCTGAAACAGCCGGTGCCAACCGCATCGTTTGCAAATATCTCCTCTTTATGCGTTCTTATCCATGACTTTAGCTCTTCATCTCTCATTTTTCCTTCTCCTTTTACATTTCCGCATCGTTTGCACTAAACAATCGATAACAAGCCTTTGAGAATGAAAATCCCTGTGAGCGCAACAAGTATAAAGAGTATTCCTATGAATCCATTCTTGCATATAGCGTCCAATCCTTCCTTATCCTTCCATTCGCCCTTAATCATTGGTATTAAGCTCCTGAGCAGGAAGAAGATTGGTAGCAGGAGCAGTAGAACTGCTATTCCTCGAGTGATAAATATGACGGGAATAAACAGAAGTAAAGAAGATGCCGTTAATAGAATATAAATCAGCGCCATTTTCTCTTTTCCAACTGTCACGACGAGATTTTTTCTATTTGCGGACAAATCCGCTTCATAATCCGGGAATTCGCGAATTATCTTCAATGCCGGCACGTCCACGGCCCATGGAAGCGCGACGATAAGAGGAAGCCAGTTGAATCCTTGCTGGAGATAATAACCCATAAATACCGGAATGGTAAATCCAATAGCCATAAATAGCTCGCCAAACCCGCGATAGGATGCTTTTAGCGGCGGTGCGGTATAAAATAGACCAACCAGAATTCCGAGAACACCAATGGGCATCGTTAATATCCCGGTATCAAAGTAGAACTGTAATAGTAACCCAAGCGGAATTGCGGCGATGAAAAAGATGATAGAAGCAATTAGAACCTGCTTTCTTGGTAAAAGACCCTCTGCCAATACTCTCGTTCCTCCAGTCGTTGTGACTCCTACTCTGTCGCCACCAACACGTTCTATATTTATCCTGTCAGTTTCGTAGTCAAAATACTCGTTCGACATGAATGTCCCGTTCGTTATAAAATAGGTTGCGATAATCGAAACGGCAAACACACGCCAATCTATCGTTCCTGCCACAGACCATGCAATTGCGGTTCCGAGTAAGAACGGGAAGAGTACCGTCGGATGCTTATACAGTTCTTGAATCCGTATCCATGCAATGAATTTGTCAGCCATATTTCGCGGTAGTTTACTCTAACATATAAATATATTCTTTTATGTTCATATCCAATAATGGATATAACATATCACAAGGGAATCCGAACGCGAATATGTTTAAGGAAAAAGGATGTCCAGGGGCGGTCTCTCAAAAAATCCTTTTCTTTCTGCCATTCTGTAAAGCATCTCGAGGGCTTTTACAACTCCTTCGGGCATTTCATACGTGTATTTATTCACATACATCAATGCGAATCTTTTGACAAGCTCTTTATCCGCATCCCTTGAATATTTCATTGCGTGCTGCATAGCTTCTTCTACGTTCTCCAGCGCATACTGCACGCTTTCACGCAAAGCGTCAAGAAATTCACTTTGTGTTTCCGCAGGAATATCCCTCTTTATGGCATTAACGCCGAGAGGCAAAGGAAGCCCCGTTTTCTCATGCCACCATTCCCACAAATCAAGAATTTTTTCAAGCCCCTGCTGTGGATAAGTTATTTGTGCTTCGTGGATTACCAACCCGGCATCTACTTCTCCTCTCTTCACTGCATGGATTACCTCGTCAAATCTCATTTCGACATGCTGGAAATCATCAACAGCCAGTTTTAGCAGCAGGTTTGCAGTAGTGTATTTCCCGGGCACCGCAATCTTCTTCCTTTCAATATCCATTCCCTTTCTTGCTACTACTACTGGACCATACCCGTCACCTACGCTTGCACCGGCAGATAAAATCCGGTATTGCGGATGAAGAAAAGCATACGCGTGGGCAGAGAGCGCCGTGACGTCAATCTCACCCCGGAATGCTTTTCTGTTCAGCGTTTCTATGTCCTCAACAATATGCTTTATTTCGAAATCCGCAGTGATTTTGCCGCTTAGCATTCCATAGAACATGAATGCGTCATCTGCATCTGGCGTATGTGCTATAATCATAGTTTAGTATTTGAGGTGTGTGATATAAAAAGGTTCTGATTACCTTAACAAAGCACCACTTATAAACGCAATCAACCCAATAGCAATTGCTATTAACGTCTCTTTCCTCATATAGTTATAGTTTATATCCGCACCTTTTCGCAATCCGAAACACGTATGCACAAACAACGCATCCGCTACTATAACAGGGAGCAGATATGCAGTATTATGAAAGTAAGAGGTATTGACAGAGAAAAAAGGTATCACACTCAATATGACTGCGATAGAATAAGAAAAAACCACGACTCGCTTCGCGTTCTCCATTCCGTATATCCGTGCAACACTCCTTACGTTCCGCAGAGCATCCCCTTTTACATCTGCTATGTCCTTCATCACTTCTCTTCCGAAACCTGCAAGGAACGCAATGGAAGAAAGGATGAGTAACGCCGTTTCTATTTTTCCTGGCTCTGCGATTAATCCGCCGAAGATAAAAGGCACTGCCATCGTAAACGCGATGTAAAAATTACTCACTGCAAAAAATTCCTTCATCTTCACGTCGTAAAGAATACCCGACACAGCTAATGTAAGTGCCAGGAGGAACAGGATAGGGTTATTCAGGAATACCGCAAGGAATGCTGCGAATATAATACCGATGGCAGTGGCGAAGCAGGCAATCAGCAACGCCTCTTCTTTTCTTAACTCCCCCCTCACCAGCGGTCTATCCATCCTCCGGTTAGCAATGTCCGATTCCAGGTCGCAATAATCATTTAATGCAAACGTGCCTGCTTGAATGAAAAGAGCGGTAAAGAAGCCAAAAATCGCCGTTTCATAAGCACTCCCCCCCGCGATGATTATCCCTATTAGCACTCCAAACCCGTACATCAATCCATGCTCCGCCCTCGTCAGTTCCCAGACGGTTTTTATTTTCGACCACGGATTACCCTGATTGTTTTTCATTTACGGCAGTTAGTTGCTAATGACGAACACGATTGTTTGCAGAATTATATTCTTTTTATCGTAATTTCACGCTTCTTCGGCATTATCTGCCGCAGGATTTCTTTTAATTGGCCATCGTTTAGCATGCTCTTTAGCCTCCCGCTCTGCGCTAATCCTATTAGCTGACCCTCCAACACTTCTGCAAATTCGGGTTTTGCCATTTTTATGGCATTTAACCGATCCCTTGCTTCTGGTGTAAGAATCTGCCTGATAATATTCTTCTTTGCCTCCTCTATCTCTCGCCTTCTCCCTTCCTCTTCCGCCGCACCTACTTGTGCCTGCTGCATCTGTTCATACTTTCTCCTCCTTATTTCCTCTAATTCTTCTTCACCTGCCATCTTTAACACCTGTTCCGTCTTGTTTTGCATCTTCTTTCTTTATCTCATGTGCGGTGTCATCGAGAAAAGATTGCCCCTTCGGCGATATTATTCGTCCCCTTTTCGTTTTGGTTACAAATCCCTCACCGGCTTTCTCATCCTCTAACTGGTGAAGCACCTCTCTTATTATCTTCCCCGAAGCTTCTCTGAACCTCTCGGGCTTTGCGCCCCTTCTAACTCTGCT
>JABUBN010000651.1_pt1 | contig 10236 bp, 13 predicted proteins | sample 7240341 | NCBI WGS metagenome assembly JABUBN01 (sample SAMN07256345, study PRJNA390944) | subsurface metagenome | isolation source: Methane hydrate marine sediment | place: Pacific Ocean: Eastern North Pacific, ODP site | reverse complement strand
AATTTTTTTTCCATTTGATTTATCCCACCACTTATTTAAAATATTTTTATAGAATATTCTATAGGATTTATTACAAATAAGAAGAATATTCCGACAAAATTTAAATCTTTACTTTTACTTCCAATTACCCCTCTCCCTCTCTCAGAAATATCATTACACGGTATCTATTTTCTAATTTTCTGAATCCTTAAATATCCGACAAAACTAATACATCTATAGAGAACCCTATAAAGTTAATATAAAATATAATTAAGTTTATGCAAAATAACTATAATGATTTACATAATAAGGTTCTTGCCACACAGTTCCAGAGAGTCCACCAGTAAAAGTTAGCCAAATCTCATAATGGATATGGGGAATACCACCAATAATAACATACCATACTTTATCAGTTTGTGGCTCAATATAATATATATCTAAATCAGTATCTAAGTCTGAACCATCTTGGCAATAGATTAGATTAAAAACATGCCCATTCTCTCCATAAGGATGAGTAGGGTCTTGCCAACCATCCTCACCATCAAAACTATAGAACATACAAGCTATCCTTATTCTCCAGTTCATTGCTTTAGCTCTAACCATGAGCATCGTAGCAAAATCGCCACACATCCAAGTTTCAGTATATAACATATCATCGGTATCATCAATAGCTAACCAATTTTGGACTTGACTAATAGTGGGTATCACAGGGTTCGTTAAAGGGTCTTTAAGAACACTTAATATTGACTGATATTGACCAAACAAGGAATTATAATCAGTAAGCAATTCATTATAATCATCTAAGAGGTCATTATATCTTTGCTCTAAATCCTCATAATCATCAACTAAATTATTATAATACCACCATAATTCATTATAATCTCCAGATAAATCATCATATCTATTATTTGTTTGTATGTATAATATTCCTAAAACTCCTGCTAATACACACATTGCTACTAATGATATAGAAAGTGCTATTATCTTTTTATTTCCTACAAATCGTTTTTCTTTTTTGTTTATTTTATTAGCATTCTTGTCTATAATTATCGTTTGTTTAGGAGTTTCAATTTTTTGTTTAGGTTTTTCAATTTCTTTTATAAGTTTTTCAATTTTTAATGATGTACCACAATTAGGACAAATAAGCCAATGTTCTTCTAATTTATTTCCACATTTTGTACAAAATTCCATTTTTTAATTTCCTCTTTTTTATTAAATTTATTTCTATTGGTGCTCAGTAAATCTGGCACATTTACAATAAAAAAAAATTATTTAATTATTTGCTTCTCCTAAATTACGAATTTTTTCAATTGTGTTATTTAAAGATTTTTTACTATCATTCATTTCCCTAATTAAATTATTAATTATAGAAGATTTATCTAATAATCCCAACTTCTCTTTTAAATCCAAAAATAAACTCTCTTCATATATACCTTTACTCTTATTTATCATGTCTTCTTTTGGGACAAGTATCCATTCATCAATAATTACACCCCATTCCTGTAAATAACTTGTTATATCTTTTATTTTATTCCTCATTTATGTCTTTTTTAATATTTTAATATTATTCATTCTTATCATACCGACAAAAAATTTAAATCTTATTCTTACTTCCAATCATCCCTCTCCCTCTCTCAGAAATATCATTACACGGTAAGAATTTTCTGAATTAGTAAACTGTTAAATATCCGACAAAAATTATCAATACTTGAAGTATTCTATAAAGAATTCTATATAAGATTCAAAGGTGTAAGATAATAAAAATCGAAATTGAAAAAGAGAAAAAAAATATCCTGATTGAATTAGAAATTTCAAATAATATTAGGTTAATAATTCAAAATATTTTAGATTTTTTAAGAAAAAATGATGTGAAGATAATTAAATTAATTGATCTCATTACCTAACACTTATTTATCTTCATCTTCTTCTGTTTTTGCTAAATAAATCACATAGGTTTCGTTTGGATCTATTAATCCATTATCAATATAAGCCTGAGGTATTGTGAAAACATACCGATCTCCCCCCATTTTAGCTGGTTTTCTCTTAAATTTTATACCCTTTGTAAGAAAATCAATATTTTTCTCACTCATACATTTAATATACTCTTTTTTATATTAGAAATTTACTTTTGTAGTCGTCATTTCTGTTTATGTTTCTCTATATACATTTGTATACAAAGATTTAAATATGATTGTTGAAATTATTATTATAGTATACAAAAGTATTTACAAGCAAATATACAAAACCGTGTAAAAATAGATGATAAAGCTAAAAATAAAGAACCGGAAAATTGTAAAACAAGGGGACAGTCATTTTGTCTACATTCCAAAAGCATATTTTGACAATGGACAATTGAGTGTCGATGAAATATATGAAATAATAATTTTTCCCCAAAAAAAACCTAACCAAAATCCAGAAACTCAAAATCCAATAGAAAAAGCAATTGAGGAGGAGAGTTCATAGATGCCAAGCGAAGTAGCAGATCAATTAGCTAATTCTAAAAAAGAATTGAAATGTATGGGATGTAATTCTACCAATATTCCAGGTGATTCTAAAGAAACCTCTGCTCCTTTTTATGAAGTTGAAGTCTGGAATAATTTAATGACGTCTACAGAAGAAAAATAAATTTATTGTTCTGAATGTCTATCAAATATTCTTACCGAAGAACCTGAAACAGTATCTTCTGTGGAGCAAATTTGGATTTCTAAATATGAATTACAGTTGAGGAGGGAAAAATAAGATGTCAGAAATAGACTCTTGGTTTAACAATAATAAAGACAATCAAGGCAATCCTATTGATTGTTCAATATCTAAACCTAAACTTTTAAGAATTATATAATCGAGTGCTTTTAAATCTTCATTTTTATCACGTATTTGGGAATATAAATCTGTTCCTTCTGGAAAATTTTTAATATAGGAGTTGAAGGCTTTGCTAATCTCCTTCTTTTCAAATTTTTCTTCTATTACTTAGATCTTCGCCAAATATCATAAATCTTTTCAGCAGATAAACCTAATTCTTTACAAATCAAATATTTTTCTTTAATATTCCTACTTTCATAGTAATAAAAAGCTGGGAAGACTTCTCTATAACTTTTAACTAGTTGGATAATTTCTGGTTTGTCACGGTATCCTGCCATATAAAGTATTGGACTAAGGTCCTCTGAGAATTTTAAGGTATGCTTAAATTCCTTGTATAAAGTAGAATGAGGAAATGGTGTTAATATAACAGCTTTTATAGCTGCTCCTTCTTTTGCTAGAAACATCATGGTAAATAAAGTATCATGAAATTGTTCTAAACTTTCGAAAGGAAAACCCCATACGAAAGATGTTTGAACTTGATCAAAATACTTTAATGATGTATTAATTACTTTTAACGCTTGATGAATAGAAAATCCCTTTTTCATTTTTTGTAAAACATCATCATTCCCAGATTCGATTCCATAATAAATTTTGATACACCCTGATTCTGTCATTTCTTTTATAATTCTTATATTCATCAAATCTACTCTCCCATAGCATCCCCATTCAATATCAAGGTTTTCATTTCTTAGTGCTTTACAAAATTCTGTTACTCTTTTTTCATTCAATACAAATGTGTCATCGACTATTCCAATCTTGTTTTGACTATAAGTCTCATTTAAAATAGTAATTTCTTCCAAAAATCGAGGAATACTTTTTTTTGAATTTTTTTTATCCCAATATGGGGCTACATCGCAAAAAGTGCATTCATAGGGACATCCTCTTGAAAACATTATATTTGGCATAAGATATTGAGAAAAATCAATCTTATGAAAAGCAGGAAGAGGTAATTGATCGAGATTAGTTATACGTTTTCTATTAGGAGTTATTTTTATTTTTGAATTCTCCCTAAAAGTTATGCCATTAACATCTTCTAAATTTTTTTTATGTTCCAGAGCATATAAAAGATTTAAGATTATGAAATCCCCTTCTCCCCGCACTATAAAATCAATAAAGGGAAAATTGTTTATCAATTCAGTATGAACACCTGAAACCCCTATCCCCCCTAAAATTATTATTTTTTCAGGATAATCAATTTTTAATTGTTCTAATGCTTTAAGTATAAAAGGTAAATTAAAACTGTAAGTAGTAAACCCAATTACATCAGAAGAATTATCTAAAAAATCTAAGAAATATCCAATTTCCCATGGATCTTTACATTTATAAGTTTGATAGTCTCTAAGATCAACTGAATATCCAGATTGTTCTAAAATTGCTGTTAAACATAATAATCCATAAGGGGGTATAATTCTATTAGAGGGAAATACTGGATTAATTAAAGTAATATCTTTCATTTATCAACCTCCAAATTTAACAATAAATCAATAGCATTATCAATATCTCCAAATGTTAATCTATACACAGAACCATTATTAATTAATTTAGCAATAATATCTAAGTTAGATTGTGGATCAGACGGTAGCAGGCCTGGGAGATACGGAGAAATAATGAGCCCAATTAAATCCAATACTGCTCTAACTTTAGAATATTGTTCAAGTTTGGATTTTTTTTTTGAATTTAACTGTAGAAAAACAATTAGATTTGGTACATTTAGTTCTCCACAGAATTTTGTCAAATCCAAGAACCATCTTTTTTCACCCGCTATTTTGAATTCGGAAGCCGATATAAGATTATTCCGAAATTTAGATATTAATGGAAGTGTATCTTCTCTTATATTTAGAGCTCTAGGAAAAGGTAATACTTTTAATGTCTTTCTATTGATGATAGAAAAATCATCAGAGAGTAGTTTATAACCTCTTTTAATAAGTTCTATTGAAATGGTTGTCTTTCCACAATGTTGTGAGCCAGGAAAAAGAAAACAAGTTTTATCTTTAATAATTGTTGCTGCATGTATATTAAGATAATGTTTAGATGTTTTTAATGCTAAAGTCTGCATCATAAAATTAGCAAGGGTATACGCCAGGTTATTATATTTTGAGATGAGGAAAATTAAATTAAGTTCCTCTGATATTAGTAAATTTCCTCTAAAATTACGGTTAGGAAAGATTCTATGAAAGAAGGATGAAAACTCATGACTATTTTCTTCTAAGGCATAAAATTTGCTTAAAGAAATTTTTTCATTGTTTTTATTAACAAAATAGATATAAATTCGATTGAAATGATCAAATAATTTTATAGAATTTGTATGAATTTCTATAATGTGTCCATAAAAATTAAGAAATAATGAAAATGATAATTCACTTTCAAACTCTTTTATTAAATCTTTTATGCTATTGGAAATGCTGAATATTCTTTTCATTTTTTAACTAACTCTTTTAAAAATTTTTTAAAAATCGCTTGATTTGCTTGACAATAATCATCAGGAAACCAAATACTTCCATATTTATTATAGGCTAAAGCATAAGAACCCGCACAACAAATAGGATTATAGAAACATCTTCTACATTTTGCTATTTTTTGAGGTCTTTCTCTTATATACTTCGATATTAATTCTAATTTTGGAGATTCTAAAATCTCATTTAGGGTTTGAGAGGGATATGTTCCTATGAGAAAAAATTCACCTTCTACAAAGGGATTTGTGTAAACTAAACCCTCTGATGTAATTTTGAGAGTTTTACCTAATGGAGTTTTTAATAGATTTTTCCCAAAATTAAACGTATTATAAAAAAGGTCTCTGCTTTCTGATAAATTAATAATTAAATGATCCTTATAATTTCTTGAATAACTGAAGAGTTCTTTCATAAGTTCTATCTTTTCCTGTATTGATAATTGTAAATCCTTATTAATTCTAACATTTCCTCTATATTCAAGAAAAGAAATATGAAAATGCTTTATTCTGTGGAAAAGACAAAAATCCACCAGACCCTTTATCTCTCCAAGATTCTTTGAGGTAGGAGTAAAAGATATTGTTAAATTATTTTTTAACCCATTATTTAGTAATATATTAATACCTTTCATAGTTTTTAAATACGATTTTGAACCACGATGAATATCATTCATATACTCAGTAATTCCATCTATCGAAATCGCTATATTCAAACTTAAATCCATTATTAAATCTAAATTCTTTTCAATAAGAGTTCCATTAGTAAATAATGTAGTTTTAATTCCTAAATCAACGGATAATTTAGAGATTCGATACCAATCTTCCCTTAAAAGAGGTTCTCCTCCCGATATTGTAATATATTTACCTCCTTTCTGAGAAAATTCTTTAAGTAAATTTTTAATGGAAGTGAGCTCTGTATACTCTTTTTTTCCAATACAGCAATGATTACATGATAAATTACATTTTGAAGTTATTTCTAAATATAAATGAGGAAACAACATATAAAATCATTTTATGATAATTATTCGTAATTTTGATAATCCTTCTAAAGTCTGGATTATATCCTCTCTGGTAACATCAGTTAAGCAATCCTTTTTTTTAAGAATAGCATCAATTATTTGTTTGATTGAATGAATCCCATCTGATAATTCCCAAATTTTGGCAGCTAGTTCGTTTAGTATATAATATTGCTGTGATAATTGATTTTTTACTACAATTTCATTCCCAATTTTATAATTTATTGAATTTGCATTTCGATATGATGTTTTTTCATTCATAAGGTAACAAAAAAAAATAATTAGAATTTAACCACAAAGTGATCTTAAAGCAAATTCTGTTCCTTTTTCTACTGCTATCTTGACATCTTTTTCAGATATTATTTCAAACTCTGGTTTAATGTATGGTCTTAATTTTCTTTCTTCTATCGAACGAATTAAATCAACTTTACTTAGACTTTCTAATGTTTGAACCATATCTTTCTTAATATCTTCTGCATTTACATCATATTCATTGCATAATATATCGATAATATTTTTGGTAGTATGCTTTCCATCAGAAAGTTCCCAGATCCTTGCGGTTATTTCATTTAGTATATAATATTCTTTAGTACTGCTATTTAAAACTACAATTTTATCTTCAATCTTTTTATAAATTGAATCTTTATTACGATTTGGTACTTTAATTGAAATCTTATATTCGCCTCCCTAGCATTTTAAAAATTTGCTAAAATTTCTTATTAATATAATCTTTTTTTCCTTTGTTTTTAAATATTTGACTTTTATTCAAGTCTAATACAAAAACTTTTGATTAAAAAATCTATTAATTGAGCCTACTCATATTCTTTCTCTCCATTAATACACTCCCCCGTGGTGCCTCCTCCTAAAAAAGTGGGTTGAGAATGAATATCTCTTAAGAGTGGGACTACTTAAATTTCCAATTAATTTCTGTAATAGTATTTGGACTTTTTTTCATTTCAATTCTTTTAGCTTTTGAATTTGGCCCATTATCTTTACTTATTCGAGTTTCAATTACTTCATTTCCAATTATCCAGATAGATATTAATTCCCCATTTTCATAATGATATTATTCCTTCTTAAGATATTAAAATAAAGAAAGGAAGCGATTAAAGGATTCAAGGTGTTATTCTGGAGTAAATCTTGAATGTTTAGAATGCTCTTGTCTAATTTTCGAATATCAAAGGAAAAGCTTGAAGCGTGTATTGGGGCAATATCTATCGTAAATCTACAAAAGAAATATTTATTTTTCATAGTAAATTTGATACTTGGGTTAGAATAATCTAATCTCTCACCGCTATAAAGCCTTATGAAAGTTTTCAATCGCTTAATCTCATCTACTTTAAGCTTAAGGTCTGTTCGACAACGCCCATATGTTTGATGGTTAATGTAAATATGAGACTCTGAAGAATCTAAGAAAATTTCTTCAATCTTGTCGTCAATTAAAAAGGGAAACAGTTTCGCCAAGTTTATGGCTTCAAATGTAGCTAGAAAACTAATTCTTTCTTGTTCGCTCTTAGTGAGTTTGTATTTATCAGCAAGATAAGATATCCCTTCATATAAGTATTTATCAATAAGTTCCTCAAATGTTAAAATATCGTCTATTTTAAAAGCCTCAATTAGAAAGTCTCTAACATCCTTAGTAATCCCTCTAAAAAAACCCCTTTCCTCTTCTGTTTCATAGATTAAGTTGACTTCGTATAGTTTTTCATAATCCCTTCCCATATCATATATGAGTATTTTGAATATATTATAATCTCCTATATTATAGGATGTTTTATCCCAAACATTTCAGTAATATTTGTCTTAATTACCATATAATATCACTTTGGATTTTCATTAATTTTTTTTTAATATTATAATCTTTCTTATAAGATTAAAAAAACTTATGAATTACTCTCTTTATTAATGTGAACTGAAACATATATTCAAATCTTTTTTATACTGAAATGGCTTATCTTCTTTTATGAAGTTAATAAACTTTTTTATTGAAATCCATTTGAAACTTAAGCAATACGGATTTCAGTTTTTATTTTTCTTCTTATTTTGGTTCGCAGGTTTTCTATTCTTCTTTTTTACAGAACCCGGAGATAGTTTAGGAGAAATATTTTTATATTCCTTAACGGTACGTTCTCCCAAGGGTGCAGGTGATTTAGCCAACTTTTATGCCTTAATATTGCCTATTTTACTTGAAGTGATTTTTTTTGGATCTATCATAGGTGAATTGGTGCAAAAGTATAATCCTCTTACTACGAGTAGAATTCTCGCTCGACACCAACGAAATCATACAGTTGTAATAGGTTATCAACATCTTTCTAAAAAAATAGTAGAACATTGTATCGCAAATAAAGAACCTTTTAGTCTTATAGAGGATAGTCATGAATCAGTAGAAGATTTAATTATTGATGGAAAACCAGTAGTTGTTGGTGACCCTACTGAAACAACTAACCTTGAATTTGCAAATGTAAAAAGCGCAAAAGAGGTATTTATAACTAACGATGATGTTAGAATTGCGATAATTTGCACAGAAAAAGTTCGCAAAATGAATGATAAATGCTCAATATATGTCCGTGCATTTGAAGATCATGTGCGAGAGCATCTCAGACAACCCCCATTAAATGCATTTTCATTTTCTACATCAAAATGGGCGATGGATGGCATCCAAGAATGGACAAAGGAAAAATCTGGTAATGTCATTGTGATAGGACGCGATAGTCTAACCCATCGAATTGCTTATAACCTCTCTCTGCAACCAGAGCGCGAAATCTTTCTTTTTGATGATGAACATGATGGTATTGAATTTGTGGTCAATGAACGATTACATATTATCAATGAATTAGCTTATTTTTTAAGTGATTTACGTACCCATCTAAAGGGGTATCATGTAGATTTAGATGAAATTACCCAAACATTTATTTGCTGGAAACGTGAATCTGATTTCAAGGGTTCACTTTATCTAGCATCCAAGCTAAATTCTCGTTATCCTCATATTGAGGTATATGTGCGAACTTTTGATGAAGAACCCATAGACTTGGTAGAAAAATACAATGCAAAAACCTTTTCAACATCTAGCGACGCGTTTAAAATGCTTCAAAAAAAAGTTGAACAGAATTCCGCAATTTATCCTAAATAAGATTGAACTTTGTAAAACATCTTTTTTAGATATATGCGTGAAATGCCCGTTGAACTGAATTTTGCATCCAATCTTCAATTTTTCTTTAAATATATTGAACAATTTTAAAATTAAAATTTTGCACTAAAAGTGAATAAAAAATGGATATTATTAAAGAAAATAAGAAATATGAAATGAAATCGCTTGATGATTCAGAAGAATCTACTAATTATTTAGATATTTGGCGGGAAAATCCCTCGTATAAGGATATTTCGGGAACGATATCGAATGTAAAATTGATATCCTTAATGGTTATTATATTTTTTATAATATATTCAACATTTTTACTAACCTCAAATCTATATATTTCATTTGGATTATCTGTATTTTTAGTTATTCTTTTCGTAGTAACATTCAATAATAACATTTATTCTCTTGAACACGCATTTACATATTTATTCAGGAATTTTGCTGAAATTAAACCCTTTGATAATTTTAGGTTTTATATGTTAGAAGAAGATCCCGCAACATTATTAATTATAAATAAAAAGGACATGGTTACTATGGCGACTCGTATCTATAGGGTGGAAGTGCTAGCAGAGAATATAAAACCTACGATAAATCAATTTCTTTACGCATTAGATGAATCTAAAATACCCTATACCTACCAAGTAGTTCAAAAACACATAATTAAGTTAGAGGAAAATGATACTCATCATAAAAAGAAATTTTCACATCTTAAAAACCTGAGAATTAATACCATTGATTCATACCAGACATATATTTATTTTAGTGTATATCATGCTAAAAAAGGAACACTCTCGCAT
>JABUBN010000650.1_pt1 | contig 10236 bp, 11 predicted proteins | sample 7240341 | NCBI WGS metagenome assembly JABUBN01 (sample SAMN07256345, study PRJNA390944) | subsurface metagenome | isolation source: Methane hydrate marine sediment | place: Pacific Ocean: Eastern North Pacific, ODP site | reverse complement strand
GCGTTGAAAATGCGCGATGGGTTCTTCTGGATTATTGTGATGTAATTGTACATATTTTCCTGAAAGAATCCAGGGATTTTTATAAACTTGAGGAATTATGGGCAGATGCTGAGATTGATTTGATTGAAGAGCAAGTTGTGAAAAAGGAGAAAAGCAGAAATGAGTGAAAAAAAAACAAATACCAATCCGGGTAAAGCCCCTGTTAAAGGGGGGAAACCGAAATTTAGTCCATATTGGATATATGGTATAATAGCCATTGCAATTCTTGGAATGCAATTGTTGTATAGTGGATCGCGTACAAAAAAAATCGACCCGATCAGATTACAAGAACTGGTTAAAAACAAGGATATAAAAAAAATTATTGTAGTAAATGATGAGTCAGCAGAAATTTTTTTAACGGAAGATGCCGTCACATCCAATCGCTACCCGGATATAAGCACAAAAGGTTTTAGGACACTTCCGGGAACCAGTCCCCATTATGTAATTAATATTCCTTCAGGAGAATACATCATTGAGGAATTAAGGCTAGCGGAACAAAAATATAATTATACCGATGCCGAGAAAATTAATGTGAGCTTTGATAGGCGAAGGAATTTTCTGGGTGATATCCTGGGATGGTTGCTTCCTTTAGCAATACTGATAGGTGTATGGCTGTTCGTATTTCGCCGGATGGGTGCCGGCGCAGGCGGAGGTGGCGCGGGAGGTATTTTTAGTATTGGAAAATCTAAAGCCCGGATTTTTGATAAAGAGGCGGAAATAAAAACTGATTTCAGTGATGTGGCCGGGTTGGAAGAGGCTAAAATGGAGGTGAGAGAAATAGTCGACTTTCTTAAAAATCCTAAAAAGTATACTGATCTTGGTGGAAAGATCCCTAAAGGAGCATTGTTGATAGGCCCTCCTGGTACTGGTAAAACATTACTGGCGAAAGCGGTTGCCGGTGAGGCAAATGTTCCGTTTTTCTCCATTTCCGGTTCCGATTTCGTTGAAATGTTTGTAGGTGTGGGAGCATCCAGGGTTCGCGACCTGTTTAAACAGGCCAAGGAAAAGGCCCCTTGTATTGTGTTTATCGATGAAATTGATGCCGTAGGAAGGGCAAGGGGAAGAAATCCGAATTTTGGTGCAAACGATGAAAGGGAAAATACCCTTAATCAGCTTTTAACCGAAATGGATGGATTTGCTACAAACATAGGTGTGATTATTCTGGCGGCGACAAACCGTGCCGATATTTTAGACAGGGCTCTGCTTAGGGCAGGAAGATTCGACCGGCAGATCCATGTGGAATTACCCGACCTGAAAGAACGCGTTGATATTTTTAAAGTTCATTTGCGTCCCCTTAAACTTGAAAAGAGTTTAAATATAAAATTCCTGGCAAAACAAACACCTGGGTTTTCAGGGGCAGATATTGCAAACGTATGTAATGAATCGGCCCTGATAGCTGCAAGAAAAAATAAGAAAATAGTTGGACGACAGGATTTTCTTGATGCAGTTGACAGAATTATAGGAGGGCTCGAAAGGAAAAATAAGATCGTTTCATTTCAGGAAAAAAAGACAATTGCTTATCATGAGGCAGGCCACGCAACGATTAGCTGGTTGTTGGAACATGCCAACCCTCTTGTTAAGGTAACGATTATTCCCAGGGGGAAATCGCTTGGAGCAGCCTGGTATTTACCAGAAGAACGGAATATAACGACTACCGAACAATTAATGGACGAAATGGCTGCCGCTCTTGGAGGCAGGGCTTCTGAAGAAATCATTTTTGGCCAAATTTCAACAGGCGCCCTGAATGATCTTGAAAAGGTTACCAAACAGGCCTATGCTATGATAAGCTATTTTGGAATGAGTAAGAAAATTGGAAATGTAAGTTTCTATGATTCCACCGGTCAAAGTGATTTTGTTTTTAATAAACCCTATAGTGAAAAAACCGCAGAACTGATCGATGCCGAAGTAAAACGCTTCGTTGAAAATTCTTATGAAAAAGCGAAAGGAATTTTGATGGGACAGAAAAAAAGGCTTACCGAATTGGCGGAATTATTGTTGGAAAAAGAGGTTATTTTCAGTGAGGATCTTGAAAAAATTTTCGGTAAAAGAAAAGTTACAGCTACTTTTGAAGAAGAAAAAAAGAAAAGTCGTGATGTTAAAAAGGAAATGCCTGCCGCTAAAAGCAAAACCAAAAAGGAAAAACATGTAAGCCCTAAGGTGGTTGACGGCATAAACAAAAAACCTGACACTAAATGATCGAATAAAAATTTATCCGGAAAAATGGAAAAGGATTGGGTGATAGTTTATTCTACGAATCAGATATATTTGGCAGAAATTGCAAAACAAGTTCTTGCCGATAACGGGATGAATTCCATAATTATTAATAAAAAAGATTCTTCTTATAACGATTTTGGTGATATCGAGCTTTATGTAAACCGTGATTTTGTTATCGAAGCAAAAGCTTTAATTAAAGAAATAGAAAGTTGAATAATTTTTTAAGCCGGACAATTACCGGTTTTTTTATCGTTTTATTGATTTTCGGTGGGATTTCCTTAAGTAGTATTTCCTTCTTTTTCTTGTTTCTTTTCATTCTTATTGCCGGGATGTTTGAATTTTACAAAATGTCCCGTATGGCAAAAGTACGACCACAAAAGTATTTCGGCGTTCTGATAGGGGGTTTATTTTTTGTTATGAATTTTCTGTATTCTGTCAAATTTCTAAACCAGAAATATTTTTACCTGTTTATCCCTCTTGTATTCCTGATTTTCATAAATGAATTGTATCTGAAGCAAAATCGCCCTTTCACTAATATTGCATATACATTCCTGGGACTCCTGTATGTAGCTCTTCCTCTGGCTCTTTTTAACTATTTTGTTTTCAGTTCTAACGGGGAACCTCTTTCTATACATGATCCTTTTGAAAGCCTTGATGCAGTAAATTTTATTTTTCAACCTGCAGAGCAAATTGTTTATTCTCCGCAGATCCTTCTTGGCTTTTTTATTTTATTCTGGGTGAGCGATACAGTAGCCTACCTTTTTGGTGTCTCGTTTGGCAAGCACCGGTTATTCAAAAGAATTTCTCCCAGGAAATCGTGGGAAGGGCTATTGGGAGGAGCCTTTATTGCACTGATCACAGCCTATTTGCTCTCTCTTTATTTCAAGAATCTGCGTTTACCTGACTGGATCATAATAGCTTTCATTGTTGTAATTATTGGCACATTTGGCGATCTGGTAGAATCCATGTATAAAAGGAGCCTGGGATTAAAAGATTCCGGCAGGATTCTACCCGGTCATGGTGGAATACTTGACCGCTTTGACGGAGTCCTTCTGTCTTCTCCAATTGTTTTTGCTTACCTTCAACTGATTAGATAAAATTTAATTATCTTTGGGCAATTTTTTTTAAAAATGACCATACATAAAGAAGGACACCGGTTTTTAATCTATGCTTTTCTTGTTTTGTTAGGCCTAAATATTGGGATATTTGCCTTTTTTCGTGAGTATAGCCTGGCAACCTGCGTTTTTCTTTGGTTAACTATTATTTTGTTTCTTTTTTCCCTCCTTTTTTTCAGAAGTCCGCATCGAACAATTGAAATAAATGATAAATATATTTATGCTCCCGCGGATGGGAAAGTTGTTGTTATTGAAGAGATAGAAGAGAAGGAATATTTCCATGATAAAAAAATACAGGTATCGATCTTTATGTCGCTATTCAATGTCCATGTAAACCGTTATTCTGTTAGTGGTGAGATCAAGTATAAAAAACACGATTATGGCAAACATATGATGGCCTGGCTTCCGAAATCCTCGCGAGCAAATGAGCAAACAACTGTTGTGATCGACAATGGGAACGGGATTGAGCTGATGATCCGCCAAATTGCCGGTGCCATAGCAAGAAGAATTATTTCCTATGCGAAAATCGGAGAAAAAGTCAACCAGGGAGATGAGTTGGGTATTATAAAATTTGGATCGAGGGTTGATATCTTTCTTCCAACTGATGTTGAAATCAAAGTTTCACTGCACCAAAAAGTACGGGGTAATAAATCTATTATCGCAGAACTTTAATCATTTTCAAATAATCTAATTAGAGTTTGTTTATTAAGTCGGATTTCATAATTTAAAGCACCAAATGACAAGCACCAAATAACAAATAAATCTCAAATTACAATGACCAAAAAACCAAACAAATTATTGAATATATGCTGTTTGGGATTTGTTTTTTCGGACATTGAATATTATTTGTTATTTATTATTTGAGATTTGTAATTTGTTTATGAACGAAATATAGAGTTTATGAACAAACTCTAATTAAAAACCCCAACAGGGATGATAACCCTGTCGGGGTTTATTTTTTAAGATTTCTTCGATACGGTTTAAGCAACTTTAATTTCTTTCCTCAGTTTATTCATCTTTTCATTTTTCGGAAGAATAACGGATAAAATGCCATCTTTATGATAAGCTTTTATTTTATTTCCGTCAACTTCTTCAGGTAATCTGAAGCACCTTTTAAATGAATTGTAATTGAATTCCTGTCTCATTACCTTGCCATCCTTTTCTGAATGTTGAGTTTCCTTTTTGGATGAAATGGTTAATAAATCATCATCAAGATTGATACTGAAATCATTCTTGTCCAGACCCGGAGCAGCTAATTCAATTTTATACTTGTCATTTTCTTCAATGACATTTACAGCAGGTAAATTGTCAAAAGCATTGAGCTTAAAATAGTCGGGTAAAATATTATCCCCGAAAAACTCGCCAATAATGCTTGGCCAGTAATTTGTGTGTCTTAATGTTGGTAACATGATTTTTCCTCCTATTTATTTTAGTTTAATATTTGATTTTAATTTCAAAAACTACATTTCAACTTCTGTACCACTTCATAAAACATGAAAAAATGGCAGTAAAAAATTAAAAATACTGCCAGAATGGCACTATTTATTCATTTTAAGAAACATTTTGGCAGAAAAGTTTTCAGAATCAACTTGCAATTTGCAACTTTGCTTACGAGGCAGATTATAAATAATAATTAAACCTGTTTGGTTCTGACTTGGCCAGGTTAGGAATTTACAGAATGGCATGAAGGATATTACAAAATACATTGTTATTGGGGTGGTAGTTATTGTACTGGGCATGGTGTTGTGGTATTTTAAGAACATTATTGCTTATATTCTTATATCCGCTGTTCTATCATTGATAGGCCGTCCTCTTGTTGATTTTCTCAATAAACTAAAAGTGTGGAAAATTCATTTCCCAAAAATTTTAAGTGCTGCAATTACCTTAATTGTGCTGTGGGGACTTTTTATTACCTTTTTCCGTGTTTTCGTACCTCTGATTATCAACCAGGGCAACGAGTTATCAACCATTGATGTTCAGGCTGTTGCGAATACGCTGGAAGGTCCTCTGGCAAAATTGGAAACCTTTTTTCAGAAGCTAAACCTGGAAACGGGAGAGGCAACTTCTTTGAAAGAATATGTTTCAATTAAAATCATTTCTCTTTTAAACTTAACACTGCTATCCAATATCATTGGTTCAGCGGTTAGTTTTTTAGGAAACACATTTATAGCCCTTTTTGCCATTTCATTTATTACACTTTTTTTTCTAAAAGATGAAAGATTATTTGTCGATGGTGTTATTTTAATGGTGCCTGCTAAATACGAGGAAGGTGTTCAACATGTTCTTTCTTCAATAAAGAGATTACTGATGCGCTATTTTATTGGCATCCTCTGTCAAATCACAGGAATCATTATTCTGATCACTACCGGATTAAGTATTGTTGGATTGGATTTTGACAATGCATTGGTTATTGGGTTAATGATAGGATTGCTAAATGTTGTTCCTTATCTTGGCCCTTATATAGGAGGTTCCCTGGGATTATTGCTTGGTGTGGCAAACAATCTTGACATGGAGTTTTATACTCAAATGTTACCCATGTTGAGTTATATGTTGATTGTTTTCGTTTCTGTTCAAGTAGTTGATAATATTCTTTTCCAGCCGTTAATTTACGGAACATCGGTAATGGCTCACCCTTTGGAAATTTTCCTGGTTATTCTTATTGCCGGGAGCGTAGCTGGTATTATCGGAATTATCCTTGCTATTCCAACCTATACCGTTTTAAGGGTAATTGCCAAAGAATTCTTTAACCGGTTTAAAATAATCAAAAAATTAACCGAGAAAATTGATTAACGAGAATTTTTAAAAACCTTATTCTTTGAAGGTGGTGGTTGATTATATTTGAATGTTATTTTTTCCATGAGTGGTAAAAATCTGAAAAGAATTTGTCAGAAAATGAATAATAACGATTTAAAATCACCTTATTAAGCCTCCCGAAGAATATATTCGTAGCCTTCCATAATGGGATTGGAAAGGATTCTATTGCAAGCCTCATTAACTCTCTCCAGAGCTTTTTCCTTACTTTCAGATTCTATTTCGAGGGTAATATGTTTCCCGATCCGTACATTGGAGATTTCATTAAATCCTATGTTTTTCATGCTTTGGGAAACCGCTTTTCCCTGAGGGTCGAGAAGCGCCTTCAAAGGCATCACATTTATTTCAACAATAAATTTCATATCTATTTAGTTTATTTTACAATTTGTTTGTCACGAGTTTTAAAAATAGTACATCCCAGTGATATCAGTATATATAAAGCAATAATTAACGGTAATGCAGCTAATTGCAATACAATCACTAAAATAACAGAAATTCCAATAAATACATAACGAATTTTGTTTTTACTGAAGCTAAAATTGTGAAATTTTAACGCGAACATCGGAATACTTGAAACCAACAAACAGGAAAGAATAATTGTAAGAACGAGCAGGAAATACTTGCTTGTGAATATTCCCTGATCATATAATTTCTGATGGTTCAACACATTCATAACAAAAGATGAGATAAATATTGCATTAGCGGGAGTTGGTAAACCATAAAATGAATCATGCTGGGAGGAGTCGATATTAAATTTTGCAAGCCGGAAAGCAGAGGCAATGGCAAGCAGAACCGGTGAAAACAAGATCAATCCTTCGAAGAAAGTAAAGGATTCAAATAAGAAGGGGCTGTTGTTGTCCAGGATCGAAATTCTTAAAAAAGAGTACATGATCAGGGCGGGTGCAACTCCAAAACTCACGATGTCTGCTAATGAATCCAGTTGTTTCCCTATATCAGAATATGCATCGAACAACCTTGCAAAAAAACCATCAAGAAAATCAAAAATCGTTGCTAAAAGGATAAAGTAACAAGCGAAGATCATTTTGCCCTCGATGATCAGAACAATACTTGTGAAACCACAGGCCAGATTTATGGCTGTAATAAAATTGGGCAGATGACGGGTAAGGTATTTTGTCATTCTTTGTTTTTTTTTAAATGAGTGAATTATTTATCAAAAACAAGAGTTAAAAATAAGTTTTCTTATATCATTAATTATTTAAATTATATACAAATCCGGTTGGAATTGATATTTAAAACCTTTTTGGTAAATTTAGAAGATTTTATTTTGTAAACTTATATCGATATTTTTTTTTCAACCCATTAATGAATAAACTCCGGTAATTCATTTAATTCATAGTAAATTACCCTTACATTATGATAAAAGAAAAAATAAATTGGGGAATACTTGGCTGTGGTAAAATTGCCCATACTTTTGCCGAAGGATTATCCTTTTTACCATATGCCAGGTTATTGGCTGTTGCTTCAAGGTCAGGCGAACGGGCAGCCGGTTTTGCAAAAAGACACAATGCAGAAAGAAATTATGCTGATTACGAGTCTTTAGCAGTTGATCCTGACGTGGATGTTATTTACATAGCAACTCCGCATAATTTTCATTTTGAACATACCTTATTATCATTAGATCATAACAAAAGTGTTCTTATTGAAAAACCCATTTGTGTAAATGCAAAAGAAACCGGGAAATTAATTGAAACGGCAAGGGGAAAACAGGTCTTTCTTATGGAAGCAATGTGGACACGCTTTTTACCAGTTATTGAGATGATAAAAAACTGGTTAAAGGACCGTGTACTGGGGGAGGTTAAGATGTTGTTTGCAGATTTTGGCTTTAATTTTCCCTTCGATGCGGAAAGTCGCATCTTTAATCCAAATCTGGCTGGGGGTGCATTGCTTGATTTAGGAATCTATCCTGTTTATTTTTCCACTATGGTTTTTGCTCAATTTCCGGTTGACATTTCCAGCAAGGCAATTTTAGGCAAAACGGGTATCGATGAACAGTCAGCTTATATATTAAAATACGGGAATGGAGAGTTAGCCATGCTGGCAAGTACTCTCAAGGCTTTAGCTTCCCAAAGTGCAACCATAACAGGTACACGTGGATCAATATTTGTTCCTGAGTTTTGGAAAGCAAGAAAGGCCAGAGTTACCATTGATGGGAAAAAGTCAAAAATGGTTGAACCTGACTTTGAGGGTAACGGATATAATTATGAAGCCCTTGAAGTAATGAGTTGCTTGAAAAGAGGTGAGCTTGAGAGTAAGTCTATGTCTTTGGATGAATCCCTGATGAATATGCAAATTATGGATAGCATCAGGCAACAAATCGGTTTGGTTTATCCGTTTGAAAAATAATGGAACTAAATTTATATGGACAAAGTGTTTCATAATATTAAAATTGCAGTCGATTTTGACGGAACCATAGTTGATCATGAGTATCCGGAAATAGGCAAGGAAAAATTGTTTGCATTCGATACCTTAAAGGAACTTCAAAAACAAGGGTGCCGGCTGGTTTTATGGACTATCCGAACCGGCAGGGAACTTGATGAAGCTGTTGAATTTTGCAGACAAAAGGGAGTGGAATTTTACGCTGTGAATAAGAACTATCCGGAGGAAAAGTTTGAAGAAGATGTTGCCCGGAAGATTGAGGCGGACATATATATTGATGACCGTAATATTGGCGGATTCTATGAATGGCATAGGGTTTGGGAGATACTAAATCCGGAGATTGAACACGAACGGTTAACAATTGAAAAACAATATTCAAAACCCGGTCCATCCTTCCTGTCATTAATACTAAAATTATTTAAGAGAAAGAAAAAATAAAAATCTGATAAAAATGAAGATGGATAAATACAGGTATATTTTCGCTCTGATATGTACTTGTTTTGTAATTCTATGTTTTTTTTCCTGTTCTACAGAGAATCCTCCCATAAGTAACAAGAAAATTCAGACACATAAAGACCGTCCGGTTAAAAAAAGGATTAGTGCGATAAATGAACCTAAGCCAAACTCAGATGTTGAAACAGGCGATTTGGTAAACATAACAGTGAGTCGTTTGGATACATCGGTAAATATCGATTCAGTCCAATTCTTTGTTGATGGAGTTTTCGTTGGGACTTCCACCGGAACGAAAAGAACCTACACATGGAATTCATCAGAGGCAAAAGCCGGCAGACGAAATATCAAAACAATCACATATTGTAGAAGCCATCCGAAAGAAGTGAATAACATTTCCATTTTTATGTTTTCGGATTTAGTTCCCCGGCAATATGGATTTAAAATTATTCATGCTTTTCCACATGATCAGGATGCATATACACAAGGACTTGTTTTTGATTCGGGCTTTTTATTTGAGAGTACCGGTCAGTATGGTAAATCTTCATTAAGAAAGATAGAGCCTGAAACAGGAAAACTGATAAGCAGTAAGAAATTACCACCTGACCTGTTTGGTGAAGGGGTCTGTATTTTCAAAGAGAGGATAATCCAATTGACCTGGAAATCCCGGATTGGGTTTGTTTATGATAAGAAAAGTTTTGAATTGATAAATAAAATTGAATACCAGACCCAGGGGTGGGGAATTACTACTGATGGCGAAAAGCTGATTATGAGTGACGGTAGCAATACAATTTATTTTCTTGAACCGGAATATTTCACTGAATTATCAAGAATTGAGGTGTATGACAACAACGGGCCTGTAAATAACCTTAATGAGCTTGAATTTATTAATGGGGAAATCTATGCAAATGTTTATCAGACGGATAAAATCGTGAAAATTGACCTTTTAACCGGAAAGGTATTGGCATGGATAAACCTGGAAGGATTGCTATCAGAAAAAGATTATCATAAAAAGATTGATGTATTGAACGGAATTGCATATGATCAGGAAAAAAACAGGCTTTTTGTAACGGGAAAGATGTGGCCGAAATTATTTGAAATTGAATTAGTTCTGATGAAGTGAATTCAATAGTTATTGGGTTATTGAGTTATTAGGTTATTGGGTATAGGACTGCTAAATTTTTGACTAAATTGAATTTATGAAATAAAT
>JABUBN010000648.1_pt1 | contig 10251 bp, 10 predicted proteins | sample 7240341 | NCBI WGS metagenome assembly JABUBN01 (sample SAMN07256345, study PRJNA390944) | subsurface metagenome | isolation source: Methane hydrate marine sediment | place: Pacific Ocean: Eastern North Pacific, ODP site | reverse complement strand
ACAAGAGCATTAAGGGCGAACATGTTTATTGAGTCTAATTCATCGTCCTCCGGAAACTCTGGACCTAGAAATTCTATTGTCTGTTCCTCTGTAATTCTTACTAGGCCATATGGGTCAATCTCAATTTTTCTATATGCTTCAATTGCCTTAAAGATCATAGTATTTGCCAGTCTAGTTACATCTTGGGTAGTACTGACTGAAGCTAAATACACATTCATCAAAAAATCATCCTCATAAGATTGACTAATATTGAAAGCAGCGCGAGTAATATTAATCCATTTTAAGGTACCAGAAGTTGCATCAAGTAATACTGTAACTGTACTCTCATTTGTAGGGGTAATTTCGTGTCTTGTATTCTCAAATCTATCTCCACCTTGTTTAATAACAAGTGTTGTTCCATTAATTAAAGGGACATTATCAATAAGAGGAGTTAAATATTCCTGATAATGTAATAATTGCTCTTGTTCTTCAAAGGATACTTCATAAGGTTGAGCAAATTCTACCAGCACTCTAATATTGTAGGTGGAATCTATTTCTATACTTGCACCTGTAAGTATAAATGGAATGCTATAAGTTGTATAATTTACATATCTACTGAAAGTATATGTTCGTGAAGCATTTGCTGTGTAGATATTTGCCCAAGACTCATTTGTCATATAAAATGCAATAAAAGTGAGTTTTTCAGTGTTAATGTTGGGTAAAGTATAATTGAAGTATTTAATTGAATCCTCACCCACATTATGAAATACTATAGTTTCATTAAATGATGCAACACCATATGTTTCAAGGAAAATAGTTCTATTAGATTTTACTGTTGCATTTAGATCAGCAGCATAATTAGTAGCATCACTCAGTATAAAATCACTAGCAGGATATGCGACGCTATTAGCTTGAATAGTGTCGCTGAAATTTGTTTCGGGATTTGTCATGCCTATACTAAAGGCAGTAAGGGAGGAAACGCACATAATTAAAAGAAACGATAATGTGATTAAGATCCGATTTGAAATTGTCTTATGCATTAACACTAGCCTCATAAATTCTGTATTGTCCAAATTGCAGAGCAAACCATTTTAAACATTTTGGCATTGAATACCATTTTAAGTTTATAAAATCTATTTTGGCATGATATAGAAAATCTTGGGTATTTCATAGTATTAGGAATATTTTTGTAGTTTATTTTAAACAATTAGTTGTGTATAGCAGAACGATAACACCTGATGAATTAGACTCAATAAACATGTTCGCCCTTAATGCTCTTGTTTTAGTTTTCCCTCAAAATGTTACAATACTTAATATATACGATGAAGTTGGAGGATTGAACCTTAAATATATGATGGATGAACAATCAATGTGGGTACGAGGTACGTATAACTTACGTGAAAGCACATTCCCTGGGCATCAAGGTTTAATCATTTTCCCAAGAACTCCATTATATAAAGGAGATATAATGCGTTTTACAATAGAGTATAAGCTACCACTTGGAGACGTATTATTCAAAGAACAAGGATCTATTAACTATGATCTCAAAATTTCTCCTTATTCCATAATTAACTGGACTATTGATGACCTTACACTAGAGGTTGTGCTTCCTAAAGGAGCTGTATACCAATATTATACATATAGTAATCCTGATCCATATCAACAACTACACGTGAGTTATGAGAAAAAATTCTCCTTTGGAACCTTAGGCTTTAAGAGAATCTTAAGATTCGAAGCTACTGCTTTCTCAGGAAGCGATAATGCTCCACTCCTTATAAACTTCAACTATTCTCGAATGAATGTATGGATTACTTACTTAATCCAAATACTAGCAGTTGGGGCTTTAGTTGCTGTATATTTAGGTTTTAGGTGGACCAGAAAATTCACTAGAGATGTTTCAGGTGAAGCGGATAAAGAATTCATACCTGTTGATGAAATAATAGAATTTGTTAAACAGTATGAAGAAAAATTAGGTTTACAAGACAGAATACGTGAAACTAGAATCAAGATTGCTGCTAAGAAACTTAAAGCAAGAGAAGGTAAAGAACTACGATTTACACTAGAGAAACGTCTTCGTAAGGTAGAAGATCTACTGAAGGAAGCAAAAGTAAAACTTGTTGAACATAGAGGACGCTATAAAGAAGCAGTGCAAAAGGTTGAGATTAGTGAAAGAAAACTTTACGAAGAGAGGAGAAATCTAGTCGTACTTCAAAAAGAATATCGTACTAAGAAAACAATGACAAAAGAATCATACATGCAATTGATTCGAGAGAGACAACAAACCATTGAGAAACTTAAAAATGACATTGATGGTGAATTAGTCAGCTTACGATTACTAACAGAATCTTAGGCCTTCCTCTCCTTTTTAAATTTCAAGCAAAAATATTTTTGTTAATCCAAAAAAGTTTATAAAAACGATAGAGAAGTTAAACCAACACAGTTGATGTGTAGAACATGCACCTCCAAACTGACGAAGAGAACGCAGAATTGCTTAAATCTGAAGTTCCAGGACTTGCTGAAGTATCCTTTGAATTATCTAAATGTCTAAAGGAAGCAAGGATTTTATTGGACAGATTGTTTAATATATGTTCACAATATAAAATTGATATTGACTTAAACACAGAAGAACAGGGCGAAATATCGCTTAAAGTTGCTTTGGTGACCGATCCTCAACAGATGATTCAATATGCAAAACTTGTTCAGCTTGTTTTTCAACTCAATTATTTTTCTAAAAGTTATTCCAAGGCTATTAATAGTAAGAAGCTTCCCCAGATTGTAGAAAAAGAAGCTATTGAAGTGTATAATCAGATTGAAACATTTCGTCAGATGATTGAACGAGAATATGTCGCCACAATATAACATTAAGTTCAATATTTTTGAGGTATACATACACAAATATGGGATAAGAATGATATCTACAAAAGAAAATAGAAAATATGATAGACAAATCAAATTACCTAATTTTGGCAATGAAGGGCAAAAAAGGCTTAAACATAGTAAAATTCTTGTTATTGGTGCTGGTGGTTTAGGATCAGCAGTTTTATATTATTTAACTTGTGCAGGTGTAGGAAATATAGGGATTGTTGATCCAGATAAAGTCGAATTAACAAACTTGAATCGACAAATTCTTCATTTTGAAACTGATTTAGAAAAAAGTAAAATCTCCTCAGCGATAAAAAAACTTTCCCAATTAAATCCAGATGTCAATTTTATAAAATATGTCCATTCTTTGTTACCAGATAACGCTGAGAAAATCATAAATAAGTATGACTTTGTTGTTGAAGCTAGTGATAATTTTAAAACAAAATTTTTAGTGAATGATGTTTGTGTAAAATTGGGGAAACCTTTCGTTATAGGAGGAGTCTTCCAGTTTGAAGGGCAATTAATGACAGTATTACCTAGGGAAACAGCTTGTTATAGATGTGCATTCAAAGATGCTCCTGAAAAAGGTAGTTATCCAACAACTAGTGAACATGGTATTATGGGTACCACTGCGGGTTTTTTTGGGATCGTTGAAGCTAATGAAGCAATAAAATATATCGTCTTCAAAGAACCTGAAAAATTGCTGTTAAATCAAATATTATATGCTGATCTTCTCCATAATTCTTTCGAAACCTTTACAATTCAACGAGATGAATCATGTTCTGTTTGTTCAGACATTACTCTCTAAGTTTCCTTTATTATTTGGCTAAAAACAATTGTTTAAAAACTACTTTTGGGCTCATTAATTGGCTGAAATGGAAATAGAAAATGGGACATTAGATACTGACGAATATGCAAATTCAACATTTTTGAGGAGAATAGTTGGTCATCATCTTCTCGATTCTAAGAGTTATCAAGGCATGAGCACTGTTTATTTAATAATTGTACCAATAATAGTCTTACTAATTCTAGTTAGTTTAAGACTTGCTATTTTTGCATCATTAACAAACAATATTACATTTGATCCTTCAATAGATGATGTCTTCAAAAATTTTAAGGAAAGCTACTATATAGCAACACCCCTATCTTCTATATTACAAGTATTATTTTGGGGAGTGATTATGTTTGGGATTTTTCGCTATCTTGGTGGGAAAGGGAAAGTTGGTAAAACTCTAGCAATATATTGTATGTCCCTAATTCCTGTAGTACTCGGAACAGCAGTTTTACTCATTTTTGCTTCAACACAACCCAGTCTTTTAATATTTTCAAATTCGACAGATTTTGTCATTGAAGGCTCATATAGAGTTTTTACCAGTTTCAATCTAGCAAATAATATTCTAATTCCTATAGTTTACCTTTATTCACATGTTATTGCAGCTGTTGGTTTAAGTACAGAACACAAAATTCCCCTTGTAATAGGTGGATTAGTAGCGGGGATGGCATATATTGCTTCAATGGTTTTTTACTTTTTAGTGTAAACCTATTAAGCAAAACTTTTATTTCACTACTCCTTTTTTCAGTAATGAGTAACAACAAATATTTTGTTCATAGTAGCGCTTTTGTGGAAGATAATGTGACCATAGGTGATGAAACCAAGATATGGCACCAAACCCAAGTTAGAAAAGGTGCAAAACTTGGGAAAAAATGTATATTGGGTAAATCTGTCTTTGTAGACTTTGACGTCTCAATTGGTGATAATGTAAAAATTCAGAATTTAGTTTCTGTTTATCATGGTGTTACAATTGAAGATGATGTTTTTGTAGGACCACATGTTTGTTTTACTAATGATTACCTCCCTAGAGCCACAAATCAGGATTGGAAACTAGTTGAAACATTAATTGAGAAGGGGGTATCTATAGGTGCGAATTCAACAATTCTTTGTGGAATCACGCTAGGATCTTACTCAATGATAGGAGCTGGAAGCGTTGTAACAAAAGATGTACCACCATTTGCTTTAGTATTTGGAAATCCTGCAAGATTTCAAGGATATGTATGTTATTGTGGGAGCGTTTTGTTAAAAACAAAAGAAATCCTATCAACTGGAACTATGTTACAATGTAAAAACTGCAAAAAAACAGTTGAACTCTAAGAAAGGCGAAATTACAACAAAGTTTAAATGTTTATTTTAGAGAAACTAATAATGTCGATAACTGGGGCAAGAATGATGGTGTTACAAATGTATAAATGTAATAAATTCTGTACCGTTAGTGATTCATAAGTTAACATGAAAAATGGGTGAACTAGAGTGAATTTAATTTCTATCCGACTTCCAAGTGAATTTGTCGAAATTATAGATGAAATGGTAATGCAAGGAAAATTTGCTTCAAGATCTGAAGCCATTAGACTTGCACTTAGAGACTATTACCGTGAACACTTTTCCAATCGACAATCAACAGATTTCAGCTTTCCAACAGTGGAACATGCTTATCGTAACATAATCTATAAGGAAGACTAAGGCGTGGTTTGAGGGGTTCAAGCAACAAGTCTCCTTTTTTTTCATAATTTAGAATAAACGTTATCTTTAACAGAGAGGAGAAGAATTTTTCAATATCTAAACAAAAAGTTGATTTGTAGTCACAAGTACAGTATTAACTGTTTCTTAACAAGGTGAAATTAAGTAGCGAACGATTCCAAACAAAATCATAAGGAGGAAAATAAAACAACTATTGAATCAGGTGATTATGTGAAGAAAGTTGACATTTATTACCAAAATGTGAAACAGAGCCTTAATCCTATTATGCATTTTGCTAAGAAGAAAATTGTTCGTTATACACTCTCCTTTCTTATTTTGACCATTGTTGTTTATTTTTATGTTCTCTTTGAAAGTAGGGGAGCATCAGAACAAGTACGTGTATTCTTTTTTGATATGTCTCCAGATTTCTTAGTACCTATTGGTTTAGTTCTAGCACTTTTAGCTCTGTTGTATGTTAGTTGGGATGATGAATTCTTTAAAAAATACCGTGGCGCAGGTTTTTTTCTTATCGTACTAACAGCTATTTTTTATACTTTTATTTACACAGGAATTGATCAACATTTATTTGACCTCTCAATAGCAAAGTGGCTAACACGTTTAACAGGAATTATTGTTACTTCCATCCTTAAGTTATTTGGGATGAATATAACTGGTACTACTTGGGATCCTGATCGTGGGATAACAATTGTTTCTTTTAATGGCCCAAGCGATGCTTCAGTTATAGGAATTGACGCTGCTTGCAGCGGTATTCATTCTTTGACAATTTTTATTGTTGTATTTTTTGTTATGATTTTAGAAGCTCGAAAAAGATTAGCATGGAATTATAAAATAGCTATTATAACTCTTTTCGGGATTTTAGGAACCTATTTTGTCAATCTTATAAGAGTAAGCATAATCCTTACAATTGATTACTTTAAGGGCTGGGATGTTGCAGGGCCAATTCATAATTATCTAGGGTATGTGTTCCTAATGGTATGGATTCCACTCTTCTGGTTTTTTGTGCTCTCATGGGGGCAAAAAGGAAAATCAAAAAAAGATTTAATGAAACCCATTATTACCGATACAGATTCTGAAAAACCAATTGATACAGATTCTGAAAAACCAACTGATACAGATTCTGAAAAACCAACTGATACGGAAGTAAAAGAAGATACCACAACAAAAATTGTTCGTGACATGGAAGCGAATTAAAGAGTTCTTTTCTTATAGTTACATTTTTAGGAAAGGATAGTACAAGCATCTATCAATTCAAATCTGATGTGGCAAAAGGTGTTCTTTTGTTGAATATTGGTTTTTTTACTAAGATTCATTTGGGTCATTAGGAGTCTGAAAGAAGAAAGACTAACCTAGTATTTTTTCATATATGGTTTGAGTTGCTACTGCTGTATTTTTCCATGAGTATCTAAGCGCTATTTCCTTAGATTTTTTTCTAATTTCGATGATTTTCTTAGGATTATTATAAAGTTCAACTATTTTTTCTGCGAAACTGTTCACTGTTCTTTTGCAAATATTTATAGTATTATCATGTTCAAAAGTTACAGCTTCAGGCGTTGAAACTATTGGTATCTGACATGCTAGTGCTTCTAGTAACGTTAGGTTCATTGCTTCGTGACTAGAAGGAAGCAAGAAAATATCAAGAGAACTGTAAAAACTGCTTTTTTTGCTGTCACCGTGGACATAATCTATTACTTCGATATTCTTGGAAAGGTTGTATTTTTCGATTAGAAAATCGATTTCCTTTGTATCATTGGAGAAATCTCCTGCAAGTAGCAGTTTAACTTTAGGTACTTGTTCTTTCACTTTGCTCAATATAGGAAACAATAACCTCGTTCCTTTTGCAACCATCAATCGCCCCATATATCCTAAGACAAGATCGTCTCCTTCTTTTTCGTAAGTTTTTTGATCTGTATAATGTATATTTGTAGCGTCAACACCGTTTGATATGACAGTAATTTTATTTTCTTCAATCTGATAGTGTTGGATGAGTTCATTTTTAATGACATCGCTTACTGCGATAAGGTGGTTTGCTCTTTGCAATAGCTTTTTTTCTATTTTCTTCAACCAAGGAAAAGCAAAAAATAATCGTTTCTCAACCCAATTTAAAGATGAAAACGATTCTCCTTGTATTCCTCGTTTTTCTCTTGTAAAAGTTGTATGAATTGTTTCTACGATGGGATATTCGTTTTTAATACCTTTTGATGCGAGGAGATTCATGTTTCCATGTACAATTGTTGGTTTTATTATATCAACTTCTTTCCTTGATTTTTTCCAATAACTACGAGAATAGAAAAATTTGGATTTTGACGTTTCTACTAATTGCAAATTAAAGGGATATTCTTCAACTTTCTGTCCTGATTTACCCTTTCGAAGAGCACAAATAATGTGCGATTCCCATTTTCCTAACTTTACTAAAGCTTCTGCTAAACGTGAACAGTAAACCCATGTCCCACCTTTTTTGTACTCTTGAGTGAGCATGCACACTGATTTACTGTTCATTTTTTGTTCCTCCATCTACTAGCGAGCTCTGATTTATTGTAGGCCAATTTTTTTTAGATTTAAAGAGTGATGAATGTGTTATCAACTTCATATCATATTTTATAGCTTTTTCAATGATTTTTGATAATACTTTTTTCATTTTGACTGGTTCAAATATTGCATGAAGATAAAGGCAAACATAATTCTTTCCTTGATCAATATATTCTCTAAAACGTTTTTTATAGAAATTCTCTATTTTTTCCGTAGAATAACCTCGCTGTACTAGTTGCTCTATTGTAGGTTCTGTTACAGGAAATTGAATTACCGATTTTTCTTGTTCCTTTTTTTCATCATTTTCATATTTTAAGTAGAATGGGTGTGGATAACAAAAATCCGCTGCAAACTCAAAACCTTTATCATTTAATATTTGAAAATAGTATGGATTTACAATAAAATTTGGAGATGCATTACCTCTAGGAAATTTGCCAAAAACCCTATGAAATTCTTGTTTTGTAAACTCAAGAAAATGTTCAGTTTTTTCTTGATTGAATGAAGCGAAATGCCTGCTCCAGTTAATATGATTATAACCATGAGCATAGAATTCTACCATTTCGTTTTTTTCATGCTCTCTCAATTGAAGTGCTTCTTTCGTTCCAATATATTTAGGTGGTAACACGATTCCGCGCAGAATATCCTTCCAATGATTCCTATTTAACATTGATATCTTTCTACCTAAAACTTTCTCCTTCTCCTTAAGTATTCGAAATATGTTCCTCCCCGTTGCATATTTTCCCATGCTCAAGTAAAAACTTGTAGGACATTCGTGTTGGTTTACAAAATAGACGGTCTTTGGAATACCTTTTCTTATCCCTTCAAAGGTATCTACGTCGACTCTTAAACAGAAATTTGTTTCAGTCTGCATTCCTTTCACATTTTCCTCTTTATTTTTCTAAAGCTCTTAAGTAAATTTGCTCTATTTCTTCAGCCTTTTTCTCCCATGAGTAATGTTGTAATATTTCTTCGTTTCCATTCTTTGCTATTTCTTCAGCTTTCTCATTTGATTGTAGAATCTCAAGTGTTCCATTGGCAATTTCTGCAGGATTCATTGAGGGGACTAGTACACAATTCTTTCCATAGTTTGAAATTTCTCTTATACCTGGAATATCAGAAGCTACAACTGGTTTTCTCATAGCCATTGCTTCTAGAACACTTATGCTTGATGCTTCTACAATGCTCGGTACAACCACAACGTCTGCAGCGGAGAGATATGAAGGTATAATAGAATTAGGTAACATTCCTATCAGTTCGATATTAGATTCAAGATTCAGATTTTGCACTTCTCTCTGAATTGTTAATTTTTCTGGACCATCTCCAATTATTATTAATTTTGAAGTAGGGAATTCCTCAATTATTTTCTTGAAAGCTTTAATTAAAAATAAAACACCGTTTTTCACAACTAAACGGCGTGTAGTCATTATTATTGGTCCTTTTTCATCTATAAGCTTCTCATTAGGTTTAACATTTGAGTTAAACTTCTTTGTGTCTACCCCATTAAGAACTGTTAAGATTTTGTCGTGAAATTTCGGTTTAGACCAACTTCTTACTAGATTTGCAAACTCGTAATCTGTATGAATCTGATAGTGACATATTTTTGTCAATAAAGGTGCTAATCTACGTTCCATAGATCTGTATAAACCAGCAACAAAACGGTTTTTGGTTAAATGTTTCCAGTGTTTATAGTAAGAACCATGAATCGTGTTGATAATTCTTGCGCTTCTTTTTTTCCCTAGTAAGTAAGCAGCTAATCCTGAAGAATAAATGTGCCCGTGGAATATGTCAAAGTCCTCCCATTCTTTCGAATTTATGGATTTAATTGCTGTTTTAGTTAAGAAAAATAATTGGCGTAAGAATTTCAATTGCTGCGGATCATAAGCTCTTCGAATCAATGAACAAAAGTCGAGTCTCTGGATATCAATGCCTTCTAACTGTTTTTTTTCTTCATTGTCCGGAATCGCCCCAGTTATGTACGTGATTTTATGCCCTCTTCGAGCTAGTTCCTTTGAAAGGTTATATGCATGTAACTCTACTCCCCCTCCAATACTCCCTGCATCGTCAGGACCGAGCTCGAATAAAGTTGCTATATGTAAGGGCATTGATTTCACTTTTCATTTAATTTGAATATTTCTTGTAAGATGCCTATACTCCACCATATATGACCGATTATATACATAATTGGAAGTAAATAGAGAAATTTTGCTTTTTTATATTTAATAGTTAGAATGACTGAATAAAATAACAAAGTTACAATATACAACCCCAAATATCCACTGAAAATATATAACAATATTAACTGGACAAAGGAGCTTATTCCAAATAAGAAGGAGCCTATTCCAAGTAAGATT
>JABUBN010000647.1_pt1 | contig 10262 bp, 12 predicted proteins | sample 7240341 | NCBI WGS metagenome assembly JABUBN01 (sample SAMN07256345, study PRJNA390944) | subsurface metagenome | isolation source: Methane hydrate marine sediment | place: Pacific Ocean: Eastern North Pacific, ODP site | reverse complement strand
ATCATAACGTTTTTGTTCACTTCGGTCTGACGATACTATAACTTCAGAGATGTTTAATACATCTTCTTCCAATTCAAACTTTATTTCACTGGTTTTATTAGCTTCCGATGTTATTGTAAATTTCTTTGATTTGTACCCCATACAGCTTGCTATAATGGTGAAATTACCAGTCGGAACATTAATTAATTGAAAATGCCCGGTTTCATCAGTAAGAGTACCTATTGTAGTTCCCTTTATAGTTATATTAGCAAATGGAATATGATTTCCACAGCATACAACATGGCCAACAATATTGGCATCGGTTTTGGTTTTTTGGGCAAAATTGATTTGTGGGACAGATAATAAAAGTATTGTAAGAATAATATATAATTTGTTCATATTATCTATCATTTTATAATTTAATAAAATACAATTTAGGCATTAAAATTTTCAGGCATACTTACCCTGGAATGCAGAATATTCAATAGTTGCAATTAAATAACATTAGAAAAAGTGCTGGTAATTACAATATAGGTGGCGCCCTGCCTTTATGAAGAATTATGCAGGTTTGGGTATTATTTGATATTTCTCTGGTTAAGTATATTGCCTTCCTATAAAAACGAAGTAAGGCAGAAGTCAACAATACAAACAGGAAAAGAATTTCTAAATTTTGTAAGAAAAGTAATTCGTCTTTTGTATGATGATGCGATTTATAAGGTTTTGAATCATTTGATCTGTCGTAGAGATGAGCGTGTAAAATAAAAGTGCCGTCGGCATTTTTATGAAAGTGGGTAAACATTGCCTTATTGGCTATAAGCATAGCCATTAAGCCTATCATCAAATAGGCAACTGACTTTTTTGTTAAATTTCTAATTGCCATTTTTTTGAATAGACAATGTTACATTAGTCATGTTTGAAGTTCAATACCCATATATTGGTAAATTTACCCTCTCTTCGCAATTTCACCAAGTTTATTTTTATCAATTATTTTTATTTCCTTTCCTTCAAGTTTTAATATTTCTTCCTTTTCAAACTCCTTTAAAAACTTAATGGTACTTTCGGTTGAAATGGAAGCAAAATCGGCAATATCCTGCCGGGAAAAATATTGGAATACATCCTGTTCTATAAATTCATCAGACGAGAGGTACATAATCGCTGAAGCCAACTTTCCACGCATTTGTTTGTATGAGATGTTCTTTATGATCTCAAATAACTGTCCTTCGTTGCGGCAGTTTTGTGAAGTAATGCGCATGGCAAAATCAGGATTTTTTAACAACAATTGTTTTATGGCTGATTTATCAATCATACAAATAGTAGAATCCTTAATTGCCACGGCCGAATGGTTGTAAACATTCTCGCCAAAAATAGAAGAAAAGGCCAGAAAATCACCCGATTTCGCTAATCGAATATTTATCTGTTTTTTACTGCCAGTTTGCAGGTATATTTTTACCAGTCCATCAACAATATACATCACATAAGGCGCAAAGGCTCCCTGCTTGAACAAGTTTTCACCTTGCAAATAAGTTAACTGTGTTTTTTTATCACTGATAAAATCAAGCTCACCGGGATACAGGTGTTGAAAACATTGTGATGATTTTTTACACCCCCGGCAACTATCTATTTTTTGTGGTCCTGACATGATAAAAAGAATATTCTCAAAAAAGTTTCGCCAAAATACCAAATGAAAATAAGAGTAGGAAGTTTTTATTCAAAATACTTTCGGGTTAAAAGTAATTCCTTTCGTTTACATACAGACATCTGAATCAATTAAAGTGGCAAATTTCAGGAACTGAAATTTAACAGGAAAAAAACTGAAATATTTCAGGTGGGAGAATGGAATCCATCAGTCTCTTTTTCTTGTTTAGGAGATGCTTCTCCGGTAGGTTTGTATCAAAACTTTTAAGGAAATGAATCCCTCATCTTTAGGATAGTAAAAACTTAAATTGAGAAAAAAAGACAAAAGGGCATGTATAAATGGATTGCTAAAATGCAGCAGTAAAAGATGAGGGCTCACATGCTGTCGCCGAAGCTTTAGCATAGGCGCCCGAACACCATTAAAAAAATAATAATGAATGTGAGGCAACAAATACCACCAACGCTTGGCTGGAATACCTAAGCAACAGAAAATGATAACTTTAAATAAAATATTATACAGATGGAAAGAGTCGCTATTCCGGTGGTAAAAGGAAAATTGAGTGAATATTTCGGTCATTGTAATCATTACGAAATATTTGAAATTGATGGAGAGAACATTCAAAGCAATGAAATTGAAGTACTCCCGCACCATGACATTACAAAACTACCAGAATGGGCTGTACAACAAGGGATAACCGATATAATTGCCTATAAGGTGGATAAAAAATTTTTGTCGCTATTTACCGGCAATAAGATTAACCTTTTCATAGGTGTACCTATTAATACTCCCAGAATCCTTATTGAAGAGTATCTGAGTGGAAATTTAAAATCGGATGAGAAAATTATTAAAGAAATTACTGAATAACTACAGATGGAACAACTTAAAACGATCACCGGGGCAGAAACCCTTCTTTTGTCCCTGATGGAAGAAAATGCCGATACCATATTCGGGTATCCCGGTGGGGCTATGATGCTTATTTACGATAAGTTGTATGATAAAAACCATGTCCTGAAACATATCCTTGTCCGACACAAACAGGGAGCAGCCCATGCAGCACAGGCTTATGCCCTGGTTGCCGGGAAAGCGGGTGTTTGTTTTGCCACATCGGGACCGGGGTCTACTAACCTGATCACAGGTATTACCAACGCAAATCTCGATTCCATTCCGGTTGTCTTTATAACAGCACAAGTACCTTCAGACCTGCCGGGCACTGATGCTTTCCGGGAAACGGATATGGTAAGCCTTTCTATGCCGGTTATCAAATGGAACTACCAGGTTACACGGGCCGAAGAAATACCCAATGCTATTGCGAAAACTTTTTTCTTTGCAACTACCGGACGACCAGGCCCTGTATTGATTGATATTACCAAAGACGCACAATTGCAGGAATCTAATTACCATTATGAAAAAATCAAATCTATCCGGTTGAATAATCCCAAACCCAAATTTAAAGAAAGTGATCTGCGCGATGCCATTATCGTTACCGATGTCGGGCAAAACCAGATGTTAGCTGTCCTCTATTACCAGTTTAAAGACTCAAATACCCTGATAACATCAGGTAAATTAGGAACAATGGGATTTGGTTTGCCGGCAGCTATGGGTGCACAGGTTGGCCAGCCTGATAAAACCGTGGTTTTGTTCACCGGTGATGGTGGCTTTCAGATGACAGCCCAGGAACCGGGAACCATCTTTCAATATAGCCTTCCGGTTAAAATTGAAAAAGAAGCCAATGTTTATCCTATGATTTACCCTGGACGGGCAGTCGATGAGATAGTGCTGAACGATGAATCCCGAGTAACAAAATAAAATATTTTACGATGAAAGAAATCTATACCATAACAGCATTTTCTGAAAATCACATCGGGTTATTAAACCGCATCACTATTGTTATTGAAAAAACCGGGCATGTTGAAGATACCGAAAAATTATACGACATATTGAAGCCTTATGGGATATTGCAATTCGTGCGTTCGGGAAGAATTTTAATTTCTAAACAAAAAATGAAGTTATCGTCATATTTAAATAAATTGCCTATAAATGAATATGTTAAAGAGTAATAATAAATTGAAAACACTTCCGGGAAAAGTGCAGGAAGCCTACCAAAACAATCAACGATTGGTTAGTCCTCTAATGGGCTTTCCCGGGATAAAATTGGTTAATACTACAGTTAAGCTTGCCCAACAAAACTATGAAGAACATTATAAAGTACTTCGTTCCCTTATTCACAAATTCAAACCAGACATCATTTTTCCTCTTATGGATTTATCTGTCGAAGCAAATGCAATAGGCTTATATACAGTTTTTCCACAACAAGATACTGCAACTGTTCTCAAAGAACAGGTTAATATAGCAGACTCGATTATGAAAAAACAAATTAATATATCTTATGATTCCCGCTTATTGGGGTATATTGAAACAATCAAATTGTTAAGGTTAACTTTTCCTGATGATATAATGAAAGGAGTCTATGTTACAGGGCCATATTCACTCTCGAGCTTAATAATGGGCGCCGAAGAAGCTGCTATGGCTGCAATAACTGAACCTGATAAATTATTGGCTTTATGTGAATTCGCTGTAGAAATTATCATGGAATACATTTATAAGCTGATAGGGGCAGGGGTACAGATTATTTGTATTTTAGAACCAACAGCAGTTATGTTAGGACCCGATGAATTTGAAAAATTCTCTTCCAGCTTTATTAAACATATAAATAATACCTTAAAATATACTAATGTATCAACCATATATCATACATGTGGCGATACCATGCATTTAATTAATAAAATGTTAGAATCACAAGTTGACGCTATTAGTCTTGATTCTCCGACAGTTGGAATGGACCTTCCCGAAGTGGCAAAAAAAGTCCAAAACAATACTATAATATTCGGAAATATTAATCCTACAGGTTCCATACTTACAGGAAAACCAGAAGATGTTAAACATGAAGTAAACCAATTATTACGTTCCATGGATTTCTGTCAGAACTTTGTTTTAAGCACAGGATGCGACCTGCCCCAAGATGTGCCCATAGAAAATATTAATGCTTTTATGGAAACGGGGCGTCAATATCGTATAGAAAAAACAACAAAATGATTTTATGAAAACACATATATATAAATAAAAAGTAAAATTATGAGATTATTAGAAACCGCTGTAAATGAAATAGAAATAGCAAAAGAATTAGAAAAAATCATTAGTGAAAACGAAAATGTGATGGTGAGTTGCGGGCGCATGGGGCCTATGTGTATCCCTGTTTATGATGCCATGGAAGAACTGGAGGAAGAACGCACAAATATTAAGTTTTATGTTATGGGATTTGATACCCCTGAGGCTGTCCCTATCAGAAATGCCCCAATGTGCAGAGGTTTCATGGGACTCCCTTTTAACGTTTATTATAAAAATGGTAAAATGGTTAAAGCAACCGCCAGCATACAAGACAGGGAACAAATTGAATCCATTTTAGACGAATTTTTTGGAAAATAATTTTAATAACCTTACAGTTTCATCTGTAAAGTTTAAATTCTTATTAACATGGACGAAGTATTTGATGTATTGATATTAGGCGCCGGAGCAGCAGGTTTAACAGCCGGCATATACTCGTCAAGGGCAAAATTAGACACCCTTATACTCAACGAGGGTGCAGTGGGCGGACAAATAGTACTGACCGACGAAATAGTCAATTATCCCGGTGAGGATACTTTTAACGGAACAGGCATTTCGTATTGTGCTACCTGCGATGGCGATTTCTTTGCAGGGAAAGAAATAATTCTAGTGGGTGGGGAAAATTCGGCTCTGGAAGAGGCTGTTACACTTACCAATTTTGCATCGAAAGTGGCCATTGTTCACCAGTTCACCGGGAAAAACCTCCCCATGGAATTAAGCATTGCCTTATGAACTGCAGAATAAAATATATCCTGTTGGCAATAGCGCAGGTATTGGGGCACTTCAATATATAAAGTCCGATGACTTTAAAAAAAGTCTGACAAAATATTAGTCAATTCTCACTATATCGAACTATCAGACATAGATGAATTCACCATGGAGTTCGCGCTAAATATGGATTTTATAAAAAACAATATTTAATGCTATGGCAAAAACAGCTCCTTTCGATAAGTATTTTACGGAATACGAGCAATGGTTCGATGACTATTATTTTGTATACCTTTCAGAAGTTGAAGCTATCCGTCGAGTCCTGCCAACAGAAGGAAGGGGTGTTGAAATTGGCGTAGGCAGCGGGCTTTTTGCTTCTGCCGTGGGCATAACTGAAGGTTGTGATCCTTCTGCAACAATGCGTGCCAAGGCCATTGAACGTGGAATCCGTGCAATAGAAGGCATTGCCGAACGCCTTCCCTACGAAGATAAAAGTTTTGATTACGCACTAATGGTAACCACCATTTGCTTTGTTGATGACCCACAACAATCAATACATGAAATTCACCGCATTTTAAAACCACATGGAGAGCTGATAATAGGTTTTGTTGATAAAGACAGTCCTATCGGATTGGAGTATTTAAAGTACAAAGAAAAAAGCCTTTTTTATAAAGATGCCACTTTTTATAGCGCCGAAAATATTTATAAATTATTATGGGAGAATGATTTTACCATAGAAAAAACATATCAGACGGTTTTTGGTACATTGAAACAGGTGAAAGAAATCCAGAAGCCTGAAAATGGTTATGGTAAAGGTAGTTTTTTAGTAATTAAAGCACAAAAAGAAAGTAAAACATAAGTAGCATGGCTATAAATTCTGCTTTTCTGCAAGTAAAGGATAGTGATTTTATTCTGGGAGAAAATAAAATCGTACTAAAAGGTGTTGGTATTGGAAACTGGTTGAATCTTGAGCATTTTATGCTGGGTATACCGGGTACTGAAGAAGAAATACGGGAAACCCTGTTGTCAAAATTCGGGGTAAAAAATGCAAGTCTTTTTTGGAATGCTTATTATCGGAATTTTTTTAACGAACAGGATGTTGTTTTTATTAAAAATAATGGTTTCAACTCAATACGTATTGCCATAAATCACCATCACTTCAATAGTTCCGGTAATATCGAACAAAGCATAGCAATTAAAGAAATTAACCGGATTATTCCTTTTTGCAGAGAAAATAACATTTACATTATTCTCGATATGCACACTTCGCCCGGGGGACAGAACCCAGACTGGCACAGCGACAACAATACAGGGAAAGATAAATTCTGGCAAGACACATCTGCTCAATCAGAAATAGTTTCCTTATGGGGTAAAATAGCCGATTATTATAAAAATGAACCTGCCATTGCTGGCTATGACCTGCTTAATGAACCTTGTTATTTCAGCCCGGGTAACGACGAAATAATGATTAAGTTTTACGAACAATGTTCATGGGAAATCCGGCAGTACGATACCCATCATATCCTTATTTACGAAGGGAACCAATACGCACGCGATTTTACCATGTTTACTGAATACCTTGACGAAAACAGCGCTTATTCATTTCACTATTACCCGTTTTTACAATTTCCGGCTGAAAAGAAAAGTGGAGAAAATCAAAAACAGTTGATTAACCAGAAATTAAAATCTGATGTTTCACTTGAACATTTGCTAAACCTTGGAAAACCTATATGGTGCGGAGAAACGGGACATTTGGCCAGGCATCCTCTTTCATATATGGTATTGGTCGAATTCTTGCAGGTACTTAATTCGTACCATATTTCATGGGCTTTATGGCCTTATAAAGATATTGGTGATATGGGGATTGTCTGTCCTAATGAAAAAAGTGAATGGGGAAAATTGAGCAATCAGTTGACTAATCATTGGGACTTTTGGAAAGTCTTTACCCAGGATAGCTTGATTGCTGCACAGAAGAATGAAAATAAATATTTGTATTATCAGCAATTAGCTTATGAAACCACAAAAGCACATAAGTTATTCGCTGCAAACCTTCAAACTTCCCATACAGAATCATTCACTGAATCAATTGAAGATTTCAGTTTTGACAAAACAATTGTAAACAAGCATTATAAAGACATTCTTCCTAAAATAATCGGATAAACAAAAAAAATAACGAACTAACTCAATAAAATAATGGATATTCAGGTTGCTTTTGCAGTGAATTTATCAAACAGTTTTGAACCCAAACATTTTGGCGATGCCAATAAATATTTGATTTATAAGTATACTGATAGCGAATTTGTTTTCCTGAAAGAAGAGATCAATCGTTTTAAGAATTCCGATGAAAACGAGACATATGGTTCACAGAAAAAAGGAAGGGCTATTATCGGGTTTTTAAAAGAAACCGGCGTTCAAGTGCTGGTGTCAAAACAATTTGGTAAAAATATACAAATGGTTAATAAGCATTTTATTCCGATAATTATTAAGAGTGAGAAGCCCGATGAAGTTATCTCTATGTTGAAAAAAAATATAAAATGGATTGAGGATGAACTGAATAACAAACCTGAAGAATATAAGCTATTCAACATAAAAAATGGTGTACTCAAAACAATAATTAAAAAAGAATGATAACATGGAACGGAGAGTTTTCGGGCCGGTACCCTCATGCAGGCTGGGGAAAAGCCTGGGGATAAACAATATCCCTTATAAAAATTGTACTTATTCCTGTTTGTATTGCCAGGTAGGAAAAGCTTTTAAGATGCAGCTTACCCGACAGGATTTTTATAAACCGGAAGACCTTGTTGATGAGGTCAAAGCCATATTATGTAACATTCAAAATAATGACGAATACCCCGATTATATAACCATAGTACCTGATGGAGAACCCACACCCGACAAAAACCTGGGTGAACTGATCGAAAGGCTTAAGGATTTAAAAATACCTGTTGCTGTTATTACCAATGCATCGTTAATACAATTCCCCGATGTGCAAAAGAATCTGTTAAAAGCCGATTATGTTTCCGTTAAAGCCGACACATTCAACATGGAATCATGGAAAAAAATAAACAAGCCCCACAAACAATTAAACCTTAATGATATTGCCTGCGGGATCAGTTCATTTGCCAGAAAATATTCAGGCAAACTGGTAACTGAAACCATGTTGATAAAAGGAATAAACGATACTTTTAACGAATTGGAAAATACCGCCCGCTTTATCGAAACCTTTGAACCCGATACTGCTTATATTTCAATACCTACACGCCCACCGGCATTCCAAGAGGCAGTGCCTGCCGATGAAGCCGCTGTAAATGAAGCCTGGCATATCTTTAAGGAGCATATCGATAATGTTGAATTGTTAACCGAATACGAGGGCAATGCTTTTTCTTCTACAGGCAGCTTTAGGGAAGATATTTTAAGCATAATAGCCGTACATCCTATGCGTGATGCGGTAATGCAACTCCTGCAAAAAACCAAAACCCATGAAAATGTAATGACGGAGCTCCTGGAACAAGAGATGATTGAGAAAATTCAATACGGTGGTTATAATTATTACATGAGAAAATTCCGGAAATGACCCTTCCCCGCAACATATCGAACCATAATTTTTATGCCTTTTTATGGCATGCCGGATTTCTGGCCTTTGCCCAAAACTTTATGGACGTGGATACAGTCATTCCTTCCATGGTTGTCGAATCGGGCGGAAATGCCATGCATGTGGGCATTATGACAGCCATTATGCTGGGGGGCTCAAGTTTTACACAACTAATTTTTGCACCCTATATCAGCAATAAGCCCTTCAAGAAGAAATTCCTGTTATTTGGCATCAATTCAAGGGTGTTATCATTGTTGGCCCTTAGTACGACGTTCTTTTTTATCCAATCACACCGGTCAGGATTTATTCTCTGGTTTATTTTTCTTTTTATAAGCATCTTTTCGCTAAGTGGTGCATTTGCAAATATTAGTTATACCGATATTATAGGCAAAAGTATTAACGAACAGAAACGGAAGACTTTTTTCTCGGCACGTCAAATCATCGCGGGTATCATTGTTCTATTTTCTGCCTTTATGGCAAAAAAAACCTTGACCCTTGCAAGCTTCCCTGTGAATTACGCGTACATGTTTTTTATTGGAGGGGCATTGCTCCTTATTGCATCAGGGGGCTTTTGGAAGGTGAAAGAACAAGTGCCATCAGTTTTAAAAATTTCAGGGTTAAGAGAATTCTATAAGGTGTTAAAATCAGAATTAATTCATAACAAGAAATTGGCTTATTTTCTCGGATTTGTAAATACACAGGGAATCGCCATTTCGTTTTTGCCCTTTGTTGTATTGTATGCCAAAGAGGTTTTTAACACAAAAAGCAGTGATACAGGCTCGTTTCTATTGTTTAAAGTAATTGGTGTTGTAATGATTAGTTTCATTGTCTTGCTGGTTTCAAAAAAGATAAAATATAAATGGTTGCTTTACAGTAACGTGTTTTTATCTTTATTTCTCTCAATTATTGTTTTCAATATAGAAAACCTTGCCAACCTGAAGTATCTCTTTATCTTAGGCGGGGTGGTTTATTCAATCTATTCCATCACCATGAATGGCGTGTTACTGGAAGTATCGGGGCATCAAAACCGGGCATTATACGCTGGTTTTGCCGGAGCAGGAAATATTTTGCCGGCTGTTTTCCCGCTTGCCGGGGGCTGGGTCATTAGTCAATTCGGATTTCAGGCATTTTTTGGTTTATTTATATTCATCATTTCTTTTGCCTTTTATTTTATCTATAAAATCG
>JABUBN010000646.1_pt1 | contig 10271 bp, 13 predicted proteins | sample 7240341 | NCBI WGS metagenome assembly JABUBN01 (sample SAMN07256345, study PRJNA390944) | subsurface metagenome | isolation source: Methane hydrate marine sediment | place: Pacific Ocean: Eastern North Pacific, ODP site | reverse complement strand
ATAAGATGACAGGATTGTATTAGCTTAATAACTCAGTAACTTTTTCCAGCTTTTGATACACTTTTTCAGTTTCATCACTCATACAAAAAGTTCGAAAATCGTTTTGTTGGGGGAGCCAGACATTCCAAGCCCTTTGGCTTTTGCTGAAGGGCTTTTTATTTTTTATTCTACAAAGAAGGATTTATAAAAATTACCCAGTATTAATAACTACACAAGTTAAATTATAAATATTTTTTTTGAATTTATGAATCGTAAATTTCTTACACAGATTTTATTAGAAGCATCACGAGAGGCTAAATTAGAACTGATTTGTGAAAAACTAAAATTAAAGTCGGACATAAAAGTATTATATATTGCCAGTAGTAGGCGAAGTATTGTAAAATTGCTATAGAAAAATATCAGGTTAAGATCGTAACATTGTAACTAGTACGAACGTTAGATAAAATCGTAAAATTGAGAAATTAGGAATGACTGTTTACAGATGAAGATTAACGATGAAAGAAAATTAAAGAGCAATTTTAGCAGATGGGTATTGATTATCGTAGGAAGTTTCTTCGCGGGGCTTGGAATTCTTGGAATATTTTTACCTCTCTTGCCTACCACTCCTTTTCTTCTACTTGCTGCTGCATGTTATATTAGAAGTTCAGAAAGACTCTACAATTGGCTTATGAATAACAAGTGGATAGGAAGATATATTAAAAATTATATAGAAGGAAAGGGGATTCCATTAAAGTCAAAGGTTTTATCTATTTCTGCTTTATGGATAACAATAGGATATTCAGTTTTTTTTGTGGTTAATATTTTTCCAGTTAGAGTCATCTTGATATTGATAGCTATTGGTGTTACCATGCATCTTCTCTCTATTCGAACTTTAAAGTAAGGAAAAAGCTTGTTAACATGTGATAAACCCTTTAAGAAGTAATCTTTTCGGGCTTCGCATGAGCTAAATGACAGTAAATTTTATTACTTTACCGAAAAACCAACTGATTTAATATACTATAATCTATCACTATTTCATCCTTAAAAGTTCCAAAGCTTTCCAATAGGGGGAGCCAGGCATTTCAAGCCCTTTGGCACTTTTGCTGAAGGGCTTTTTTCTTTTTATAAATAATTTACAAAAAAAGAAGGATTTTTAAAGTAAATGTAATATATGTAATATATATACAATGTATCATATATATAAATAGTTAAAGAAATATTGTTTAAGACGGAGGAAATCGATGAAAAAAATTAATTATCTATTTGGTCTTTTCCTAGTATTAGCAGGAGGATTATTAATATTAGCGAATTTTGGAATTATAGAAATTGCCTGGGACAATATATGGCCTTTGTTCGTATTAATAGTCGGAATATTTTTTGAGGCAAGTTATTTTATTTATCGGAAGGAGGCCGGTCTTCTGGTTCCGGGAGGGATACTCATCACTTATGGTCTCCTGTTTTCAGTCAGTGCCATCTATGGCTGGCATCTGATGGGTGATCTATGGCCAACATATCCTCTGGGAGTCGCAATAGGCTTATTCCAGCTTTATCTTTTCGGAGGACGGGATAAAGGGCTCTTGATTCCGGTAGGCATATTGGGAGCTGTTTCCCTGTTTTTCCTAATTAATAATTTACCGTTTATTGATTTACGGCTTTTTGCAGGAATTTTATTAGTGCTGATCGGTATATGGGTTATCTTTAATAAAACTAAAACAAATGATGGAACATAAAAGTCAATGATTATTTATCCTATTTAACAGTTCATATAATGAGTATTAAATATTTATCACGTATAGACAATAAGTGGTAGTTTCTTATTCCGCATCAGGTCGAACCGCAGAATTAATTGAATGAAATTTATACTAAACATTTAAATAAAGAAACTTTATTATTGGGAAGTAGAGGTGATCATAGTACGAGGCAATAACTATGAACTGCACCAAGTAGTTTTAAAGGGAGGTCTTTGCAATGAAAATACTCGCAATTTGTGGTAGTCCACATAAAGGTAATACTTATGCAGCACTTAATTCAATAAAAGAAAATTACCCCACTATTGATTATAAGTTATTGATGCTTAATGAAGTAAATTTGGAGCAGTGTCAAGGATGTTATGTGTGTTTCCAGAAAGGTGAAGAGAAGTGCCCACTAAAAGATGATCGAGATATGATTATCAATGAGATGTTAGATGCTGATGGAATAGTTTTTGCATCTCCGGTATATGTTAATCATATTAGTACATTAATGAAACATTTTATTGATAGACTGGGTTATATAGCGCATAGACCATGTTTTTTTGGCAAACATGCAATGGTGATGGCGATATGTGGTGGGTTTGGAGCAGATAAAGCTAATGAATATATGAATGGAATATTTTCCGTGTTTGGTTTTAATGTTGTTTCATCTCTCGAACTACAAATTTCGACAAAGTCAGAAACGGAAAAGAAATACAATTATGAAAAAACAATTAACGCATTTGACACATTTATTGGATGAAATTAGAAAAAAGTAGGAATAAAACAATGAAATGGATTAGTATTATCTCAGGAGCTGTTAGTACCCTGGTAGCATTGTTCATCTTTGCCTTCCTTGTCGACAAAAAAGTACCTTTGATTTCAGGAGATAAAGCAGCTTTTGTCATCCTGTTTATCTTTGGTTTTTCCATGTGTGCCTTGGCTGGTATTCGCGATGGAGAAAACTTTCAACAAATGCCAACCTCAATCATGATACCCTTGATGGTGCTTGGAGCTCTGGTTGTGCTGCTCTTTATTGTGACGCTTATCGGTATCAAGGTTCCCCTGATCTCTGGATACCGAAGAGCCTTTATAGCTATGGCGACGATCATCGCTTCTAAATGGATCTCGTCCATTCGTACAACTTGATTCGTTAAATTAAAAAACTCAAAATCCATCGGATTTTGCCCTTACAGCCATATAGCAAGGGATTTACGGCTCACTGTGTTTAACCAAATGCTTTGCACTTCACATATCCACAAAACTTTATAATATATTACGTTAGGAGGGAAGAATCATGAAAATTAAACATTATCTTTATAATACATTTATTATTGAAGATAACAACATTAAAATTGCCATTGACCCGGGGCTCAACACGTATTTGTTTAAGCTCGGCAGTCTGATCCCGAAATCGGAATGGAGTAGTATAACTCATATTTTGGTTACGCATGGTGATCCTGACCACTACTGGTATACAGACAAAGTGGCAGAAGCAGCCGAAGCCCCTGTTATTTGTGGAAGAAAGTTGGTAAAAAAAGTGGGGGCAGAAACTCTCCTGGTGGCTCCGCGCGGTCGTGGTATTCAGTATTCTACTCATTTAGAAAAGGTTTATCCGATAGATGTTGGTGATGTGGTTGATTTGGATTATGTCAAGATTGAAGGGCTTAAAGCCGTACACGGTCCTGTAGCCGTTAAATTCTTGGGATTAAAACTTCTTAACCAAAAGCCTGGCCCTGGTGAAAGAGTTGGGCTCGGTGCCATCGGATTCAAAATCAGCGTTGATAATAAAGTTATTGTTAATTTGGGAGATACACTCCTGCAAAAAGAATGGGAAGGCATAATAAACCCGGATGTATTGATGATTCCTATTGGTGGACAGGTGTATAAGAATACGATGAATGTGGAGGAAGCTCTGGAGGCGGTGAAAACGATGTCGCCTAAAAAAATAATACCATGTCATTATAATTGTGGTTTCTTGTTGTCAAAGAAACTAAATGTTGCAAATGATGAGATGTTCAAGAACGAAGTTGAGAAAATGGGTTTAGAATGTGTCATCATGAAATATGGAGATGAAATATTTGTATAAAAATTTCACAACGGCGTATAACAGAGTGATCTGGCTTTATGTCTTCGCAACTATGGAAAGTGCCTTTTAAGGCGCCTTAATTTTCGCAAAATTAGCACGACCCCCATTTTGGCCTATTTTTACCTACTCCAAATCGCAAAACCCTTATAAATAGCCACTTTCAGTTTTTAAAAAAGTGATATTTTAGCTAAAAAAGAGCCATTTTTGAAGGGCAAAGTACCTATTTTTTTAAAATTATGCATTCAAACGCGCTTAGAGTGGTTATCAGCTAAAACCCTTATAATATAAGGTTTTCAAGAATGTATTTTTCTACAGGTTTTACACATTTTCCCCATTTGTAAGTAAATATTGTTATTTTTAATCCCTCTTTCATTCCCACTTCCCTATATGTCATTCCCGAGTAGTCGGGAATCCATCTTCCCTTTTCCATCTAAATACTATTTATTAATTGACAACTAATATATCTCGCAATTATTTTTTACAAAAAGAAGGGTTTTTAAAATTAGCATAGTATTTTAGTAAATAGTGTGAAGTCTGAGTTGATAACCACACATAAAAAACAAATATAAATAAAATTAAATATTGTAACCTGCAAATATAGGGGGGTCAGGTCTTGAAATATAACATATTTGACCATTCTTTATTTTTCCGCCCAGAATATTGACCGGCTGGTTTCTTTTTACCGCGCTTCTTTAAGAACAAGAAAAATATTCGTCATTGATTTTTATACCGCTAATATTCTTGGCTGCTTAAAAGATTATGCCATGATTCCTTACCCTTCTGAAAATTATGCAAACATCAGAGTTTTCTTTCCTTATTGGTTGTGCAGGAGAATAACACAGCAAGGCAAACAAGAATTAATGTATAGGTATAAAGGTTATAAGATTACCAGGGAAGAGATTTCTGATAGGAGCGGAGAAATAATGATGATGGTCAGGCCCTCGATGTTAAAAGATTTAGAGTTAATTAAAAACATTGAAGAGGCTGCGTTTATTTATTCCTTGTGGGAAGGGTATTTACTGGATTATTCCCTGCAGAAGATGATGAGATTTATAAAGAAAAAGAATATGAAATTTTACCAAATTCATACCAGCGGGCATGCTGAGATTGATACCTTGAAGAAGGTGGTAAAGAAATTAAAGCCGGGGAAAATAATCCCCATTCATACTTTCCATCCTGATAAATATGGTGCTTTGTTTAATCAGAAGATAGTGCAGGTTTCTGATGGGGAGGTTTTTGGGAAATCCAATAGGGTCAGGTCTTGAAATGTCACATTTTTTAACAACAAGCAAGTATTAATGGAAAATGTGTCATTTCAAGACCTGACCCTATAATCCCCCAGTGCGGTAATTCCGCACGCTGGGATCTGTGCGGGGGCAGTCAGGTAACTGGCTGTCCTACCGTGACGAGCTTTAGGGTCTGAGAAGTTTTTTATAGGATGTATCACTATTTTAATTAAAAAATAAAAAGGGATAGTTGTCTACCCCTTTTTATTTTGGCCTAAAACTTAAAGTTGATGAAGCCTAAATGGCTTAAAATATCTTATATTGTTTATAATATTGGGAAGCCATCTACTTCATCATGATGTAACCAGATCATTTCATTGGACGCATGCATTGCTCCGGCAGCATCAAAAGTACGGTCAATCTCCCATTTTCCATCTTTATAGGTTACAGAAGAGGCGAACACCGGTGCAATACCATATTTTCCCCCGGCCATGGGAGGAAAAGGAACATCAGGATGCCTGAAATATATTTCTGGTTCTCCTTCATACTCAAATTTACTTTTAGCTACCGGAAGAGGAGGTGCTGATTGCTGCATTCCGGCCTGATTAAGTATAGTATCAAAGAAAAGAGTAAATACCTCTTCGGCTTTTAGCTCATCTACCTCAGCACTTTCAAATATTCTCATGGCGTTCAATGCTCCGATGATGATGGCTACATCATCAATGGTATAAGTATTTTGACTACTGAAAAATCCTTTGCTCTCATCAAAATCAGCCAGGAACTCGGAAGCCAGGCTGGATATATTTTCAATTTCCCCACCCAGAGTCCTTTTGGCTTCAATTAAACCGCGGATAGCATAGGCCTTTTCTGCAGCATTAACCGGAGTCATTAATTTCAATTCACCGGCTATTTTATCAATATTTGCCAGGGCTTCACTTCTATTCTCCTGATTATGAGTACTGTAGGCATACCAGACTAAAGACTGCAGGGCAAGAGATTTTTCTCTAATGGTGGATAAACCCATATCTTTTATTTTGTCAAACAGGGTATCTGCCGCCATTAAGATCATGGCAGAAGCCTCTAAATCTTTATAGCGGTTGCTCGTGCTGTATAAGAGATGACTTTGCTCCAGAGTATTTCCTAAATCAGATAAAGCCCAGAGCATCACATAATCTCCACCACCGGATAGATCGTACTTTTCCATATTATCGTGAAAATTCATGACTTGCATTTTAGCTTCCATTATCAAAGCAGTGCCGACAAACCTCCACTGGGCTCCGAAGTTATCTGCAGGTGTTCCAAAATGTCCATCTATGTGAAATTGCTTAGCCCATTCAACTTCTTTTATTATGGTAAATCCGTTTGCTAAGCCAGTTAAGGTTTGGTCAAAACTTGCAGGGTCCCACTTTTGGGTAGCAAAATCATCAACATCTACTTTCTGAACATAATAGGGTAACCCCGATTTATAGACTGACTGTAAAAGTGAGGCATTAAGCGGAGGCATGGGATGATTGCCATCACCATACATCCCTTTCTGCATCGGATCAAAATCAGCGTCAACCATTTCCATCACCATCATCATCATCTGCATATCTGGCATAAAGGTTTCTCCCATTCCCGATCTCATAACCAGGCTTCCTAAATTATATCGGGAATACCAGTAACCCTCTTCTTCTGCCGCTGTGGAATCAAAAGTCTCTTGAGCCGTAACTAAACCTACACTAAAAGCTAAGATTAAGGCTAAGGTTATCACAAATAATTTTATACTTTTCATTTTTAACATCTCCTTTTTATTTTTTAAATTTTTTAAAATCGGAAAACATTATAGTTAAAACGAGTTTGTAAATAATTTTTTCATTAAAAATTATCATTTATTATATTTTTTATAATTATTACCTCCTTCTCTTTCTCAACTAGAACTAGGTAAAGCTCCTCTGCATATTTCTAACTTTTTAGCCATTTTCAATCTTTCTTATCTTTCTACTATTTATTCCCTTTTTCTATATTATATTATTAATGATACTACGACAGTATCTTTACCTAAATTTAATGATACTACAAATGTATCATTATGTCAAGAAAATATTTTATTTTTTTTTAAAAAGATTGAAAGATATGTAAGATATGGGCTCAATCTTTATTCTTGACACTCGAGCAAGGTCGAGGTCTATTTTAAATACAATCTAATTAATGATAGAAAGAAATATTATGCTTGACAGAAAAGTTGTGAGAGAATTCTTGGATGAAGAACTTAAGAAAAATAGAAATAACCCAAAAGATGTTTTCAAAAAAGAGCTTGTAAAGACTTTCTGTAAATATGTTGAAGACGATTATTATGAATGGCTGAAAGACAATTTTAAATCATTTTTTGATTACGGAAATCCCAATTGGCAGTGGGCAAGAGAAAGGATTAAAAAGTATGGAGAATAATAAGACACAGTTCCTTAATATTTAAGATAAAGGTTCACCCTAATGTTAATTCGGATTTAATACTCTAAATCTTTCCGGAGGTTTTAAAATAGTTCTTAACAGCTGCGGTAAATACGGTTTGATATTGTAGTCAATAAATACTACAATTGTATTCAGAAAGGATTACAGTTATGGATATGTTTCGTATTACCAAATCTAATTAAGAGAAGAACTCTTGGTTCTCTACTTTACCAATCCAAATAAAAAATACTATCTAAGAGAATTAGAGAGAATACTTAGTTTTTCAGTAGGAAATATCCGACGTGAATTGATTAAACTCGAAAGCATAAGACTTTTTCTGAGTGAAAATATAGGGAATCTCGTTTATTATTATTTAAATCAATCTTATCCTCTTTTTGATGAATTAAAGAGTATTATCTTTAAAATTTCCGGTGCCCCCAAGATGCTTCATAATATTTTAGAAAAGTTTGATGATATAGACCGGGCTGTTATTTATGGTTCTTTTACTAAAAGAGAAGAGAGAGAAGATAGCGATATAGATTTATTGATTATAGGAGAAGTTGATGAGGATAAATTGATTAAAGAGATAGACAAATTAGAGAGAAAATTACAAAGAGAAATAAATTATACTATTTATGGGAAAGAAGATTTTAACAAGAAGAAAAAAGAAGGTAATTCTTTTATCCTGGATATTTTAAAGGAGAAGAAAATATTTTTAATAGGGGATGAAAGGAGAATGCATCAATGACTACAGAGGAATTTGTAAAAATAGTGTTGAAATTAGTTCGAAAAGAGAATCCTCAATTAAGATTCAGTTTTAATGATTAAATAAATGAAATAAATAAGAACATATGCCCACTGACACAAACGATTAATAAATAATACTACCGTCAGGAGGAATAGAGCAATGATGAAAACAGTTGTTGTATATAAATCAATATCAGGTTTTACTAAAAAATATGCGGAATGGATTGCAGAAAAATTAGAAGCTGACCTATTTAGGGTAGAAAAAATTAATATTGATATATTGCTTAAATATGACATTATTATTTATGGTGGAAGCTTACATGCGGTTGGAATAAGCGGAGTAAATATTATAAAAGGCAACCTCAACAAATTAAGAGATAAGAATATTATCATCTTTACAACCGGAGCATCACTAGCAAAGGAAAGTATAATATCCGAGGTAGGGGATAGTAATTTTTCAGTAGAGGAACAAAAACAAATACAATTTTATTATTTTCGTGGAGGATTTGATTTTAATAAATTGAACTTAATAAATAAGATATTAATGACTTTATTGAAGTGGAAAATAAAATTAAAACGTCATAAAACACCAGATGAAAAAGGGATGTTAGCAGCATACTCCAAACCAATGGACTTTACCAAGAAAGAAAATATAAAAGAGTTGTTGGAATATGTTCTTTTGCTAAAAAGTGTCAAGGGGACGGTTCTCTTGACAACATTACCCCAAAGGTATAAGATGACTTAAAGAGGTGATCAAATGCCCAGATATCCCAGGAAGTACAGTAAAACAGGAATATATCACATCATAAAGTGTCAAGGGGACGGTTCTCTTGACAACATTACCCCAAAGGTATAAGATGACCTAAAGAGGTGATCAAATGCCCAGATATCCCAGGAAGTACAGTAAAACAGGAATATATCACATCATGCTCCGGGGCAATGAAAGAAAAGATATATTTGTTGACGAAGAAGACAAGGTAAAATTTATTAAGATAGTTTTTAAAAAGAAAGCAGACGAGGCTTTTAAATTATACGCCTATTGTATTATGGATAATCACCTACACCTGGTTATCAAAGAGCAAAAAGAATCAATATCTCGAATAATTAAAAAGATAACCACCAGTTATGCCTACTATTTTAATAATAAATATAAAAGAGTGGGACACCTCTTCCAGGATAGATATAAAAGTGAAACCATCGAAGATGAACCTTACTTGCTCTCGGTAATAAGATATGTCCATAATAATCCCGAGAAAGCAGAAATCACTAAAAAAGAAAAATATAAATGGAGCAGTTACTCTAAATATATTGACATATTAAATCATACAGAAATTCCTGAGATAAAAGAGATACTGGAGATGTTTTCCTCAGATACTAAAAAAGCATTAAAAGAATTTATTAATTATAGTAATAAGTATGAAGATATGAACTTTCTGGAGATGAAAGAGGCTATAAAATCTGAAATAGATGAAGAAAATGTTAACGAATATATAAATGAGTATCTAAAATCAAGAAGCTTGAAAAAAGAGGATTTAAAAAGAAGAGAACACAGCAAACAAAAAGAAGAATTGATCCACCAATTAAAAAGAAGATCGAATTTATCAAAAAGAAAGATAGCTACTTTGATTGGAGTAAATCGGGAAACGGTAAGAAAAGTGTCAAAAGAACCGTCCCCTTGACAATATGTTTCCTGTTATGATTTCGAACACCCAAAATCAATAGAAGACCTTCTACGTACCGCAGATCAAAAAATGTATAAAAATAAAAAAAGATAATCATTTACCGCCATCACTTTATTTAGCGTTTCCTGAGAAATTTCCCAGTTTTTATTCCCTAAACATTTCTCCAGTTCCGGTTAGTCCACTTTTAAACTTTAAATCATTAAAAAATAGTCCGGTTTTGATTTTTAAATGACAATGAGTAAAAAATATTTTGAATATTATTCGTAATTGTGGTAAAATACAAATTTATGTGATTGTCCCATTTAAGATAAAGGAAATGAATATGATGAAAAATGTAAATTTAAGAAATATTGCTATTATTGCCCATGTAGACCATGGGAAGACTACT
>JABUBN010000645.1_pt1 | contig 10272 bp, 9 predicted proteins | sample 7240341 | NCBI WGS metagenome assembly JABUBN01 (sample SAMN07256345, study PRJNA390944) | subsurface metagenome | isolation source: Methane hydrate marine sediment | place: Pacific Ocean: Eastern North Pacific, ODP site | reverse complement strand
AAGGCACAAATAATATAGATGTAAATCCAAATTTTGTTGCCCCCGAAAACAGTATTTTCATGTTAGAAAATTATTCACCATGTATAGGGGGGGGTAATAATAACTATCCTGTGTTTTTTGATATTGAGGGAAATATAAGGCCAAACCCAAATGGTTCAAATCCCGATATGGGGGCATATGAAAATGCTTTGGGCACACCTAAAATGTTATTGGATAGTACCATATGTCTAAAAGATACTTTAAAAGTGGTGTATAATGGAGTTATTTCGTCAAATATAAAGCTATCATGGAATTTTACTGGAGCTTCATTTGTTGATACAACAGATATTCAAAACGCTCGGGTCTTATGGGATGAAGCTGGGTATAAAATAATTTCATTATTAGTTAAAGACAATGGCGTAACATTAGATAATCAAATTGATTCTGTTCTAATATATAATATTCCTACTGCCACATTTGTAACAGATGCTCAAAAACTATGCGGTTCAGATACAGTTTTAATTTCATATACAGGAACAGGTACGACTAATGCAACATATAATTGGAATTTCGATAACGGAAATATTATTTCAGGTTCCGGACAAGGAGATTATCAGGTTAATTGGAATACATCCGGATTAAAAGATATTAGTTTATCAGTATCAGAAAATGGATGTACATCAGAAACATCATCAAAAGAATTAAATGTATATCAAATTCCAACGTCCATATTTTCATTACCTACAAGTATCTGTGATACAAATCATGTTAATGTTTCATATATAGGAAGTGCCTCTTCTACAGCAAATTATTCCTGGGATTTCGTTGATGGAAATATTATTTCAGGTTCCGGACAAGGTGAATATGAAATAAATTGGAATTCAGGTGGTATAAAAGACGTAAATCTTATAGTTGAAGAAAATGGTTGTTATTCAGACACAACGATTAATTCTATTACAGTTTATTTAACACCAACACCTTTATTTGTTATATATACCAATAAACTATGCGGTTCAGATACAGTTTTAATTTCATATACAGGAACGGGTACGACTAATGCAACATATAATTGGAATTTCGATAACGGAAATATTATTTCTGGTAGTGGTCAGGGAACTTATCAGATAAATTGGACTACATCAGGTGCAAAAAGCATCAGCCTTACGGTAACAGAAGATGCTTGTTCTTCAAGTTTAGCATCAGACATTGTTAGTGTATACCAACCAACTTCAACTTTTTTGCTAAATGATGTTGTTTGTGAAAATATGAATACAACAATTACATTTATCGGAAATGCATCAGATTCTGCTACATTTAACTGGGATTTTAATTCTGCAAATATAATATCAGGCTCTGGATATGGACCTTATAATTTAAATTGGGATAATCTTGGAACTAAAAATGTTACATTATCTATTGATGATAATGGTTGTTTATCTTCGACAACAACCAATGCAATTGAACATAACCCGATACCTACCTCAACAATAACTGCACCAAACAATGTTTGTTTTAATGGTTCAGCTAACATAAGTTATATTGGTACAGCATTAAATACAGCAAATTTTGATTGGAGCTTTGACAATGGTTCAATTATTTCAGGAACAGGAGCAGGCCCTTATGAAATCTTATGGAATAACGCAGGATTAAAAACAATTTCTTTAAATGTTACTGAAAATGGATGCTCATCTGACACCAGTATTAATCTTACTGTAAATCAACAAACACAATCCATTTCTATTTGTATGGTTAGTGTTGATAGTTCAAATCATAACATGGTGGTTTGGGAACAACCAACGAATAATCCTTATTATTCGATTAAAATATACAAAGAGACTTCTCAATCAAATATATATGAGAGAATAGGTTCGCAATCAGCCAGCGACATTACTGTATTTATAGATTCTCTGTCAAATCCTGCGCAAAATTCAAGTAGATATAAAATTGCTGTACTCGATACATGTGGTTTTGAAACCGCACAAAGCGATTATCATAAAACGATCCATTTAACTATAAACTTAGGAATTGGCAGTGCATGGAATTTAATTTGGGATGGATATGAAGGATTTGATTATGGCACCTATAATATCTATCGTGGCACATCAGATAATAATTTACTTAAAATAGCAGAACAGGCAAGTAATACTTTTACCTATACAGATTTAACTCCACCTGTTGGTACCATTTTTTATCAGATAGAAGTAGTAAATCCTCATTCTTGTAATGTTGGTAATCTAAAATCAACAAATAATTTTTACGGATCAACTCGTTCTAATATAGTAAATTCAAATCAAGCTACTTATATCAATAATATTTCATTAGAAAATATAGAAATATGGCCTAATCCTGCCGATAATAAACTTTTCATAAAGTCTGACATGATTAAAGAAAATGTTACAATTTCGATATTGACATTAGATGGAAAAATATTGATGAATAAACGGAATTCTATTTTAAATACAGAAATTGATATTTCGACTTTAAATAAAGGAATGTACATATTAAGATTAAATAATGATAATAAGACAATTTACATGAAATTAATTAAACTCTAAAAATTGCACAGCTTATAGCTGACTGTTAAACCACAAAAACCACTTTAAATAGATTAAGAATAGGTTATTGTCTATTGCCTACTATAGAAAGTAGACAACCAATTCCTGAATACTGTTTGCAAATGGTGATAAATAGAAGGTTGTTCTGTTAATATTGATAGGATAGTTCCCTATTGTATCCCACAGGTTATAAGGTGTTTAGTTTAAGATGTCAAAGGAATGTAAATAAATCCACCTCAGTCATTAAAATCCACTGAAAAAGATGCGGTACTGAAGACCTAGTTCACACAAAAGCTATAACCATGATCCTTGGACAATGCGAAATATCAGAAAAAAGTATGGGAATGATGTTGTGGATAGGTAGTTAAATCTTGAATTAGAATGAAACTTATAAAAAACGTAGCACAGGAATAGTAACCAGGTTATCATTCGAATAAAGAAGGTATCCTAAAGGATATACTCTTAAACCTGACTTGTAACAAAAGAATTTTCAAATCAACATATTAAATTTCCCTAACTTTAGGCAAATGTAGGAACAGGTGAAATTTGAGTTTAAGGTTTATAATTTTAATAAAAATATTGTTGGATGAAAATGTACGGTTTTCTGAAAAGATTAGATCTAAGATTGTATTATTATCCTTATATCAGAATCCCTGAGAATTTAGAAACTCTTTTGAATGATCCTGAAATTAATCTCAAACCTGAAGTGCTAAATAAAGAGCTTTTATTAACCAAACTTCTCAATATAACATATCCTAATATCAAAGCTGGATTAACTGAAGATTATTTCTACAAAAAATTAGTAAAGTATTTCCCTTCAAAAATATTTCGAAACAGAACTTATCGTAATCATGATTTTATTTTACGTCCCTACTCCCCTGATTTTCTTTACTTAGATGAAAAAGCCAAATTATGTATTGCCATAGAGATTGATGAACCCTATGTTGCCGAAACAGGTAAACCGATTCACAATCTATATGATAATGATGAATTTAGCAGAGAGGAAGAGTTTTTAAGTTTTGGTTGGATTATTGTTAGATTTTCGGAGAAGCAAATTGTGGAGTTCCATAAAAGGTGTTGTAAAGAAATAGCAAATATTGTAAGTATTCTCAAATTTGAAAATTGCTTGATACCTGACCTAATTAACGAAAAATGGTTATCATATGATAGACGATGGAATGGATATGAAGCATATAAAATGGCTTTAAATAGATACAGAAGTTCATATCTGTCAAAATCTTTAACTAAAGGTGTAGATATAGATAATTTCACTAATGATGAAATTGAAAAATTTGATAATCCATTTTTATATGATAATGGTTTACTTTTTTAATCCAAATTTGAGGATACTTCTTTACCTTTAATACTAAAATAGTTGCAATTGTTAATTTTTTCAATATCGCCCATTTTCCCACTTTAGCTAACATCCTTAAATTTCTTTAATCTCTAATTATTCTTAATTTTACATATACCAAAATCCAAAGCCTATAGAAAATTTCTAACATCTGACATATAAAGCATAAAGCGTTTAGTTTTATTCTGTTGACAAAACCAGCCAATTACTTTAACTACACAGGAATAAGCAAACGCCCCGGTAAGCGTGGGCGTGTTGTTTACTTGTGTGGTGGGTTCCTTGGCTGGACCCTGTCAACGGTAAGTGGCATTAGCCCACGTGTTTTTTTTATAACAAGGGAATATCAACTAAACCTTAAAAACTTATAATCATGAAAACACTAACATTTATTTTATTGATGTTCGTCTATTTAAATGTATTCGGACAATATACTTTTACATATACCGAGATAAAAGAAAGTGTTTTGAATGTGGATGTGTTTATTGAAAAACTGATTGAGGATAAGGAGTTTCGGGTGATTGAAAAAGATGGTGATGATTATATGATATTCGCCAAAAATTATAATAAGGATAAAGAATCTGCAAGTATATGGGTAGAAATTGAAAAGAAAATAGATATTTATGAAACAGTACTACGCTTGATGTATAGGAGAATTGATTATATGATAGATTCGACAACGGGTGATACGATTTGGACAAATCCTACGCCTAAGAAAAAGAAAGGTGATCTGTTTAAATCGACAAAGATACGTGTAATGATACAATTTTCCGATAACGCGAATTATAAATATCTGGTTGGCAAAATCAAACAGTATTGTAAGAAATTGAAGTTTGAGTATGATGACAATGCACAAGCATATATAAACTACTACGAGCATTCAGATGGCATTCAATTTGTATTTCATAAAAGCGGTGATCTGGAAAGTCTGAGCAATTATATTATAATTTACAATTACTAATAAAGTCTTTATAGTATTAAGTTACTATCCAAAAAACAATGAAATCATGATACTGGTAGGAATTCTTTTAGGAATAATGGTTGGTTTATATATAGCTTATCAAGCAAGCCGTGAACATGAACGTGAACACAGAGAAATGTCGCCAGAAGAACATCGTCGGTTTTATGAAGCAGAAGCTAAAAAACTGAAAGAAATTACTGATGAATTGGAAGTGCAGAAGCTGGAAGATACTTATCCAGATGATGACTATGATTACACTAAAAAACAAAATAAAAGCAAGTCGTCGGAAAAACTTGAGAATGAATTACATCAATTATTTAAAACAAAACCATATGAAGAAGATGAAGATATAGAAGATGATCTAATTGATACTTAAAATCCCTTACTGCGCTTTAAATACACTGGATTTCTTAGATTCTGCGTATTTGATAATTAGGACACATTGTGTCCCAATTCGACTTCCATAGCAGCCACGTAAGCCATATCCTATAGTAATATATGCAAAGCAATCAAATTTAATACTGGAAAATATACCATTTAAAGAAAATCAAAGATTCAACATTCTCATATATTAACCTTTGATTGCTTTAACCTCTAACTATTTGTATTTTTATTTAAACCAACAGATTATTTTAAGCCTTATGAAATTACCAAACATTTACAAAGAATTCAGATCCGAATTAAAGAAGGATATATATTCACTCGGTGGAATGAATATTAAATTATTCAATGAATCAGATATTGAATTTGAACAAAAAAATTCGGCAATTGGAGATGGTAGCGTAAAATTTTCGAACATTAATAAATGGAAGCCATCATATTTAATTATTGCTGCAGGTGCATTTAATGAACCTCATTTTGTTGACACCGATGAAGTAAATCCGAGTGTGCATTTAGTTTTGCCTCATAATGGAATATGGGGAAGATCATGTATCTGCAATTCATTAATTGACTACCGAAAGACTTTAATCCATATTGATAAGCTTGAAATGGCATTATTAAAAGATCCAGACAACCATGATATAATCGAACAAACTTTTAAAGAAATTCGAATTATAAATAAAAATACAGATTTAGAATATTGGGAGGTATGGTATGCTGAGGTTACATTATAAAAAAATTGCATGTTGCAGTATCTTATAGTAGTTGGTGCAATGCAACAGGAGTATATTAACGATTGATAATATGAAACAGTTTTAAATTGCTATCCAATTCATTCATCTTATCAATATACAAATCCGGAGTCTTTTCAGACCCAACAGCCATTAAAGTTTGGCATAAAATTTGTTCGCCTAATAGGTGCAATCTTAAAAAGTTTAGATGCTTCCATAAAAAAAACAGCTGTTGTGTTTAATTATTAAACTAAATAGAGATGAAAACAAGATACTTACCGGCAATAATGGTCATTTTTATTAATATTTTCTTAATTGGATGTGAGAATGAAGAGAATGATCCATCTATAAACGGGAGTCTCATAAACTATACAGACTGCAAAACTTTTAAATCAGCAGTCATTGGTATTAATAATGGAAATAGTGAAAGCTGTATTGAATATAGTTATGATTCCCAAAATAGAATATTGCAATTAAAACACATAAATGCCGGATTTAATTGTTGTCCTGATAGTTTAGATTGTAAAATTAGTTTATCAAACGATACAATTTTAATAGAAGAATTTGAGAAGAATGCTCTTTGCAATTGTAATTGCTTATATGATCTTAATATTGAGATTAAAGGAGTTGAATTGAAAAAATATTATATAAGTATAGTTGAACCCTATTGTGGTGATCAGCAAAAATTGATGTTTGAAGTTGATTTTAATTTTAATAGTTCCGGTAAATATTGTGTTAATAGAAATCATTATCCCTGGGGATTTTAAATAACTGCTGTTAATAGAAACCAAATCCAATTGAAACAGGATTTAGCAAAATCGTTAATTCATTATCAATTCCTTAGATAAAAGAATTAATTAATCCATCTCCTAAAATAACCTTTAGAAAAAAAGTCTTACTGTCTCATAGGGTAATACACCACCCTATACATCAGAGGGTTTACAGTTTTAGGTATCCAGACGTAAAACCATTATCGCCTTTGGGATGTTGATTGATCAAAACAAGCAACCTTGGCTTACGGTTGGCACTTTTATAATTATTTGGCCTCCAGACCTTTCAAACTACTACTTCACCCCGCATTAATTTTACACAATGTTATCAGCTTAAAGGACAAATTTCCTGTCCACCAGCAATAATGTTATTTTTATCGCATTACCTAAAAAGATTTTGTTTTTTCAAGGGGGATTATTTTTTCTTTTTGCGGTGGGGCAGCAAGCTCTTTCCAATTTTTTTGGCATAATGGGCTGGCATTGAGCGAAAAATTGGAATGTGCTTGTCTGCGAAGTTAGGGCAATTGTTATTAGCAAAAAAAAAATTATTAACAATGTAGCAATTTTACGTGTTGAAAAATTTCCCTCATCCTTTTGAAATGATTACATTTTTATGTTACTTGCACCCATAAAAAATCAGAAATTATGTCATTAAAAACAAGAAGCACATACAAATACCATCTAAAGGTAGGTAACAAAATTGTACACAGAGGAACTACTAACGATTTAGGAAGAAGAGAAATAGAGCATTTACAAAAGTGGAATAATGGTCATATAGTACAGGTTGGGAGGATGACTACAAGGGAGGCAGCATTAAGATGGGAGCGGGAAGGGGGAACGCGATAAATTTTCCGCTTTATGATTCTCTGTAAAGCATTGTTTAGTAATTTATATTATCTGCTGAGGTTTTGGAGATGAGGTACTTCAATTCCTTTCAATTTTCTGTATAATTGAAGTGCATAATTATCAGTCATACCCGATACATAGTCCATGATTTTCAATATGCTGATATAAAGATGATAATCAACTCCTCTTTCTCGTTCTTCTTCAGTTGCTAAAAATTGTTTCGGGATTAATTTTTTTATTAACTTATTATATTCATATTCTGATTCTTGTATTTTAGAAGAAGTGTCAATTTCAACTTTTATTTGTGGTGTAGCAGCATTAACAAATAAATTCACCAATCCTCTCAAAACTGCTGAACCAACGGCTACCAGTTCAAGGATAGGTTTGTAATTATAAACCTTTGCTTTTATTTTTTCCCTTATCTCTTTAATAATTTCTATTTGCCCGATGCTATTTATCAAAGCATTGTCATGATTGCCTTTCAGAATTTTACCCTCTAGGTCCTCAAACTTTTTTGCCACTGCATACACCAGTTTAAATATCGCTTTACCTCTTAAATATCCTATTCGTTCATCGTCATCCACCAGTTTATTAAAAACCTCATAATTATCAATATCTGCAATCTTTTCCAGTTTTTCTTTGGCGAAATCATAAGATATCCTTCCTAATCTAAAACCATCTTCCAGGTCAATCAACGTATAACAAATATCATCGGCAGCTTCCATCAGAAATGCTAACGGATGACGGCACCAGCTCCAATTTTTTTCATCCCCCAAAGGAATCAGCTCTGTTTTAGTAGCTACTTTCTTAAAAATTTCCTTTTCGGCTTGAAAAAAACCATATTTCTTTTGGCTGATTCGTAGTGTTTTATCCTTGTCTTGAGGATCAGGAACAAGTTTTTTTTCTTTCCAAATGAAGTCGGGACATTTGGGATCAATGTACGATTCTCGCGGATACTTTGTAAATGTAGCTAAAGTAGCGCATGTTAAATTAAACCCCCTGTATTGTTCCTTATTGATAGACCTGAACCCCATTGCGTTCCCTTCAAAGTTCATGAAGTCACGCCAGTGCTTTTCGGATAATTCCTTTAGTTTTATGTCTTCAATCCCAGGCAATTCCATAAAGAAGGGGGCATAGGTATCATAGAAATCTGAATGTATAATACAATCTTGAATAGAACGCTCTCCGCTATGTCCAAACGGGGGATTGCCAATATCATGCGCTAAACAAGCAGCTTGAACGATGGCGCCAAAATCATATTCAGTAAACTCTTTTAGTTCATACTTCTTTATGATTTTCCCGCCAGCTATTCTGCCAAGCACCCTTCCCACTGAAGCCACTTCCAAACTATGTGTAAGCCGTGTATGGATAAAATCAAAAACGGGTACTGGAATTACTTGTGTCTTATTTTGTAACCTTCTGAAAGGATGCGTAAAGAAAATCCTGTGAACATCCTTTTCAAATTCACTCCTTGGATCTGATTCTTTCTTTTTGGATTTTTCTTTTGTTTTTGCTGGATCAGAATCATGAATCCTGTCAGAGCACAACAAATCTTCCCAATTCATTTTTTCATTTTTCATATCGTAATGATCTTCCTATATTAAAATATACAAATTCCACAAAAGTAGTAAATTAAAAACTGGCATTTCATCCTTTGCCAATTCAATTATTTACAAATTGTCAAGGAGCTATGTGACTTTCAATCGCTACGAAAGTTTCAGACCGCTAATTTCCAATATTATTAACTGGGGTATCCATTCATAACCAATTATCCATACCTTTGTAGGCATGGATTTTCCAAAGAACCAAATGAAATTTGATAAACGATTTCTTACAGAATAAAACTGTTTGGATTATCTGATTAAAATCAGATGGCCAAATGATTTTATTTGTCCCAAATGTTAATCTGTTAATTATTGGTCATTGTCAAGGAATCGATATTTTTGTCAAAAGTGTCATAAAGAGTTAACACCTATCTCTGGTACTATCTTTCAAAAATCAACAAAATCTCTAACAATTTGGTTTAGGGCATTATGGTGGATGGTAGATCAAAAAAATGGAGTTAGTGCCAAAGGTTTGAAAAAATACTTGGACTTGGTAGTTATCAAACAGCTTGGACATGGTTACATAAATTCAGAAGATTAATGATAGTCCCGGGAAGATAAATGTTAAATGGTACCGTGGAAGTTGATGAAACATTTGTAGGAGGCAAAAGATCATGTAAAAGAGGTAGAGGGGCAATAGGTAAAAGTGTTGTAATTATAGATGTTGAAGTGCAAGAAAAAGCAACAGGAAGAATAAGGTTATCCTTAATTCCAAATGCATCCAAAAAAAGCTTACATGTATTTATTAAGGACAATATAGAAAAAGAGGCAACTATCATTACTGATGATTGGAGAGGGTACAGTAACATAAACAAAGCTGGATATAACCATGTAATTGAAAACAAAAAAGTTAAGGAAGGTGATGAAGAAATATTTCCCCATGTCCATAGAGTAGCTTCTTTACTTAAAAGATGGTTGTTAGGTGCACATCAAAGTTATTTGAATAAAAATAAGCTGGAGTATTATCTGGATGAATATACAATCAGATATAATCGAATGAATATTTTAATGACAGGATATAATTCCGGCCTTCTTCAGGGTATCCTTCATAGTAGCTATAGTTGACATCAAACAAATTATTGATCCCCCCCTTC
>JABUBN010000642.1_pt1 | contig 10301 bp, 10 predicted proteins | sample 7240341 | NCBI WGS metagenome assembly JABUBN01 (sample SAMN07256345, study PRJNA390944) | subsurface metagenome | isolation source: Methane hydrate marine sediment | place: Pacific Ocean: Eastern North Pacific, ODP site | reverse complement strand
AAGGAGGGGGGGGAAGAGCAATGAGAATAGGTAGCGTAGTCGAAATTAAGAAGTATGATGTAATGCCAAGGATTGTAGGTGAGTACGCGGAGATAGTAGACCTGCAGATGCAAGAAGTTGAGAAATATCGTACATATCCGATATGGGGCAAGATCCTCTTTGGTGCACAGAAAGGCAGTATTTACGGCTTCCAATATGATGAGGTTGCAGAGCCGGCTCTCGTTTGGTGGGAAGAAAAGACACCGTGTTGGGAGATGTTACGTTGTCCGGAAGCGATAAGAAATGAGTGCCCAGCATTTAGGTATCGGTCTCTACCCTGCTGGGAGATAGAGGGGACATACAGCAAGCTTTACGATTACGGTGCAAACGGCGACAGCCTTGATATCTGCCAGATGTGCCGGGTTTACAAGAGGTGGGGCCAGGGCGAGGCAATACACATAAAACTCTTTGGCAAGGGCATTGCTACCTCTACGAGCTAGTAATTATCCACCACAATAATAGGAGGCAGAACAATAAAGAATGAAGCGCGCCCACGAGAAGAGGTTGGATTCGGGTATGCCGGCAGGGTCTTCAGACAAATTCAGGAGATAATTGACGATACCGGGGGGCAAGCTGGTGCTCTCATTCGGGTTTTGCAACAAGCACAGGGACTAATTGGCTATCTCCCTGTGCCGGTGCTAAAGACTATCTCCAGGGACCTAAAGGTCCCCATTAGCGAAATATACGGGATAGTCAGCTTCTATCACTTCTTTACTATGGTGCCCAAGGGTAAGCATGTTATCCATGTCTGTATGGGCACCAGTTGCTATGTTAAGGGGGGGCAGAGGATTCTCGATGCCTTAAAGAAGGAGTGGGACCTTGAACCTGAAGGGATTACTCCTGATGGTAAATTCTCCTTGGAAATCGTCCGCTGCCTGGGTTGCTGTGGGCTATCACCTGTAATGGCTATTGGTGATGATGTTCATAGAAAGGTCAAGCCCAGCAAGATAAAGGATATCATAAGTTCTTACCGCTAGGAAGGTGTAACAGGATGAAGCCACTCAAGTCTGTAGAAGAGCTAGAGAGTTTAAGGGAGCAAGCTCAAACAAAGCTGGCAGAGCAGGAAAAGAAGATTCAAGTCAAGGTTCATCTGGGAACATGCGGCATTTCTTCAGGGGCAAATAAGGTTCTGGAGACCTTTATTCGTGAGGTAGAGACCCGCAAGCTATCAGATGTGGTTGTATTGAGGGCGGCGTGTATTGGACTATGTGGACGAGAGCCGGTGGTGACGGTTATCAACCCCGGAAATGGCAAGGTGATTTACTACGACCTTGATGAGGACAGGGTTCCCCGAATTGTTGAGGAGCACCTTGTGAGGGGAAAGCCAGTTAAGGAATGGACATTGGCTCTGGATGCGCCTTTGTTTAAGCTTCAAGAAATTAGGGTGATGCATAACCAGGACCTCGACCCAATGGATATTGAGCAGTACATCGCTAGAGGTGGCTATCAAGCCCTGACCAAGGTCTTGACCAAGATGAAGCCAGCTGAGGTCATTGATGAGATTGGAAAATCGGGGTTGCGGGGGCGAGGAGGAGCCGGTTTCCCCGCTGCCAGAAAGTGGGGGTTTGTTCGCAGCGCGCCCAGTGAGGAGAAATATGTAGTTTGCAATGGAGACGAAGGAGACCCTGGCGCTTATATGAACCGGGCAGTCCTGGAAGGTAACCCCCATTCAGTCATCGAGGGGATGGCAATCGGAGCCTATGCTATAGGAAATGTACACCAGAGCTATGCCTATATCCGAGCTGAATACCCACTTGCCATTGAAACCTTAAGCCACGCTATTGCCCAAGCCCGAGCCTATGGGCTTCTGGGCAAGAATATCTTAGGAACCGACTTTGAATTTTCTATTGATATATTCCCTGGTGCCGGTGCCTTTGTCTGTGGAGAGGAAACTGCCCTTCTAGGCTCTATTGAAGGAGAAAGAGGGAATCCCCGCCAAAGGCCACCATTTCCGGCAAATGTAGGCGGAGGGCTTTTTGGCAAGCCTACCACCATTAATAATGTGGAAACATGGTCAAATATCCCCCAGATTATTTTGAGAGGGGCTGATTGGTTTGCCTCCGTTGGTAACGAGAAAAACAAGGGCACAAAGACCCTGTGCTTGGTGGGAAAGATAAATAATACCGGGCTAGTGGAAGTCCCCCTGGGCACGCCATTAGGCAAACTCATATTCGATATTGGTGACGGGATACCAGAGGGGAGGAAATTTAAGGCAGTTCAGATAGGTGGACCTTCCGGGGGCGTTATCCCTATAGAGCATCTCAATACGCCTATTGATTATGAAGCTGTTACCGCTCTAGGGGCAATTATGGGCTCCGGCGGGGTTGTTGTGATGGATGAGGATAACTGTATGGTGGATGTGGCTAAATTCTTCCTCGACTTCACCAAAGATGAGTCCTGTGGTAAATGCACCCCCTGTCGGGCCGGGATACCCAAAATGCTGGAGATTCTAAACAAGATAAGCCGAGGCGAAGGAACAATGGAAGACCTGGATGTCTTGTCGGAATTGGCTGAGATGGTTGCCTCGGCATCCCTATGCGGTTTAGGGCAAACAAGCCCCAACCCGGTCTTAACCACGCTGCGACACTTCCGTGAGGAATATGAGGCTCATATCATAGATAAGAAGTGCCCGGCGGCCGTTTGCCAGGCTCTATTTAAAGCTCCCTGTCAACATACCTGTCCTGTGGAACTAGACATCCCTGGCTATGTCAGTTTGATTAAGGAGAGTAAGTTTGCTGAAGCCTACAGTTTAATCAAACAGCGTAATCCTTTCCCCTCTGTCTGTGGTCGAGTGTGCCACCACCCCTGCGAGTTTAAGTGCCGCCGAGCTCAAATCGATGAGCCAATAGCAATCAGAGACCTAAAGAGGTTTGTTGCTGACTATGCCCTTGAGCATGGGGTTGAATATGTCCCCCAGGTGAAGGAAAGAAAAGAGGAAAGGGTAGCCATTATCGGAGCTGGTCCAGCAGGGTTGTCAGCAGCCTGGGACCTTGGCATAGAAGGATACCAGGTTACTGTATTTGATGCCCTCCCTGTAGCTGGTGGGATGCTGGCTGTAGGCATTCCTGAGTATCGTCTCCCCAAGGATATCCTCAGAAAAGAAGTCCAGGATGTAGAAAAGCTTGGGGTGGATATAAGACTGAACACACCCATTCATGATGTTGATTCCTTGCTAAAGGATGGCTATCAAGCGGTGTTCATCGCCGTAGGTGCTCATAAGGGAATTAAGATGGGGGTTCCCGGTGAAGACCTGGGGGGAGTCTATGACTCCGTTGAGTTCCTGAAGGAAGCTAATTTAGGAAAAGAGGTACAGGTAGGCAAGAAGGTAGCAGTTATCGGTGGTGGCAACTCAGCTATTGACTCAGCTAGGGTAGCTCTAAGAAAAGGGGCTGAGGAAGTACATATATTTTATAGGCGTGAAAGGAGGGATATGCCAGCTATAGCTGAAGAGGTGGAGGCTGCTGAGGAAGAGGGAATTCATCTTCACCTGCTGACAGTTCCTACTAGGATTTGGAGTAGCGATGGCAGAGTTGCTGGGCTCGAGTGTATCCATATGGATCTGAAGGAGTTTGACCGAAGTGGTAGAAAAACTCCCTATCCTATCGAGGGCTCCGAATACATGGTAGATATTGACATGATTATTGAGGCCGTAGGTCAAAGACCGGATACCTCTTTTATCAAGGGTAACGGAGTCAAAATGGAAAAAGGTGGGATAGTGACTGTAGACCGCCGAACATTGGCTACCGGGATGAAGGGAATTTTTGCCGGAGGAGATGCGGTAACCGGCCCCCAGACGGCAATTGAAGCTATTGCTGCCGGGCAGAGGGCAGCCTCTTCTATAAAGAGATATCTCCAGGGAAGGGAGCCTTCACCTTTAGTGGAGCGTGATGGCTATAAACCAATTGCTATCTCTTCGCTGCCGCCAAGCGAGGAAGAGACACAGGAGAAGGCTAGGATTAAGGCTGACGAAATTCCTGTAAGCGATAGGCCAACCTCCTTTACAGAAATAGTTTTGCCTTACAGCCCAGAGCAAGCCAGAGAAGAGGCCTCTAGATGCCTGAGATGTGACCTTGAAGTTGGAGGGTAAGCAATGAGCGAGATAACCCTAACCATCAATGGTAGGCAGGTTAAAGGGAAAGAGGGGGACACTGTTCTTGAAATTTGTCAGGCTAATGGTATTGATGTGCCTACTCTCTGCCACTTTGAAGGACTAAGCGATGTTGGCGCCTGCCGAATGTGTGTGGTGGAAATAGAAAAGGAGAGGAGACCGGTGCCAGCGTGTACCTATTCTGCCAGGGATGGACTGGTGGTGAAAACCGATACCGAGCAGCTGGAGAAATATCGACGGCTTATCCTGGAGCTTATGTTATCTGAACATAAGCATGATTGCTCAGTTTGCGAGAGCGATGGCCACTGTGAGTTACAAGACCTGGCTAACCGATATGGGATTGATAAAATACGCTTCCCAGTTACTGAGTCCATTGAGCCAATTGATGATTCCAGCAATGTGATAATATGGAATCCGAATATATGTATTCTTTGCGGGCGATGCATCCGTGCCTGCGCTGAAATTTCCCAGCATCGAGTATTAGCTTTTGCCAATCGAGGTGATAAAACAGTTGTTACCGCTGAAATGAATGAGCTATTGGGCGAGAGTAGCTGCTATTCTTGTGCAGCTTGTGCCGAGGTTTGTCCTACTTGGGCAATAAATCCAGGCCGTATCCTTGCCTCCGTAAATGAGGACCTTTGCTCAGGTTGTGGCATCTGTGTAGGTCTCTGCCCCTATGAAGCTATCACCATAGATAGGCAGAAGAAGGTGGCTGAGATCAACAAGGATCTTTGCAAATTCTGCGGCACCTGCTGTGCTGCTTGCCCTTCCGAGGCTATCGTACAATATGCCTTTACAACCGAGCGGCTTTTTGCCGAGATCAATGCTGTATTGGAGACTATGTAAATGACTAGTTTAGTCGAGGAGGTTCGTGGAGCGATAGGGGTGCTGAAGCTGGAGCGGGTCCAGGTCGCCTGCCCCGCTTGCGGAGAGCAAGTTGAAGCTGTAGCCACGGACGGTCGGGTTAGAGGATACTGCGCAGTCGCCAGGCAGTATGTGGACTTTCTAATTAAAACACAGCTAGAAAGAAAGAAGTGGTGGCAAGACCCTGAATATCGGGCTAAAATCTCAGCTGGTTTAAAGAAGCGGTGGCAGGACCCTGAATATCGGGCCAGGCAGACTGCCACTCATATAGGCAAACATCCCACAGCTGAGACTAGGGCAAAAATATCTGAGGCGATTAAAGAAAGAATTAAAAAGGGAGTAGGAAGTGGTCATTTATGAACGGCTAAAAAGGATAGTCGTGGAACAGCTTGGAGTCAAGGATGAAGAGGTAGTCCCCTCGGCTGACTTTGTTAAAGATTTAGGGGCTGATTCCTTGGACTTGGTGGAACTGATAATGGCAATAGAGGAGGAATTTAGCACTCCTTCCCTGAAGGTTGAGATACCTGATGCGGGTTTAGAGAGTGTAGCAACCGTCCAGGATACGATTGATTATCTCAAGAACCTTGGTGTTGATGATTAGAGCTATAAGGTTAAGCCTATCGAGATTGACCGAGGTCTCCAATACTTAGATAGGGGGAGAAATGGAATTTCGCATAGCCACTGACACGGTGACAGGGAAGCCTATGGTGGAAGTCTGGCGGGCTTGGGAATTTATCGCCGGTATCTATGCCCATGAGGACGGGATACGGATAGTCAGCAAGTATCTCGATGGTGTAGAGCATGAGGCTGCTACGCCCCCAAGCATAGTTGTCAAGTTCTCGAAGTAGGAGAGAGCTGACGGCCAAGCGGGGGAATTTGCTACAATGCCCCGCGCAAGTCCTGTAGTCAAAATTAGCTGTTTTCCCGGGGTGGCCAATGGTTCTATACCTTCAAAGGAGAGGGGGGCGTCGCCCCTCTGAAAGTTTTTTTTCAACGGTTGTAGATATTTTATAAAAAGGGGTTGACAAAATGGGGGTAATAGAGCTATTATGTTAGAGCTATTATCGAAAACAGGAGAGAACCGTGCCATTATTAAAAGTAACCTGCAAACGATGTGGTCATAAGTGGATTCCGAGAGTTGCCAAGCCTAGACGATGCCCCAAGTGCCTGGCATATGATTGGGACAAAGAAAAGAAAAGGGAGGTGAGAGATTAGGTAGCAGAGTAATCCTAGCGGACCAAAATCTTAAAAAGGAGTTTTTATTCAATGAGAAAGAAGCTATTGTTAATCCCGTTAGCATTGTTGTTAGCCATCAGCTTGATTGCTATCGGCTGTCCCGCAACACCAGTAGAAGAGCCGGCCACGCCAACAGAGCCCACCACACCGACACCGCCCGAAGTCATAGAACTGAATTTCAGCACGATGTTTCCCGGTACTCACTTGTACGGTATAATTAACCAGAAGTTCTGTGATGTGATAAAGGAGCGCACCAATGGTAGAGTGGAGATCACTCTCTTTCCAGGTGGCTCATTAACCTCAGCTCCCAAGTGCTATGAGGGAGTAGTTCAAGGATTATCTGACATAGGCATGTCATGTCCTCTTTATGTTGCCGGACGCTTTCCAGCCAGCGAGCTTTTTGAGCTACCCCAAGATGTACCTAACGCTTGGGTAAGTGACCATGTTTACGATGACTTCTATCGACACTTCCAGCTAAAAGAGTATGACGATGTGCATGTACTTTATCTTCATGGGCCTGGTTATGCTGTCCTCCAGAGTAACAAGCGGGTGAGTAAGCCTGAAGACCTCGAGGGGATGATTATAAGGTCTAGCGGGACATCAGCTGAGGTTATTAAGGCCTGGGGCGGTACCCCACAGGCCCTGCCTATGGGGGAAGCCTATGAGTCTTTATCTAAGGGCGTGGTAGATGCCAATTTTGCTTACTTAGAGACGCTGATAGGGTGGAAGCATGGTGATGTGGTAAAGTACGTTACTAAATTTCCCGTTGGCTGTTCCAGTTGCCAATTTGTAGCAATGAATAAGGATAAGTGGAATTCTCTGCCCGAGGACATTAAGGAAATCTTCACCGAGACGAGCGAGGAGTTCCTAGAGTACCAAGCTAGGGCGTGGGTCTATATGGATAAGATTGGACTGGAATATTTCCTAAGCTTGGGTGAGGGGAGAGAGTATATTGAAATCCCGGTGGAAGAGAAGGCTGTGTGGTGCGAAGCCGTTCAGCCGTTACTAGATAAGTATGTAGCAGACAAAACAGCTATGGGACTCCCAGTAGCAGATTATCTGAAGTACATTGAGGAGCGCACAAAATACTGGGCTGAGAGACAGCCGACAGAGGAGGAGTGTGTAGAGACGGTTGAGACGGAGTTGCTAAAGTAGTGTGAGGGAAGAAGCTGGACTATAAAATCAGGGGGGGTGCCTGAAATTCGAGGTGCCCCCCCCCTAACAGTGAATGAGGACTAATGGGTGCTTTTGAAAGGTTTGCCAAGCTGTTGAGTGGCTGGTTTAACTGGGTAGCGCTAATAGCATTAGTAGCGATGGTAACTCTTGTTGCGGTTGATATCATCGGAGCTCAGTTTTTCAAGTTTCCTGTCCCCGGTGGAGTGGAGTTAGTTAGCTTTTTAGGCGTGGTCATAGTCTCCTTTTCTATCACCCAGACTTATGTTCTCCACCGTCACATTCAGGTAGATTTCGTCATTATGCGGTTGCCGGAGCAGGCTAAGCGAGTCTTAGCCTGCATTAGTTCCCTTTTCAGCATGGCGCTTTTTGCCCTGATTATTTGGCGTATTTTCGTGTATGCCTATGACCTCCAGATGGCTGGCGAGGTTTCACTAACTCTGAAAGTCCCCTTTGTACCCTTTGTCTATGGGGTAGGTGTAGCTTGCGTGCCACTCTTTTTGCTCTTGGTAAGGGAGTTTTTGATATCGATAATTGAGGTACGGAGAAAATGAGCCTTGTTAGTATTGGCCTCATAGGTATTGCCGTCCTTTTAGTGCTTTTCGCCATCGGGGTGCCCGTGGCCTTTGCCATGGCATTCGTCGGCGTTGCCGGTTTCTGTTACCTGATTTCACCTGGGGCAGGGCTCAGTCTCTTAGCCATAGATATCTTCGAGAATTTCTCCTCTTATTCCCTCACCGTTATCCCTATGTTTGTGTTTATGGGTTGCATTGCGTTTGCAGGAGGAATGAGCGGAAGGCTTTATGAGGCGGCTTATACAATATTCGGGCGAATGCGTGGAGGGTTGGCTATAGCCAGCATCGGAGCTTGTGCCGGTTTTGCTGCCATTTGTGGGTCGACTAATGCTACCGCAGCTGCCATGGGTAGGGTCGCCCTGCCGGAAATGAAGAAGCATAAGTATGATGATTCCTTAGCCACTGGTTGCGTTGCCTCTGCCGGTAGCCTTGGCATACTTATCCCCCCAAGCGCTTTACTTATCGTTTATGGCATATTAACTGAGCAATCCATAGGCCAGCTTTTCATAGCTGGTGTCCTCCCTGGGATACTTCTCGCTTCATTGTTTATTATGGTGGTTGTTATTCTCTGCTGGCGTAACCCCGCCCTTGGTCCGGCAGGGGATGCAACGAGCTTTAAGCAAAAACTTGCTGGTCTTTTAGGGGTCATTGAGATGTTAGTTTTGTTTGCCCTAGTCATGGCGGGGTTATTTCTTGGTTGGTTCAGCCCCACCCAGGCTGGTGCTGCTGGTGCTGCTGGTGCTCTCATTATCACTCTGGTGAGAAGGACAATTAACTGGCAGAGATTTGTTGACGCCGCTAAGGATAGCTTACTGATAACCTGTATGGTCATGGTCATCGTTACTGGGGCTATACTTTTTGGCCATTTCATAGCCGTGACCAAAATCCCCTTTCTCTTGTCTGACTGGGCAGGCGGGCTCTCCATCTCTCCCTTGGCTATCATGGGGATAGTGATCCTTATCCATTTAATTGGTGGTTGCTTCATGGACGGTTTTGCCTTGATTGTGCTTACTGTCCCTATTATGTATCCAATGGTTATGGCTTTGGGCTTTGACCCGATATGGTTTGGAATCATCATAGTATTAGTCGTTGAGATGGGGACAATCACGCCACCAGTGGGTGTAAATGTTTATGTCATTAGCGGGGTAGCTAAAGATGTTCCTCTCGAGACAATATTCAAGGGAATATTCCCGTTCCTTGGCGCATTGATAGTGGTTGCAGCCCTACTGGTAATTTTCCCCCAAATCGCCACCTTCTTACCCAGCTTCATGACGTACTGACGTACTGAATTAGGAGAAAGGAACTGAAATAGAATTATGAGGAGGTTAAAATGACTCTCAGTGAAAAGGATTTAGCTTTATTGGGAAAATTTGACTTCGACGTACAGCCCGTAGGCGTTAAATTCTTGGTCAAACGGCCAGACCTAGTTGATAGGTTGGGCGAAAACATGGCTTTCTGCGAAATGCTCCAGAGGGCACAGGAAGGGAATGCCTTTTATGCTGATGCGGAAAACCATACCTGTGAGGCAGGACTATATGTGTTAGGGCAGGCAGATGCCCCGGGACCTTTTATAGGCGGAGAATTTGGAGCCGGGCTAAAAATCTTTGAACAGCCACGCTCTGCGAGCAGGCTGTACCTATATATTCCGAAGATAGGCAAAAACGTAGTTAACTATGTCGCCTTTTCCCCATTGGATAAGCTCCCATTCGAGCCGGATATCCTTGTTTTCCTCGCCAATGCCTCCCAGACGGAAATTCTGCTCCGGGCAATGAGCTATAAGACGGGGCAGATGTGGCAGAGCAAGTTCTCAGCCGCAATAGGATGCGCATGGATTTACATTTACCCGTATCTCACCGGGGAACTGAATTATACCCCTACCGGTCTTGGCCACGGGATGAAGCGCAGGAAGCTATTCCCAGAGGGTTTACAACTTATATCTATCCCCTTTGACCTTTTGTGTCCCATGTTAGAGACATTGCGAGAGATGCCATGGGTCCTTCCTGCGTATAAGCCGGACAGACTGGAGTTTGTCAGACGAGTACTTATTGAGTTAGGCCTTGCCCCACCCCCGTAATCCGGTGCGATACCCAGAGCAGGTAATAGTTCTCTCTAGTATAGGGATAGCCCAAGGCGGGCTCTGCCAGGGGAAATCAGGGTGCTGCAGGAAGGTTTAATCTTTTTCTGCCTAGCAGCTTAAATTACCTCCTTCCCCCTCCGGTTAGGGGAGCCCTGACTGAAAGCCGGCAAGTGGCATCCCGCCTGAAAGACAAAGAAGGGGGTCGAGGGATTCGAACCCCGAACCCCCT
>JABUBN010000641.1_pt1 | contig 10305 bp, 7 predicted proteins | sample 7240341 | NCBI WGS metagenome assembly JABUBN01 (sample SAMN07256345, study PRJNA390944) | subsurface metagenome | isolation source: Methane hydrate marine sediment | place: Pacific Ocean: Eastern North Pacific, ODP site | reverse complement strand
GCGAAAAGCCGATAGGCGTACGGAATTAGCTAGGGGGACTCAGTAACCAGGGTCCCCTGTGCCTTGCCTCCTGGCACCGGAATAAACTCAAAAACGACCTAGAATCGGAAACTCAGACCTAGGGGGGAAGGGTGGGGGTGGCTTGCCATTAAAGACAAGCTATGGTAAAGAGGTAGGAACACCCCCTATGTGGGGTATCAAAAACCGCGATTTTTTCAAGCATGCTTGTAGGCTCCGAAGCCCTCAGATCAAAATCTGAGCCCCTCACATCAGAAAGTCGTAGATTACCATTAACGAAACCGAGAAGTAGAGAGGTTTTATGGCGAGAGGTCAGAGAAAGCGGTAATTTTTAGGTTGCCTGCCTGCCCTGCCCCACCTTCGCTTCGCCCCAACCCCCCGAAACCAGCTATGAGAGCATACGGGAGGTATAGTGAGGTTGGATGTGAGGTATAGTGGCCACCACGGGAGCCTGTTGGGGCGGTTTAGCTTTATTTCACCAGCTCGTCAGGTTCACACCCTTGGCACCCTGGGGTTATCTCTTTCACTCGGCCGGGGTTTACCCCCCTTTTTTTGCCGTTTGTGGACTTGTCAGCGTAGTAGTATCCTGTTCTGTTCTATTAGCCCTGCGGGCTACCCGTCAGCCGTTTGGGGGCACCGCCTACGGGCGTGCCCCTGCGGTTCACGGTCTGCCCGGTATTAGGTTGCCTACCCCGTTGCTAGCACTCGGCTCTTTCCCCTCTCCGCCCCCTTTTTTCCCCCGCCTCGGTGCTGAGCACGGGGTATGGCTTCTGTTCTGGTGGGCAGGGCACGGGTGGCCGTTACTTTCGTTGCTCCAGACCACGGCGGTTCCCGTGCCTTTTTTGTCTCTGCCCACCAGTAGTATTTTAGGACCTAAAATTGACAGAACTTTTGTTCTATGATACCGTATTATTACGGGTAGGGTCCGCAGGATCCTTTGGCGAAACTAGCCCGGGGAAGGAGAATTGATACATGGCTAAATTAAAAGCACCCCTACTGTCCCTGGGTGCCAGGGGAGCCATCGGTAAAACGCTGGTTTACTTCCCTTGGAAGGGCATCAATGCCGTCCGGGAGTATGTCATACCCACTAACCCCCAGACAGACCTCCAGATCGACCAGCGTGCCTTCATCAAGGAAGTGGTGCCCCTGCTCCATACCCAGATGACAGACGACACCGATCCCTTTGACGCAGCGGACAAATCAGCTTATCTGTGGCTGGCTTCTCTCTCCAAAACTCCTATAACCTGGTTTAATGCTCTGTGCCAGGCGTGGCTTAAAGCAGGCGTTGCCGGTAAGATTAAGGTCTTTTTTGCCCACCAGCTGGCCACCCCCGCATCAGGCTCGGTGACCATCTCAGCCCAGATGGTAAAAAAGACGGCGGACGCTTTCCCTACTACGGCCAATGTCAGGTGGGGAAACAAAAAGACCTTGTTGCTGAACTCCAAGGACTGCGGAGTTATCACAGACGGCGCCATCTCTATCGAGCTCACCGTTGTCACGGATGGCTTAGTGGCCGGAACTCAATACTACTTCCAGATACGAGCCGTAGAGGACACCGCCGAAACCCCTTCCGTCAGCGGTCTTGTCCTAGGAATCCCGGAAGCCTGATATGGTTAAGCTCCTTAGACTGCCCTCTTTAGCCGTCATCGATGGCTTTAAGGGCACGGTGGATTTCTATGTCCATCGTGGTATAGTTTGCGCCCGGGCGTGGCCCCGTTCGCCTGGCCACCGAAGGGCGCCAACTGTTGAAGCTAGATGGCCAGCCTTCACCACGGCTTCAAGGCTCTGGAACCAGCTGAGCCCAGAGGTCAGGGAAGCCTACGGTCAAATGTCAGCTGGGCTCCGCCTTTCAGCCAGGGATGTCTTCATCAAGGGCTACTTAAAGGCAGAGTGGCCACATCTGGAATAGGAGTCAATTCAGAGTTAATCATGACTACATCTTTAGAGCTTCAGCACTTCGCAGTTTTGAGTCTATCCTATTCCCACACCTCCACTTCTATCGTCATCACCTGTGCCACCAACAACCCTTGCCACCTAACCTGTTACTTTACCGATAAAGAGCCCCTCCGCCACGCCACAAGCCGTGTGGTCCGTGGTCTAGCCCTACCCTGGGGAGCCTACTTCTGCTTTGTCGCCTGGCAAACAATGGAGCAGATAGAGCCGGGAGATACCCTATCGCATAGCTTCGGGATCCCCGACTGGTCATACTGCCAGACTAAGTGGCTCTGCTTTCGTGGAACTGTCGCCGGAGCTCCATCACCCTCAGCCTCAGCCTTGCTTAAACATCATCACCCCGGAGTTATAGCCGGAATTGAAGAACAGCCCCTTTACGATGGCGTAATTTTCGTCCTTCCAACCCGCAATAGGGCCGGCCAACGCCTCATAATCACCAAGCGATCACTAACTACGCTGGCTTTCGTTCTCGAACGATACGGGGGCGGATGGACAACGGATATCTCCTTCACCATACGCAGAGTTAGTGACGACTCCATTATTGCCACCAAGGTCTGGGGGCTAGAAGCTTCCGTGCCAACCGTTCCCACCTGGCTAGAAGTAGCCTTTCCCACCCCCATCCCCATCAACGAAGAAGCAAGGATTACTGTCGATTGGCCAGACGCCAGGTATAGTGCCTCTAACAACCTGCGTTTCCACTTCAAGACATCAGATGTCAAACCGGATGAAATTATGACTTGGTATCAGGATGGCTACTGGTACGAACCCTACCCCTGGGACGCCGCCTACCGTTACAGATACTACGAATAATAATCGACTTCCCTAGACCGCTAAAAAGGCGACGATTCGGCAGAGCCAGAAAGTGAATACGGCAGAGCAGAGTTAAAGAGGCATCACCGTTAAAGAGTTTAAACCGCCCCAACAGGCTCCCGTGGTGGCCACTATACCTCACATCCAACCTCACTATACCTCCCGTATGCTCTCATAGCTGGTTTCGGGGGGTTGGGGCGAAGCGACCCCTCCCTTCCCAGGGCAGGCAGGCAACCTAATATTGAAGCCCCTTCCCCTTACGAGGGGGAAGGGGCACCCCGATTATAAACGGCAAAAAAACCACCCCCCAGGTTCCGGGGTGACGGCACCATCCCCCTCTCTCTCTGCCTTGTTCTGGGTTCCACTCCTCCTCTGCTACTATCCCTTTCAGGTTAAGGAGGGCGGGAAAGTATCAGCCACCCCTACCGTCAGGCAGACAGAGAGCCACCCCCTGGGCTACCATTTCTCATCAAGGCGTGCTATAATGGGGGTGTAGGAGGTTTGTGATGGAGTCCTCTAAGGCGGACAGGCTCCGGGAGTTAATCGAGAGGGTAATTGGTATTAAAGGGCATTTGTGTGAGCTTACCCTACACGAGTCTCGTGAGCTGGAGAAGTTGCTTCGGCAGAAAATGAGTGAGGAAGAGTTTGGCTGGCCGGCTTTTGGTGAGGAGTGATGGTAGCCAGAACACATGTTTACCCGAAAGGGTCATAAGTTGAGCCAAAAGATACCCCCAAACCCCTTGCCTACTAGTCCGCAATCGTGCTATTCTTAAAAGAAAAGGGGGAAAGCACAATGAAGCGAATAGACTGGAAAGGGGTAATAATACCCAGGGTCAAAGAGCTAGTGACTAGTTACAGCTACCGGCCTACTTTGAGGCAGGTATTCTATCGGCTCGTGGCTGCCTTGCTAATCCCTAATACCGAGGTCACCTACAAGGGGTTAAGCAGAGCTACTGTGTTAGCCAGGGAAGAAGGGACGCTCAACGCCCTATGCTTTGACGACCGGGCCAGGACTAGCTCTGGTGGCGACTGGGGCTATGAGGATATCGAGGATTTTATTGAGAGCTTAAAGGCAACGATAAAGGAAGCCCCAAGTGACTATACCCGTCCAATGTGGGCTAGTCAACCTTCCAACCCGATTATCTGGCTAGAGAAGGACGCTCTATTCACTCCCGTTAGTCGGATAGCCGACTCCTACCGCATAAAGGTTTACGCAGCCAGAGGCTACTCTAGCTTCACGGCTGTCTATCAGGCAGCAATTCAGATGAATGGTGAGAAGCCGACTAAAGTCCTTCAACTAACCGACTTTGACCCAAGTGGTGAGGATATGGTAAGAGACCTGGACGAACGCCTTACCCGCTACGGCGCTGGTGACTTTGAACTAGAGAAGATAGCCCTCACCCGTGACCAGGTGGAGACGCTAGGATTGCCACCAATGCCAGCCAAGACCTCAGACCCGCGCTACGACCGATTTGCTGCCAGCTACGGCGAGGAGTGTGTAGAGCTTGACGCTTTACCACCCGACGAGTTAGATCGTATAGTCAGAGACGCCATTAAGGGACTAATTGACCAAGAGGCGTGGGACGCTCAGAAGGAAAAGATAGAGAAAGAACGGGAGAAAGTGGAAGAACGGATTGACAAACTCACCGACTACCTGGATGAGCTCGATGAGGACTAAATGAGGAGTAGTCTCTATTCCAACCTTAGAACACATGTGCTATTGACTCCCGTGGTATAATGTAGCCATCGCAGGCCCCCCTCTCCTTTAAAGGAGAGGGAAGAGGGGGTGAGCTATAACTGGGATTATCGTGATGGGGATTATCGTGGCGGTCGCGGTAGCTGGCCTGGTCTATCTAAAGTGGTTTAAAAAGGGCTAAGCTACCGGGAAACAAGAACTCGGCAGCCCAACTAAATAGCTACCGAGTCAGAGGAGCCAACTGGTAATGACAGTCGGCAGAGAACAGAATAAAGCATTTTTTCTAACTTGTCAAGGGGGCTATCAGGGGTCTAGGCGCACTGGTCCTGATAGCCCTCTTTCTCTTTCACCACACGCACCAGGATACGATTTTAAGCGGTTAAAAACTCCTTTGAATACTAGACTACTTACCCCTGGTTTTACCTAGTAAGCCAGGGGCGTTTTTTTATAATCTTAACCTGCTGGCAGGCGGGTGAGATAACATAATGGTTCATGGCCAAAAGCCAGGCCGGTGCGAAGGCACTATGGTAATGCTACTGCCAGAGCGGGCTTCTTCTCAACCTAACTGTTGAGGGAAGAGGCTGTAAGGATGTGATAGCCTTTGGGGAAAGCTATCCTGGGCATGTCCCAGACGCCCTGTGAACGGCTGTATTGGCTCCTGTGCCAATGGTAGGTATCATAGTGGGGCACTTATACCACCTCTCTAGTGAGGGATAGCCTAGTAGCCAAGACAGTAAGCGAAAAGCCGATAGGCGTACGGAATTAGCTAGGGGGACTCAGTAACCAGGGTCCCCTGTGCCTTGCCTCCTGGCACCGGAATAAACTCAAAAACGACCTAGAATCGGAAACTCAGACCTAGGGGGGAAGGGTGGGGGTGGCTTGCCATTAAAGACAAGCTATGGTAAAGAGGTAGGAACACCCCCTATGTGGGGTATCAAAAACCGCGATTTTTTCAAGCATGCTTGTAGGCTCCGAAGCCCTCAGATCAAAATCTGAGCCCCTCACATCAGAAAGTCGTAGATTACCATTAACGAAACCGAGAAGTAGAGAGGTTTTATGGCGAGAGGTCAGAGAAAGCGGTAATTTTTAGGTTGCCTGCCTGCCCTGCCCCACCTTCGCTTCGCCCCAACCCCCCGAAACCAGCTATGAGAGCATACGGGAGGTATAGTGAGGTTGGATGTGAGGTATAGTGGCCACCACGGGAGCCTGTTGGGGCGGTTTAGCTTTATTTCACCAGCTCGTCAGGTTCACACCCTTGGCACCCTGGGGTTATCTCTTTCACTCGGCCGGGGTTTACCCCCCTTTTTTTGCCGTTTGTGGACTTGTCAGCGTAGTAGTATCCTGTTCTGTTCTATTAGCCCTGCGGGCTACCCGTCAGCCGTTTGGGGGCACCGCCTACGGGCGTGCCCCTGCGGTTCACGGTCTGCCCGGTATTAGGTTGCCTACCCCGTTGCTAGCACTCGGCTCTTTCCCCTCTCCGCCCCCTTTTTTCCCCCGCCTCGGTGCTGAGCACGGGGTATGGCTTCTGTTCTGGTGGGCAGGGCACGGGTGGCCGTTACTTTCGTTGCTCCAGACCACGGCGGTTCCCGTGCCTTTTTTGTCTCTGCCCACCAGTAGTATTTTAGGACCTAAAATTGACAGAACTTTTGTTCTATGATACCGTATTATTACGGGTAGGGTCCGCAGGATCCTTTGGCGAAACTAGCCCGGGGAAGGAGAATTGATACATGGCTAAATTAAAAGCACCCCTACTGTCCCTGGGTGCCAGGGGAGCCATCGGTAAAACGCTGGTTTACTTCCCTTGGAAGGGCATCAATGCCGTCCGGGAGTATGTCATACCCACTAACCCCCAGACAGACCTCCAGATCGACCAGCGTGCCTTCATCAAGGAAGTGGTGCCCCTGCTCCATACCCAGATGACAGACGACACCGATCCCTTTGACGCAGCGGACAAATCAGCTTATCTGTGGCTGGCTTCTCTCTCCAAAACTCCTATAACCTGGTTTAATGCTCTGTGCCAGGCGTGGCTTAAAGCAGGCGTTGCCGGTAAGATTAAGGTCTTTTTTGCCCACCAGCTGGCCACCCCCGCATCAGGCTCGGTGACCATCTCAGCCCAGATGGTAAAAAAGACGGCGGACGCTTTCCCTACTACGGCCAATGTCAGGTGGGGAAACAAAAAGACCTTGTTGCTGAACTCCAAGGACTGCGGAGTTATCACAGACGGCGCCATCTCTATCGAGCTCACCGTTGTCACGGATGGCTTAGTGGCCGGAACTCAATACTACTTCCAGATACGAGCCGTAGAGGACACCGCCGAAACCCCTTCCGTCAGCGGTCTTGTCCTAGGAATCCCGGAAGCCTGATATGGTTAAGCTCCTTAGACTGCCCTCTTTAGCCGTCATCGATGGCTTTAAGGGCACGGTGGATTTCTATGTCCATCGTGGTATAGTTTGCGCCCGGGCGTGGCCCCGTTCGCCTGGCCACCGAAGGGCGCCAACTGTTGAAGCTAGATGGCCAGCCTTCACCACGGCTTCAAGGCTCTGGAACCAGCTGAGCCCAGAGGTCAGGGAAGCCTACGGTCAAATGTCAGCTGGGCTCCGCCTTTCAGCCAGGGATGTCTTCATCAAGGGCTACTTAAAGGCAGAGTGGCCACATCTGGAATAGGAGTCAATTCAGAGTTAATCATGACTACATCTTTAGAGCTTCAGCACTTCGCAGTTTTGAGTCTATCCTATTCCCACACCTCCACTTCTATCGTCATCACCTGTGCCACCAACAACCCTTGCCACCTAACCTGTTACTTTACCGATAAAGAGCCCCTCCGCCACGCCACAAGCCGTGTGGTCCGTGGTCTAGCCCTACCCTGGGGAGCCTACTTCTGCTTTGTCGCCTGGCAAACAATGGAGCAGATAGAGCCGGGAGATACCCTATCGCATAGCTTCGGGATCCCCGACTGGTCATACTGCCAGACTAAGTGGCTCTGCTTTCGTGGAACTGTCGCCGGAGCTCCATCACCCTCAGCCTCAGCCTTGCTTAAACATCATCACCCCGGAGTTATAGCCGGAATTGAAGAACAGCCCCTTTACGATGGCGTAATTTTCGTCCTTCCAACCCGCAATAGGGCCGGCCAACGCCTCATAATCACCAAGCGATCACTAACTACGCTGGCTTTCGTTCTCGAACGATACGGGGGCGGATGGACAACGGATATCTCCTTCACCATACGCAGAGTTAGTGACGACTCCATTATTGCCACCAAGGTCTGGGGGCTAGAAGCTTCCGTGCCAACCGTTCCCACCTGGCTAGAAGTAGCCTTTCCCACCCCCATCCCCATCAACGAAGAAGCAAGGATTACTGTCGATTGGCCAGACGCCAGGTATAGTGCCTCTAACAACCTGCGTTTCCACTTCAAGACATCAGATGTCAAACCGGATGAAATTATGACTTGGTATCAGGATGGCTACTGGTACGAACCCTACCCCTGGGACGCCGCCTACCGTTACAGATACTACGAATAATAATCGACTTCCCTAGACCGCTAAAAAGGCGACGATTCGGCAGAGCCAGAAAGTGAATACGGCAGAGCAGAGTTAAAGAGGCATCACCGTTAAAGAGTTTAAACCGCCCCAACAGGCTCCCGTGGTGGCCACTATACCTCACATCCAACCTCACTATACCTCCCGTATGCTCTCATAGCTGGTTTCGGGGGGTTGGGGCGAAGCGACCCCTCCCTTCCCAGGGCAGGCAGGCAACCTAATATTGAAGCCCCTTCCCCTTACGAGGGGGAAGGGGCACCCCGATTATAAACGGCAAAAAAACCACCCCCCAGGTTCCGGGGTGACGGCACCATCCCCCTCTCTCTCTGCCTTGTTCTGGGTTCCACTCCTCCTCTGCTACTATCCCTTTCAGGTTAAGGAGGGCGGGAAAGTATCAGCCACCCCTACCGTCAGGCAGACAGAGAGCCACCCCCTGGGCTACCATTTCTCATCAAGGCGTGCTATAATGGGGGTGTAGGAGGTTTGTGATGGAGTCCTCTAAGGCGGACAGGCTCCGGGAGTTAATCGAGAGGGTAATTGGTATTAAAGGGCATTTGTGTGAGCTTACCCTACACGAGTCTCGTGAGCTGGAGAAGTTGCTTCGGCAGAAAATGAGTGAGGAAGAGTTTGGCTGGCCGGCTTTTGGTGAGGAGTGATGGTAGCCAGAACACATGTTTACCCGAAAGGGTCATAAGTTGAGCCAAAAGATACCCCCAAACCCCTTGCCTACTAGTCCGCAATCGTGCTATTCTTAAAAGAAAAGGGGGAAAGCACAATGAAGCGAATAGACTGGAAAGGGGTAATAATACCCAGGGTCAAAGAGCTAGTGACTAGTTACAGCTACCGGCCTACTTTGAGGCAGGTATTCTATCGGCTCGTGGCTGCCTTGCTAATCCCTAATACCGAGGTCACCTACAAGGGGTTAAGCAGAGCTACTGTGTTAGCCAGGGAAGAAGGGACGCTCAACGCCCTATGCTTTGACGACCGGGCCAGGACTAGCTCTGGTGGCGACTGGGGCTATGAGGATATCGAGGATTTTATTGAGAGCTTAAAGGCAACGATAAAGGAAGCCCCAAGTGACTATACCCGTCCAATGTGGGCTAGTCAACCTTCCAACCCGATTATCTGGCTAGAGAAGGACGCTCTATTCACTCCCGTTAGTCGGATAGCCGACTCCTACCGCATAAAGGTTTACGCAGCCAGAGGCTACTCTAGCTTCACGGCTGTCTATCAGGCAGCAATTCAGATGAATGGTGAGAAGCCGACTAAAGTCCTTCAACTAACCGACTTTGACCCAAGTGGTGAGGATATGGTAAGAGACCTGGACGAACGCCTTACCCGCTACGGCGCTGGTGACTTTGAACTAGAGAAGATAGCCCTCACCCGTGACCAGGTGGAGACGCTAGGATTGCCACCAATGCCAGCCAAGACCTCAGACCCGCGCTACGACCGATTTGCTGCCAGCTACGGCGAGGAGTGTGTAGAGCTTGACGCTTTACCACCCGACGAGTTAGATCGTATAGTCAGAGACGCCATTAAGGGACTAATTGACCAAGAGGCGTGGGACGCTCAGAAGGAAAAGATAGAGAAAGAACGGGAGAAAGTGGAAGAACGGATTGACAAACTCACCGACTACCTGGATGAGCTCGATGAGGACTAAATGAGGAGTAGTCTCTATTCCAACCTTAGAACACATGTGCTATTGACTCCCGTGGTATAATGTAGCCATCGCAGGCCCCCCTCTCCTTTAAAGGAGAGGGAAGAGGGGGTGAGCTATAACTGGGATTATCGTGATGGGGATTATCGTGGCGGTCGCGGTAGCTGGCCTGGTCTATCTAAAGTGGTTTAAAAAGGGCTAAGCTACCGGGAAACAAGAACTCGGCAGCCCAACTAAATAGCTACCGAGTCAGAGGAGCCAACTGGTAATGACAGTCGGCAGAGAACAGAATAAAGCATTTTTTCTAACTTGTCAAGGGGGCTATCAGGGGTCTAGGCGCACTGGTCCTGATAGCCCTCTTTCTCTTTCACCACACGCACCAGGATACGATTTTAAGCGGTTAAAAACTCCTTTGAATACTAGACTACTTACCCCTGGTTTTACCTAGTAAGCCAGGGGCGTTTTTTTATAATCTTAACCTGCTGGCAGGCGGGTGAGATAACATAATGGTTCATGGCCAAAAGCCAGGCCGGTGCGAAGGCACTATGGTAATGCTACTGCCAGAGCGGGCTTCTTCTCAACCTAACTGTTGAGGGAAGAGGCTGTAAGGATGTGATAGCCTTTGGGGAAAGCTA
>JABUBN010000640.1_pt1 | contig 10305 bp, 11 predicted proteins | sample 7240341 | NCBI WGS metagenome assembly JABUBN01 (sample SAMN07256345, study PRJNA390944) | subsurface metagenome | isolation source: Methane hydrate marine sediment | place: Pacific Ocean: Eastern North Pacific, ODP site | reverse complement strand
GTGTTGTTAACCTTTATTGCAAAAACATGAAAAAGATTCCTTTTGATACTGGTTTCGAAATATTAGATGATGGTTTTATGTGGAGAATGAATATTCCACCATCGTACGTTTCGCAATTTGGGGAATTTTTGTGGGGCATTTGTGTGAATCTACAGTTTTATCATTTTGATCACAGTAAAAGCATGTTATACTACTTCTATGATGGAAACTTTGATTCAGAAAAGAAGGTTTGGAAAGCAACAAAGACTGAACTTTATGATCTCCCTCTTAAATGGCTTAAAGAAAATCAAAAATGGATTTAGAAACTAACAATCGAAAAATCTATGACTGACCAATATAAGAACATTGTAATGAGCTCCATTGAAGAGATAATAGGGAAACTATTACAAAGTAAAGGTTGGACATTAGCAACTGCAGAATCGTGTACTGGAGGTTTCATCGCCCATTCTATAACAAATATTTCTGGGAGTTCCTCCTATTTCAAGAGCGGATTTATAATATACAGTTTAGAATCAAAAAAGCGAATTCTTGATTTGGAGGAAAAAATAATTGAGAATTTTGGTGTTTATTCACCAGAAACAGCTATAGCAATGGCAAATAATGTGAGAAAAATAGCAAATGCAACTATCGGTCTCTCTACTACAGGAATAGCTCCTCCAGGCGATAATAAAACAAAAAAACCTATTGGTCTAGCTTTTGTAGGAATTTCATCTTCTAAAATTCAAGAGTTTAGGCAATTTGATATTAAATGCAAAAGTAGAGAAGAATTCAAGCAAAAACTAACAAAAGAAGCCTTGGAATTTTTAGAATCCGTTTTGATGAGAGCAGTAAAGGATAATAACTAACATACGATTGTATAACTAATAATTGGATGTTACCCTTACAATAGGAATCTTTTTCATGTTTTTGCAATAAAGGTTAACAACACACGAAAGATGGTTAGCTTCACATGGAATTTCTTAATGATTTCGACATTTCAATAGACCTTCTAAGTATTGAGAAAAGAGATTATCAAATAGCTGCTGTTAAAGAAATCATTGAAATTTTACCAGAAAAATCTATTTTGCTTAATTATCCTTATGGAACAGGCAAAACAATCATTGCGCTACTAGCATTTTTAGCGATAAAGAAAGTTAAACCAGAAGCTAAATTTGTTTTTACTTCAGCTCGAGAAGCTGCAGCTTTGCGTTGTCGTCAAGCTTTAGACATGGCTAAAAAATTCGGTTTTATAGAAGAGCTGGGTTATTTATATGACCCTCGAGGAAAGGGATTAAGTTTAAGACAAAAACATAAGATGTATGAAGCATCTTCAGTTATTTTTGCGCCTATTACAACAATAATGAAAGATCGGTTTGAAATGCGAAGTAAATTGAAAGATGATATTCTCAAATCTATAGATTTGTGTGTAATTGATGAAGCAACCGATCTCCTTGCAAGAGATATGACTGGTTTTCGATTAAGTAAGTATTTTGATACATTATTTCATATAAGAAAACAAGGAAATATGTTTCCCATCTTGGCTATGACAGGAACAAGAGATAAGCAAAAAGCTAAAGCTATTAAGAAAATGTTAGATGAGAATACCCATATGATGCAACGTCTTGACCTTTCACCTTATGAAACTATCACAAAAATGCATCAAATTAAAAGAGAAGACTACATCAAAATTGATAATTTACTATCATCTTTATTAAGTAAACCAGTTGAAGCTATCCAAAAACTACTTGATTCTAAACTTTCGCGTCTTGAGATAATTAAACTCTCTTATGGAGGGATTGTAGAGAGGTTGCAGACAGCTAAAAATGAATATCCGGTAAGAGTGGGAAGGTTTCAGATTAAAGATAAAGAAACCAAAGATGAATTAATCAATGCTTTCTTCAGACTGTTTAAGTTTGCACATTCGCGGTTACTTCTTCTTGAATCAACTCCAAATGAGTTTCTTAAATATATAGAAATTGAAGAAAACAAAGAATTTTTCAAAGACGTTATTGAAGCAAGCAAAGAGATGATATCTTATAGAATTGATCTTCCACTCTATGACAACCCTTCAGAAACAATTACTCGAGCATTTATCCAACCCAAAGTGTACACTGCAGTTGAGATTATTTATAATCACTTAGTTAAGGGAGCACAAATTTTACTTTTTACTAGATATCTTGCTCTTGGAGAACAAATATATAGACTATTGAGAAAGCTAAACTTTCCCAATGTCAGATATCTTTCAGGTAAAACGCCAGAAGACCTGAGAAGAATAACTCTCAAAGAGTTTGAAGAAGGAAATGCGGAAATATTAATTTTCACCCCTGTTGGAGGAAGGGGACTTAATTTAGATGCTGCTGATGTGGTTATTCATCTTGATATCACCACTAACATTGATGACATGATACAACGAAGAGAACGCGCAAGAGGGTGTTTGGAATATGTTCTGGTTCTTCAAGAAACTAGCGAAGAAAGAAAGGTTGAGGATTACGGAAAATTAATAGAAAGTTTAAATAATAAAGAAACTGAAAATTAGTGTAAAATTAGAAATAAAGATTTTTTTTCTGATTTTGATGTCAAGTCTATTCGTTGCAGTCAAAAGCATATATATAGCCTCTTTATTTCTTTGAACAAACCGAAAGAGGATGGCGTGATTATGGGACATGATAAAACATGGTTAATTGTAAAAGAAGAACCACTCGCAGGTTATACTCTACCTAATATCTTGAGGGTTCTATGGGATAATAAATTTAGAGTACATCCAAAATACTGGTTACGATTTTGGTATGCCATTGGATTAGCACTAGTTATTTCACCTTTAGCGTTGATACAAAAAATAAGGTTTCACTCCAAAATAAAGGATACAGAGATTAAAGAAGATCCAATCTTTATTATTGGTCACTATAGAACAGGGACTACTTACTTGATGACTTTAATGGCTTATGATAAGTCTAAGGGTTATGTCTCAAATATAGAAGGATATACTTCTCCTTTCTATTTAGCTTTTCCAAAGTTTGCTAGATGGATTCTTGAAGCGTCAATGCCAGATATTAGACCTATGGATAACGTGATTATGGGGGCAGACGAACCTACGGAGGAAGAATATATTTTAAGTGGAGTTACAAGGTATGGGTATTATACAGGTTTCATTTTTCCACGCAATTTTGACTTATATTCAAGTTTTTTAACTTTTGAAGGAATGCCTAAACATCGAAAGAAATGGAAAAAATCTTATTATTATATGGTTCAGATGCTTACTTTAGGGCACAAAGGTAAGCAATTATTTCTAAAAAATCCCACAAATAGTTATCGTATACCTGATATCTTAGAAATGTTTCCAAATGCAAAATTTATTCATACTTATCGCAACCCATACAAAGTCTACCCAAGCACAGTTAAATTCTTTGATGAAGTATTCGCAATATACACACTACAAACTTGGGACAAAGAAAAAATGAAGCAAGATATTCTAGACAACTACAAATTGCTGTATAAATACCACGAAAAAGACTTGTATTTAATTCCAAAAGACCATATTGTTCATGTTAAATATGAAGAGTTCATCAAAGATCCTGTAGCCAATATGGAAAGAATTTACAGAGATTTAAATATTGATGGTTGGGATAAATACAAGAATGACATGATTACTTACGCTGAATCTCAAAAACGTGAATATAAACCTAACGTACATATTATTGATGATGATGTTATCCGAAGAGTCAATGAATATTGGGATGATATGCGTGAGAAATACGGTTACGAACGATTAGAGCCCAAAGAAAACTAATTTACCATTTTGTCCTATATATTCTTTTTTTCTGAAAGTTAACCTATATTTGAAAAAAGAGTGAACTTATAAATTCGCTATTTTAAGGTTGAAAAAAGTCAAATACAAAAGCAAGATGATTTGCATTTAGAAAGAGGATTTAAATGGTAGGCAATATTATAATATCTCAGAGAGAAGATTGTTCTCCTTTTGAAGATGTTAGAGCAATTAAGGGAGAAGAAGCAATTTTATCAACTCACCAAGATTATTGTATCGATGAATCCAAGCTTGCGGGAGGGTATGCAGATTGGTTATTTTTTCCCAAAAATGAAATGGATATTGTTTCTATTGTAAATAGGATGAAGGAAGACAAAACACCAATAACTATTTCTGGTGCAAGAACAGGAATCGTCGGATCTGCCGTTCCAACATCTGGAGGAGCTATTATTTCATTTGATGATATGAAGCTAGTAAAGGGAATAAGTTACGATGAAAATACTCGGAAATATTTCGTTAGAATTCAACCAGGATTAACTTTAGAAGAACTTGCTGATATCCTAAAATACAAACGATTCTCACAAGAGCATAATCTTGACGAGGAGGATTGGGTACAGGCTTTTAAAAAGGTTGAAAGAGGACATATTTTCCCAGTAGATCCCACAGAAATGACTGCTGCTGTAGGTGGTTCCATCGCAGCTAATGCTTCTGGTGGTAGATCTTTCAAATATGGGGCTATGCGCCCGTGGGTTAAACATCTACGCGTTGTTATTGAATCAGGAGAAGTTCTTGATATAGAAAGAGGACAATACATAGCTGTTGATAGCAAGTTTATCATTAAAACTTCTGAAAAAGATATAGAAATTGATATTCCAACTTATAAAATGCCAGAAGCAAAAAACGCTGCAGGGTTATATGCCAAACCTGACATGGATCTCATAGATCTTTTCATTGGTTCTGAAGGGATATTAGGAATCATTACGGAAGTGGATTTGTGGCTAATAGAAAAACCTGAAGTCCTAACAAATGCTTTATTCTTTAAAACAGAAGAGGATGCAATAAATTTTGTGAAAAAATTACGTTCAATAGAAAATTTAGATGTAGAATATATAGAATTTTTAGATGAAAATGCTTTCAATTTACTTAGATCTAGACGAAAAACCAATCCCGAACTCGCTAATATTGACACAATTCCTGAAGATACGACAGCAGCAACATTTTTTGAAATACCATTTTCAGATGATACTTTTGAGGAGATTTTTGTAAAATTAGATGAAATAGCAACAGAGTCTAACACCTCAGTTGACTCAGGATGGAGTGCTCTAGAGGATAATGAGCGCGATAAGTTTAGAAGAATACGACATGCAGTCCCTGAAATTGTAAATAGCATAATATCAAAAAGAAAAGCAACTTATCCTAATCTTCACAAACTAGGTACCGATATGTCAGTAACAGATAATCATCTACAAGACATAATGACATTCTATCATCAAACACTTAAGGAAACTACCTTGGAATACGTAATATGGGGACACATAGGAGACAACCATGTCCACGTCAACATTTTACCAAAGAACATGGAAGAACTATATTTAGGAAAACAACTTTACAAATTATTCGCCAAGAAATCTGTTGAATTTGGTGGTTCTGTCTCAGCTGAGCATGGTATTGGGAAGCTCAAGCACGAATACCTAGAAATAATGTACGGGGAAGAAGGCGTAGAACAAATGAGGTCTGTGAAACTGAAACTAGATCCAAAAGGATTATTCAACAGAGATAATGTTTTTGCATTCATAGGCTAATGCATGTTTTACTATAAATTCTTTTTAAAAACAGTTGCTGACTCTGCGAGTATTCAACAGAGTCGATTAATTACCAATTAACTGAAATCGTACAGTTTTAGAGAGCATTTCTATTTGATTCAATTTTCTTGAACTTTGGTAAGTTGCTATTGTTTTGTTTTTGTTTGATCTTTGAGCTGTGTGTCTGTACATTTTTTCACCAATTTTATTGCGCCTACTAATTGTATTCTGGCTAAATTTGTTAGCATTTCAATACTATCGTATTGTTTTCCATATTCTTGTTCATGTCCGTTTTCCAGTTTTTGAAATATTCTTCTAACCATTTTTTTCACCTATTTTATGCACCTATTAATTGTAGTCTGACTTCTTGAGTCAATCTTTCAATACTGTTGTATTGTTTTCCATATTCTTGTTCATGCCCGTTTTCCAGTTTTTGAGATGTTTTTTTAACCATTTTTTTGCACCTATACTAATAGAAGACTCATCTTTATTAAGGAATTTTAAAATTCTCTTGTTTTACAGCCTAACTCGGAAGTTTACAGAACTTCACTTAAGGAATAAATATACTATAAAAAAGTAAAAGTATTAAACCAGATGGTTAATATTGAAAAAAATGAAGAGTTACCCTCTAAAACATATAAATGTAAGAATTAAAGAAGAAATATCTAACGGATTTTAAACTAAATAGTTCACAAAATACCTTTAAGCACACCTATATTTTCTAGCTTCAAAAGATGAAAAATGACTTCTTCTTTAGGATTGTTTCCAAAATGTTCAACAATTTCTGTAACAGATAACTTTATTTCTACACCTTCATTTTCTTTTAGTCTAAATAAATCAACTATGTGTCTGCTCAAAGCGTCTTTTCTTAAACCAATCTCTGAAGCTGTACTATCATAAACAAGTGAATGTACTAACCATAGTTTTAGATATTTAAATAATCTATACTCGATAGAAGGAATGATAAGAATTTCATAGAATTATTCTTTTCTATCAAAAACAATCTGTTTAGGATCAATTACTTCTTCAATTTTCGGTAGAACTTCTTCCATCTCCTCTTCATCATTAAAGTCGTGCATGACATAACGTGAGAATTTAATCCAATTATACCAGCATTCCTTGCATACATATGTATGATGAGTTATTTTATAAAAAATTGCTAGATCAAGATGATATGTTTCTTTTTTTTCAAGCAAAGAAACATTTTTTTCCGAACAGACTGGACATTTTACGTCATTCATCACTGCATTCTCTCCAAATAAATGGAATAGTACAATAATATATGTTTTTTGTCTATACTAGAAAATAAAATGACATATGTGAGAAAACGTGAGATATGATAGAATGATGTTGAGTTTATATGTAAGCAATATATCATAAATTTCGGTGACTATATGACACCTAAGAAAGACAAAAAAGAAAAAACTCCAAAGACTGGCGATGATTCCTTTATTGAGGACGTTCTCGATGCTTACAAGCAATCAGTTATCTTGCTTGTCATGTCAATTGTATATAATATCATTGCTGGAGGTTTAGGCTATTTGGGTTATTATTTAGCTCAGAAAGATGGCTTTGATTTTACTGCTTTTGTGACTGATATTATGGATGATCCAATGAGTATTTTAGAAGTAGAATTTCATTATGGTTTATACATAATTGGAGTTGCTGCGGTACTTGTTATCATGGGTTTTGCGGCTGCATTCCTCTTCACAGGATCTAGAAACGATAGAATTGCTAAACCATTAGGATTCTTCAAAGCTTACACTGCAACATGGAAGATTTTATTCCAATTTGCGATAGTGATAGTAATTTTCGGTGGAATTTACTTCGGTATCACCTATGTAAATAACCCTACAGTAGTATTGGTTGTTGGAATAATATGTGGTATCGTAGCTGTAATAACGCCACTAGCTATGATATTTAGAGTTGTAGACTTTTTACTCGAATTGGAGTAAAAATTATTTCTCTCTCTATTCACTTTTTTTTATCTGAAATTCATTAAAAATGGAAGAGAATGATGTAAAAAAAGGAAGAAGAAAGAAGTTATCTTCTTTTTACTACTACAGCGACTAGTGCAACTAAGGTTATACCAGCGGCTACTGCTACTACAATGACAACAGGATTTAAGCCCTGATCTATTCCTATAGTTGGATCATGTACCATTTTCAGTCCATCACCATAATTAGGATAGGACAAGAATAAGTTAATGAAATCTTTACCAAATTTCTTGCCATTTCCAAAGCTTTCATCAAAACCATCATTGTTCATTGATGAAGTTACATTTACTTCAGAAACTATACTGTCTTCAGAATCATAAACTTGAGCTGTAGGGACCCATGTAAAGTAGCTTGATCTTCCATCTGACTCATCGTAAAATTCTATACCATGTTTATTCTCATTTTTAGTAGCATTTGCTGGTCTTTCGTAACCATCTTCAGTAACATTCACCCCATCACTTGCTTGTACCCTATGTTTGTAAGCCAGTTCATGAACCTTAACTGCAAAAACTAAACCTGCAGCTTCAGGACTAAAAGTCCAATTGTCAACAATAATATCAAACTTAATCTCGGAAACAGACTTAATCTGATAGGTTGTTGTAATTATAGTATTTGTTTCGTTTATTTCTTCTGTAATCAATACATCTTCTAGATATACGTGGAAAACAAATGATATTGTCGCTCCATTATCAAGAGTATCTGATGTTATTGTCCCTCTAACTTCATTTGTGAGTGTTTCTTTTGTAAGTGTCCAATCAAAAGATGAAGAGGCTAAATTGAAAGCTTTGCCACTTAATTCACCCATATTATGTACCAATAGATCATCACCAAATAATTCTGCTATATGAGTAAAGGAAACATGAAAAACAGGCATCTTTTTCCCTTCAGAACTATTTACTAACCAGAACATCATATCGGGTTTTCCTTCATGTAATTTCATAGACAAAAAATCGGTTTCAATAAAGGTTGACCCTTCTCTATTGTTTACTCCTGGATCGTTTTTCTTCGCTGAAACCAAGAATGATGTGGATATGGAACTCATTATCAAAATGGTTAATACCCCAATCAGTAAAATTTTGTTTTTATTGAACATATATACCAATTACTAATCGGCATTTTTCTATATTAACACTTACATTTAAACAATTAAAGTTGCCATTTACACGCTGTTAGTCAAATTAATCAAATCTTGTCCAAAACCACTGCAAAATAATGATCTATGAAAAAAAAATTGATTTGCTATGTAGCTAGTCCCTACAATTTTTTTACTTAAATTTGGAATTTTCTCAAAAGTAAGAAATTGATATATATATCTTATTTTTATGTGTTAATATGGGATCTTCTGATCTACCTCTAGATAATATATCTCTATACCTAGCAGCACTTTTGCAGAGAGATGGCAGGATGAGTTTAGTTGATTTAGCAAAAGAAATTGGTGTTTCGTCACATAATACCGTTCAAAATAGATTAACAGAGATGCATAACCAGAAATATTTGCGCATTGTAGCAGAAATAAACGTAAAAAAACTAGGTTTTGAAGTTGTTTTAATTTTATACTCAACTTTGAGAGATGAAGATCATTCAAAAATAATAAACTTATACAGCTGTTGTCCCAGAGTTATTCAAGTTGGCTCGTTAATTGGAAATTACGATGTTTTTATTCTGGCATATGCTGAAAATAGATCAGTTCTTGAAAGTTTAACAAGAGGACATTGTTTTTACAATGAACAAATCCAGTTTAGTGAACGCCTTATTTTAATCCTAGGCGAGGAAGTAAAACCACCTTTTTTTCCGATTGAGTTTCCAGTTCTTTCCGAAGAAGATGAAACGCCATGTAAAGCTAATTGCACTGATTGTGATTCTTACAAAAAGGAACATTGCACAGGATGTCCAGGAACAGAATACTACAATGGTCCATTAATAATTGAAAAACAAAAAAAACAAAAAAACAAATGAATAAATCAGTTTATACATGAAAATCTTGTTTCAATTGCTTCTACAACTTTCAGTCCCTTGATAATATAACAAAGCACCTATTTTTTCCATAAGTACTCGGAGAGCAGAGGCTAGGTATTGTATAAAGGTAAGTGAATTCAATTCAAAGTATGTCTCTATGGTCGAAGCTAAATATTTCGATAATGTAAAGTATTTTTTCTCCTACAGTCAACATTGATTGAACACTTTCTCTAATTGCTGTTCCAATCTGCACTTTTAGATCCTCTAAATCAAATCTTGCAACCTCTTCTCCATTATAAAACTTAAATTTGGTAAGATTTGTGATTATCTTTTTGCTAGATTCTGTTAATTTCTTAACGTTCTCTATTGCTTCATCATAGTTTCTATATAAACCTTCAACAGTTTGATGCATTACTCTCCCAAGTTCAGAAACGTTTTTTAAAATTTTAACTAATTCCTTATACACTTCTTTTTGTATTTGGTCTTTGTATTCAGTCATTAGTAACCTTACTACTTTCATCACTGATGTGGCATCGATTATTCTTTCAAATAATCCATATTTTTCAACCTCAATTTTAGTATCAACAATTCCTTGTTTTTGCAGAATAAGCAGTTCTCCTCTTAACTCTCTTTCTTCGCGTTCACAAAGATCTAATAAGTGACTTGGAATATCTGTGCTTCGTTCAATATAGAGAGCTTCAAAATACTTGGAGGGAATAAGAGATAATTTAACTAATTTTTTCTCTATTTTTTTATCAATAGTTCTTCTTCCAAATAATTCGTTGAACATCAGGCGAATACTCCTCTC
>JABUBN010000639.1_pt1 | contig 10307 bp, 10 predicted proteins | sample 7240341 | NCBI WGS metagenome assembly JABUBN01 (sample SAMN07256345, study PRJNA390944) | subsurface metagenome | isolation source: Methane hydrate marine sediment | place: Pacific Ocean: Eastern North Pacific, ODP site | reverse complement strand
CAGTTCAGATAATAAATCAATTGCCTCCCCCAGCTTCTCGGTCTCGTTTTCGATGACATCGAGGGTGTTTTTGCCAAATTTTTCTACGATTCGCTTGGCCATAATAGGACCGATGCCCTTGATGAGACCAGAGCCAAGATACCTTTCTATTCCGTAAATGGATGCAGGAACCAGCGATTTGTAGTGAACGACCTTAAACTGCTCACCGTACCGGGGATGATTAATCCACTCGCCACTCATTTTAATGATTTCACCAGGCGCAGGCGCTATCAGGTTTCCAACCACAGTCACGAGATCCCGCTGTCCCTCGATCCTTACCTTGGCAACGGTGAAACCGGTTTCATCGTTGGTGTATGTTATTCTTTCAATCTGACCCTGAAGAAACACGTTCATGCCTTTGCCTGTTTTTTGTTTTTTTTATACCATAATCAATCATGAATAGCGACAGGGGCCTCTCATATCTCACACCCTGAATCACTACCTAACCAGTATTGCAAGCCTGGACCATCGGCATAGCTAAGAGTATAAAGCACTAATTTGGCTCTACATAGTCCTTGAAATTAGATTTGTTATGGGCTAGTCTAAATGGTTATTATGAATTCGTCACCTAACACAGCAAGAATTAACCTTTCGGCCTTACAGCATAACCTATTAAAGGTGCGGGAATTCATAGGGAAACAGACCAGAATCATGGGGATGGTTAAATCAGATGGATATGGCCATGGACTGGTTCAGGTTGCACGGGAATTAGAGAAATTACAGATAGAATCTCTGGGAGTGGACTATATCCCTGAAGCTATAAAACTGAGGGCCGAGGGAATAAAAATACCAGTCGTATTGTTACTGGGAATAAGCACATCTGAAGAGGCAAAGAAAGTCGTTGATTACAGCTTGACTCCGGTTGTCTTCGATGTAGAGTCTGCGCGGTTGATCTCAGAGGAGGGTAAAAAGAGCGGGAGATCAACCAGTGTTTATGTAAAGATTGACACAGGGATGGGGAGGCTCGGCATCGACTTCAAAGAAACGGGCCCCTTTCTTGAACAGCTTCTGAGCATAAAGAGGATCAAAATTCAAGGCCTCTTCTCTCACCTCTCTGCTGCTGATCAAGAGGATACGCTCTTTACCGAGACTCAGATCAAGCATTTCAAGGAAGCCATTTCTGTTGGTAGAAGACTTGGCCTTGAGCTTACCATGAATAATTTGGCAAACAGTGCGGGTATCATCGGGTATAAAGAAGCCCATTTTGATCTGGTGAGACCAGGTATCATGCTCTATGGTGGGCTTCCGTGTCCAGACTTCGCAAATCCCCCGGCCTTGGAGCACCTCATGACATTTTACTCCTCTGTTGTGCAGGTGAGGGAGGTTAGGGGTGGAACCCCAATTAGCTATGGCCGAACCTTTTACACGGATGGTGCCAAAAAGATAGCCATAATATCAGCAGGGTACGGTGATGGCCTCAGCAGGGCTATGAGCAATACGGGGCAGGTATTGATTCACGGCCAAAAGGTAAGGATTATAGGTAGGGTATGTATGAACCTGACAATTGCTGATGTAACCTCAATCAAAGACATAAAAAAGGGGGACAAGGTACTTTTCTTGGGTGAGGATAAAGGAAATAGGATCACCGCTGACGATATGGCCCGCTGGGCCAATACGATCTCGTATGAGATCTTTTGCTCCCTCGGAAGCAGAAACACACGGGAATATGTTTATGAAAAAGAAGTTAAGTACGATTCTTAAAGATACCTTGGATCTCTGTTTCAGGGAGGGGTACCTTAAACAGACACCCATCCCGGAGTTTGTCATTGAGGTTCCTCATAACCCCGATCATGGACATTTTGCCACTAATTTGGCAATGACCCTTGCTGGAGAACAAAAGAACTCACCCCGGAAAATAGCTGAGATCATTATCCAGCATTTGATGGATCATGATCATTTCATCTTAAAGGCCGAGATAGGTGGTGCCGGTTTTATAAATTTCTTTGTAGCAAGAGAACAATGGCATAGTCTCCTTACCCAGGTTGCTGAGCTCGGGGATGATTATGGTCGGAACTCCCTCGGAAAAGGGGAAAAAATCATGGTAGAGTTTGTAAGTGCTAATCCTACCGGCCCCCTCCATCTCGGCCATGGTCGTGGAGCAGCCTTAGGGGATACCCTATGCCGAATCCTAAGTTTTTGTGGTTATGATGCCAGGAGGGAATTCTATATTAATGATGCAGGCCTACAAATCAAGCTCCTTGGCGAGTCCATTTATAGCAGGTGGAGGCAGTTCTCTGATCCATCCTATCCCTTCCCTGAAGATGGTTATCGAGGTGACTACATTGAGGAGTTGGCCCTTGAGATTGCTCAGAAACAAGACCTTGAAAATCTCTCAGTTGATGAGGCAATTGATTTATTATCTGAACTGGGAAAAGACAAGATGCTCAAGGAGCTCAAGGAAGACCTTGCTGATTTCAGAGTGAATTTTGACCTCTGGTATAAGGAAACCGATCTCTACTCATCAGGTAAAATCGATCAGACCATCAAATTGATTAAAAAGAGGGGCCTGCTTTTTGAAGAGGGTGGAGCACTATGGATTAAAACCACCCCTTTTGGTGACGACAAAGACCGGGTCCTTCGCAAGAAAGATGGTGAATTTACCTATTTCGCTTCGGATATATCATACCATCTTGATAAATGGGAAAGGGGGTTTAAGAAGGTAATAAACATCTGGGGGGCAGATCATCACGGCTATGTAAACAGGGTTCAGGCTGCTCTCATGGCAGAAGGAATTCCCCAGGGTTGGCTGGAGGTCCTCCTGATCCAATTGGTCAAGCTTTGGGAAGGCGGAACCGAAGTAAAGATGTCAAAGAGATCAGGTAGGTATGTCGCGTTGAAAGAACTTGTAGATGACGTTGGCGTTGATGCAGTACGATTTGTCCTTTTGAGCAAAGACCATAACACCCCACTTGATTTTGATATAGATCTGGTAAAAAGGAAGGATAGTGAAAATCCCGTATACTATGTCCAATATGCTCACGCCCGAATCTGCAGCATCTTTAGGAAGACAGCTGAGGCGAATATGAATCTTCCTGAAGACCCTGGCCCATGCCTCGAAAAACTGGTGTTAGATGAAGAAATCGCCCTCATTAGAAAAATGAGCGAATTTCCGTCCCTGATCGAGGAGATTGCATCTACCTCAGAACCCCACAGGCTCACCTATTACTTGATAGAGCTAGCCGGTAGCTTTCATAGATACTACAATAAACATAGGGTCATCAGTAATGATAGGGCCTTAAGCCAGGCGAGGCTCTGCTTATCTTTAGGGGTAAAGACTCTCATCAAAAATGGTCTTAACCTCTTGGGCCTCAGTGCGCCTGAAATAATGTAACTGGAAACAATGACTAACAAAAAATCCTCTTCAAAAAAGATAAAAAAGAGATACACGTTTCGACCAACTCTCGGTTCTCTCTTTTTATTCTGCTTCGGTCTGATCTTTGTTCTAGCCTGGATATTTTGCTTAGGTGTTATTGTTGGCAGGAACTTCCTGCCAATAACCTTTGATACCTTTTCCAGAACCAAGGAAACGGTTGTGGAGGTTGAGCAAGAGAAGACGACTGATCACGTAGAGCCGATCAAAGAAGAAGAACTTACCTTCTATAATCAACTCGTTAACAAAAAAGAGAGGGCCAAGGAAGGTGTAACCTCACAGGTCTCTGTGAAAGAGCCCGACAGGAAAAGAAAGCAGACAAAGGTCTGGCAAGGAGAAGAGGACTCACGTCACTATAGCGTTCAGGTAATTGCACTCAAAGACAAAGAGAAAACCGAACAGATGGTGGAGAGATTAAGTAGCTTGGGCTATCAGGCTTACTATTATCAAACCCTGATTAATGGTGAGACCTTTTATAGGGTTCGCTGCGGTCCATTCTATACCATACCGGAGGCGAAAAAGTATGCCAAAAGACTGGCTGATAGAGAGGGTCTCAAACCCTTTGTCGTATATCCAAGCAAAACTGACTAGTGTTTGTTGTGTGCATTCAAACGAAGAACAAGTAACAGGTAATCTGCAAAGATGGCAATACACTGAAGAGGTGGGAAATGATCTGGGATTTTTTGGGAGGCTCGGCGCACCGTCGGTCTTGGTGGAGGAGATAATTATCAGCGGACTTTAAACAGGAGACCACTTATGTTCGGCATAGGCATGCCTGAGTTGATCATCATTTTTGTGATTGCCTTGATTATTATCGGACCAAAAAAGTTGCCTGACCTGGCCAGAGCCCTCGGTAAGGGGTTAGCCGAGTTCAGAAGAGCAACCGACCAGTTAAAGGCAAATCTTGATATGGACGACGTTGAGGACGAACTTAAAGGGGTGCAGGAGGATTTGGCCGACTCTGTGAGCGGTCTACTAGACGTATCCGAAACAGAAGAGGAAACAAAACCCAAAGATCCGGTAACATCCGAAACTAGTGAAGAGGAAAGCAGCCGATAGAGTTACGGAGAAAAAAGAGGATGACCGATGAAAAACAGCCATTCTTGGCCCACTTAGACGAGCTCAGAAAAAGACTAATCGTTTGTGCAATAGCCGTAGGTGCCGGATTTGTTGTTTCCTATATCTTTTCCAAACATCTCTTCTCTTATCTCATTCTGCCCCTAACGAAAGTTCTTCCTGACGAGAGCACACTTATTTTTACCAGCCTCCCCGAGATGTTTATCGCCTACATCAAGGTAGCCCTCATTGCTGGTATTATCTTAGCTTTACCTGTCATCTTCTATGAGCTCTGGATGTTTGTGGCACCTGCCCTTTACCGGAGAGAAAAAGGATATGTTGTCCCTTTTGTCGTGTTTTCCACCATCCTCTTTCTTGTCGGGTCTCTATTCGGATACTTTGTTGTTTTTCCTTATGGTTTTAAGTTTTTTATAGGTTTTGCAACTGAAGACATCCAGGCACTTCCGTCTGTAAAGCAGTATTTCTCATTTGCCATTAGGCTACTTTTGGTATTTGGTTTGGTTTTTGAAATGCCTGTTGCCGTCCTCTTCTTGACCAAGATCGGCCTCATCACGCCAGAGTCGATGAAAAAATACCGCAAGTTTGCCATCTTGGGTTCATTTGTCTTGTCTGCAATCCTAACCCCGCCGGATGTTGCTACCCAACTAATGATGGCACTGCCTATCATTATTCTTTATGAGCTCAGTATTCTCATTAGCAGAGGAGTCTATCGAAAAAAGCAGAAAGATTCTCATGCGGCAGGATCCTGATCCCTCGCAAACCACCAGTTCTCAGAAGAACAGAGGAAGCCTGCTATGAGCTCAGATTGACACACCCCTATCATTCTACCAGTATTTTTTCCAGGGCCACCTCATGGTGAAACCTAACCTATTCATTTTCAAGCTTCTTGCAGGGTATGGGTGTCTTTTTTTTGGATTATGCCCCACATAGTATAGATGAGTGGGAGTTTCAAAATGGTTTATATAGATGGAGCCTATGATTCTAAGGCTTATGGCTCAATAAACCATTTTGAATCGACCCAGTAAGGGGCCATGTCACAGGGCATAACGAAAAAAAAGACACCCATACCCTGGACCTTGACATTACCCTGCATTCTTTCCTAAGAATGCAATTCTTCTCAGACATATATCATCAAGCTGTTGCCCAATAGTATTCCGAACGAAAGCCAGCATTTCCTCCTAAAGTGTTAACTGGAGCAAACCGATAAGGGTAAAGAGAACACCGAGTCAGGAGCGAGGGCATGAAAAAAGACCTAGAAGCACAAGAGGACCCCAACAAAGAAAAACAGAGATTGCTCTATTACAAGGCCCTTCATGATATTGCCAATCAGATTCATGCAGCCAAGGATATCGATGAGATTTTAATCAGCCTCAAAGACAGCATCTTGAGTTTATTTGATGCCGATCGGATCACCATTTATGTGGTGGATGGAAAAACAAAGGACATCTTCTCCCGGTTTAAGGCTGGGGATATCCCCAAGGAAATCCGAGTCCCTATCAACAATAACAGCATTGCGGGGTACACCGCCAACACTGCCCATATAACCAACATTGCAAATGCTTATGATCAGCATCAACTGGCCATGATCAATAAGGATATCTCCTTTGACAGAAGCTGGGATACAAATTACGATTATGTCACAAAGCAGATATTAAGCGTTCCTATCTTTTTCAAAAAGTATGTTATCGGTGTACTCCAGCTCATCAACAAGAAAAATGGCGGTCGTTTCATCCTTGAAGACCAAAATTCTGCTGTGGAAATGGCCAAAATCTTGGGAATCGCCTTTTACAATCAAAACAAACTTTCCAAAAGGAGAGCGAAACAGACCAAGTTCAACTACCTGATCAGGAACCATATCATCACCGAAAAGGAATTGCAGAAGGCCACCGAGATAGCCCGAACCAAAAGCTCTACCATTGAATCCATCATTGTCAACAAAATGAAGGCCAAAAAAGAGGAAGTCGGACGATCCCTTGCCGATTACCATAATTGCCAGTACGTCCCTTTCGACCCAAATTACCCGATCCCACAAGACCTCTTATCAAAACTGAAGCCAGTCTATCTGAGGAGTAATCTCTGGGTGCCCCTGGCCAGAGAAGACGGCACGGTCAAGGTACTCGTAGATGATCCCCAACAGTTGGACAAAATCGATAGCATAAAATCACTGATCCCAGCAGAACATTACGAGCTTGCCGTTGGTCTGAAAGAAGACATCATCCAGTTTCTGGACTACTTCTACGGAACCCCTGCTGAGCATGAGGAGGGATCAATCGATGAACTTCTCGGAAAACTGGAAACGGCCAGATACGGATGGACCGGAAGACAGCGCCGATCTCCTTACTGAAAATGACAACACTATCGTTCAGCTCGTCAACAAGATCATAAAGGATGCCCACGCTAAAAACTGTTCGGACATTCACATAGAACCTTATGCGGGCAAAGCAGGGGCAGAGATCAGATTCAGAATTGACGGAAACTGCCAGCTCTACCAAAACATTCCTTACAATTACAAAAAGGCCATTGTTTCCAGGGTAAAAATTATGGCTGACCTGGACATAACTGAGCGGAGAAAACCGCAGGACGGTAAAATAAGCTTAAAGAAATTTTCACCACTGGATATCGAGCTGCGGGTAGCCACCATCCCCACGGCAGGTAGAGAAGAAGATGTGGTGCTGCGACTCCTCTCAACTGGCAAAACCATGCCCTTAGACGAAATAGGCATGAATAAAAGAGACTATGGCCTCTTCCTGACCATGCTCCAAAAAGCCTATGGCATCATTCTGGTTGTTGGCCCTACCGGCAGCGGCAAGACCACAACACTTCATGCTGCTCTGGGCTACCTCAACAGGCCCGAGACTAAGATCTGGACAGCCGAAGATCCTGTTGAAATCACCCAGCGGGGCCTGCGACAGGTGCAGGTATCCCCCAGGATAGGCTTTGATTTTGCCGCTGCCATGCGTGCCTTCCTGAGAGCCGACCCGGATGTCATTATGGTTGGGGAAATACGGGACCATGAGACCGCTTCAATAGGTGTTGAGGCATCACTAACTGGTCATCTGGTACTCACCACACTCCATACAAACAGTGCCCCGGAAACCATCATCAGACTCCTGGACATTGGCATGGATCCCTTCAATTTTTCCGATGCACTGATAGGCATTCTAGCCCAACGGCTCGTAAGGACCCTGTGCAATGATTGTAAAGAGCCCTACCACCCCAGCCGCCAAGAATATGATGGTCTTGTAAGAAGTCATACTGGTGATTTTGATGCTCTCGGATTTCCGTATCGGGATGACCTGACCCTCTATCGAGCATGCGGATGCGACCAATGTAATAACACGGGCTACAAAGGAAGAACAAGTATCATAGAACTGCTCGGAGCCACAGATGAAGTGAAGTCACTCATTCAGAGCAAGGCTACAGTGGAGGTATTGAGAGACCAAGGCATCAGAGACGGAATGACCACCCTCATGCAGGACGGAATCAGAAAGGTTTTTCTGGGACTGACCGATATTCAACAGGTCAGGAAGGTATGCCTCAGATAATTTCACTGAGCGCGTCTGCTTTCTCCTCTGACCTATCGGGCAACCGTTCAGCGTGATCAGTGTAAGATTACAGATGCCCGATATCCTTCCAATTCACCAGCCGCTTAATCCATTTTTTGCTTGAAAGAAACTCACTCATTAGCATATACTTATTGGTTATAGCACCAAGATCTTCTGAAGCCCTTGCGATAGAAGGGTAACGTCAAAGTCCAGGGTATGGGTATCTTTTTTTTGGATTATGCCCCACATAGTTTAGATTTCACTATGACGTGACCGTGCTTGCGATAGAACCTTCAAAGAGGATACCCTCACCGGAGGATTTATCAGCGTCAGGTACCGCCTCTGCATTATCACCGGTGGTAAACACTGTTTCAGCTGTCTTCTAGTGTACGTTCGAGATTGCAGGAAAGATTATGAAGTACCGCTGCCAATCATGTAATTACGAGCTCCCAGACATATGGAAGTGGAAGGTTGTTGATCGATCAAAATACCTGATGGTCGTTACCTGTCCTCATTGCAACAATGAATTCATCAGGATGGAATATGATCCTGATACGCCTTACGGATACAAGGTAACTCCTTCAATAATCTTTGTTCCTCAGGGAATCAAGAGGAGAAATAGAATCATCCGGTAGACAATCATGAAGGTGACCACGGTCTATCCATCAGTAGTCATGAGAATCTCCTGCCCTAATTGTGGGGCTGAGGGTAAGGTGAGAAAAGAGAAACCTCCGCAGGGAGACTTCACGGTTGTATGCCCGCGGTGCAAAGAGAAATTCCTGATAAAAATCAATGTTAGAAATTTTTACAGAAAGACCGTTTCAATTCCCGTCCACTACTCTCCGCATGATATACATCGGCCTGATGATAAGAGGGCAAGGGAGGCAACAATTGTGGACATTTCCCAGCAAGGCATGGGCGTCGAAAGCCATAAGCATGACTTCCCAGAAAACTACTTTAGGGAAGGTAGCTCATTTACGTTTTTGTTTTCACTGCCCCCGCGAAAAGAACTGCTCAAGGTGCGGGCGGAAATTGCCAGGATTATCCCGCAAAATAATGGCAATACCTTTATGATGGGGGTAAAATTTTCCAAGCTCGATCACTTCACCAACAAACAGCTAGGATTCTTTCTGTGGCCCTGATGATCCAGCCGCCCTGATCGCTCACCCCTTCTGTCTCCTCAACACGCCGCAACCGTTGCGCGATTCCGAAACAGTACAGTGAAATAAGCGTATTCTGGGCACGTCGCGCCAGGGCAGGCCTAAACAAATTCCAAATTCAAATGTTCTAAATCCAAAACCATTAAATAGTTCCTTGCTAAACTCCAAACATGTTTTGGTAATTTGGATTTTGATATTTGATATTGTTTAGAGTTTAGGATTTAGTGCTTAGTATTTTCCCCTTATTCGATCTTAGGATTTAGGATTTATTTATTTCCTCATTCCTGGTCGGTTTGAGGCGAGGCTTCGCTAGATCATGGCAAAGGAAGGAAATGTTTGCCGCTGATGGTCAAGAGAAGCGGGTTTCTTTGAGCTCTTCTTTCACTATCAAAAGCCATCGGCCCAGTTACACCCTCAAAACCTTCAATTCCCGCAAGTGCAGAGCGCAGATCTTCCCTCGTTCTAATATCCTCGCCCTGTTCTCTGACGATCTCTTTGATTATTCTAATGCTATCATAACCGATGGCTGCCAAAAGTCCTGGCTTTTGCTGAAAATTGAGCTGGTATTGCTCAACAAAACTGTCCACACCTCTGAAACCGCTACCAGGAAAGAAGCCGGAAGGAAATATTGCTCCATGAACATATCTTCCGGCAATTTCAATCAATTTGGGAGAGTTCCAAAGATTGGTTCCTAAAAGGGTTGCCTCTACAACATCATAAAACGCCAACTGAGACGCTATAAGGCCCACCCTTTCATAGCTATCAGGGATGAATACCGCATCAAAATCAATGATGGGATCAGGTTTCTCTTCTGATCCTTCCTCTTCCTCAGTCTCTGGTTTTGGTCTGGTATAGAAGAGACCGACCATCTTTTTTATTGGCGTAGCAAAATCGGTATCCTTAGGATCATACGCCTCAACTGCGGTCACGGTGCCCCCGTGGAATTCGACCTCATCCCAAAACTTATTCATGAAGTATCTGCCATAAGCATTGCCAGGATGCAGAATGGCAAATCTCTTTAACCCAATTTCACCGAGGACCTTATTGGTGAGACTTCTAACCTGGTCTTCTGGAGTAAGACAATTCTGAAAAACCATCTCTCCCGCGCTGGTTATT
>JABUBN010000638.1_pt1 | contig 10317 bp, 7 predicted proteins | sample 7240341 | NCBI WGS metagenome assembly JABUBN01 (sample SAMN07256345, study PRJNA390944) | subsurface metagenome | isolation source: Methane hydrate marine sediment | place: Pacific Ocean: Eastern North Pacific, ODP site | reverse complement strand
ACTGTCATCTCTTCAATTGAAGGGATTATATGTTCTGTGTCTTTTCCTGGTTTCCCAATTTTTGAATTTTCTATTGCTTCTAAGAAACTTTCTTCTTCAAGCCATTTACGTAGATCAACAAGATCTTCTGTCTCCTTTTCTTTTAACCACACCTCCCTTGCTTTTTCAATATCAGCAGTCAATTCAGGGTATACTTCTTTTATTGCCTGAATATATTGCACTGGAAAACTATAGTCTTTTTCATTATATTCAATAAGTTTATATTGTTTGTTATTTTTTTCAAATTCTTTTTTGATCTTTTCATCATTTTTTTTGTAAAATCCTACTATTGGTGGTGTTTTAATGGATAATTTCTGACACAATCTGAAGAGAATTTGATTTGATAGAATTTTTCGAAGCAGACGAATATTTGCAATTATTACATCTAAGTTATTCTTGAACTTTAGTACCATTTCAAGGGTTTGTTGGACAGAATCAATATCTATTATCCTTTCTCTACTGAGTAGATCACAAAGTTTTTTTCTTATGGCTTTATCTGGCTCTATTAAAAGAATCATAATACTTATACCCCTTTTATATTATAAGAGAAAAAAATTGATTTATCAAGAGGGAGTCAGTTTGAAAAGACTGAAAGATTTATAAATATAATCTAACATTATATTATATGAGAATCAAAGCAACTGGTGCCTAATTGGAGTCAAATTTCTACATTCTACATATCGTATTTATCATCTGTAGTATTTTCATTATACAATTAGAATACTACAATATCTACACAAAAAGCATATTAATCCTTGATTCTATAATTCGATAATTCTAAAATTTTAGAATTGTCGAATGGTGATATTTTAATACAGTCCTACCTTTCAGGATGATGTTTTTGATTGAAATCTCGGTCTTGACGACATAAGGTTATTCTATATAATAGAATTGTGCGGGAGATAAATTATGTCTACCATCTTACACCGAATATGCAAGACCGATTGCGAGTCTCAGCTCATATTGAAGGTAAAATAGTGGTGAAGTTCTTGGTCCAGTATGAAGCTTTCATCAAACAAAAATGGTGTCCTATTGTCCGCTACGATACATCACATGGCTTCGCACATAAGGATATTTTACATCCTGACGGTTCTGTTGAAAAACAACCGTTACTATTTTATAATTTCAATTTGGCTTTAACTTTTGCGATTCAGGATTTAAAATTGCTTTGGAAGTGGTATCGAAGCAGTTATGAACAGGAGAAAAATTTATGAACAAAGAAGAGATAATGAAAAAAAATCTTGACCTATTTGCTGAATTTATGAAGTATGCATTCGAACATCCAGAGATATTAGAAAAAATAGCTCCGGATGGTGAGTTAGTAATTTTACCTGAAAATGATCCAAAACTCTATGAAGAGAATCTGGCGACATTGAAGAAGTTAAAAAATCAGGGCAAAAAGGTTGCGGTATTTAAAATGGAACTACCCAAGACAAGTGTGCCAAAATTCGCTGAAAGTACCATATAAGTAAAAAAATCAGATCAGTCGCTCTATATATGGATGTGAACTCCGTTGTGGTGAAATGAAGTCAGATCAATTTTAGTTTCTTTGGTTTTTTTAGTTTATTTAGTTTCCTCCATGAAGAGTGGCGGACAAGTATTTGGTTTATTTAGGTATTTTAGGAATTTTGGATTTTAGGTATTTGAATCAAAATAGCGTCATCTCCCCTACGTTAATATTAGAAGGATACAGTACCTTTTCATCCCTGTGTAGTTCTATAACCTAAGTCCTGTCACGTATTTTTGGTAGAGAACTCTGAAAAAGTATTCATCGCTCTCAAAATTGCGGTGATATTTCAGCGATTATCATCGTTGTAATCTTATGAAAATCATAGTAATCGAAGATTTCTGGTCTTTTTCAGAAATCTCATAAAAACCAATTGACAAGTCTTATATTAAACATATAATATTTATATAAAAAAAATAAGAACCTTGATAAATTTTAGGTTTCTAAGCTATTGTTTTTTAAATTTACGATTTGTAGTAACAAATATAAGGAGGAAGGAGAGATCATGAAGACAAAAGTGATTGTTTTTTCAATAGCAGCTCTTTTCCTTAACATTGGTGCGGCTCACGGACAAACCCTCGGGCTTATATTCCATCGTGGAGATCCCATATTGATCGACCCCATTTATCATACTTATGAAGAAGTAGTAGATGAACTCGATTCCATTTGTAAAGGCTAATCCAGAGATAACTAAGCTGGATACCATTGGAATATCTACAACAGATAGCAGAGTTATTTTAGCACTGAAAATATCTGATAATCCCATGATTGAAGAAGATGAACCAGCAATTTTATACAATGGTATACATCACGCTAAGGAGTTACCTGGAGCAGAGATTTGTATGTACATGATAGATTCCTTGGTTAGAGGCTATAGAAGCGATCCACAGATAACTTCTTGGATCGATAGCACTGAAATATGGATTGTACCTATTGTTAATCCGGATGGTCATGAAATTGTTATGACAGAGATGGATACTTCGTGGAGAAAAAACACTCGAGATAATGATGGTAACGATACTTTTGACATTTACTATGATGGAGTGGACCTAAATCGCAACTACGATTTCAATTGGCATATGGCTATGGGCAGGGATCCCTGGGATATGTATTATAGAGGTCTGTACGCATTCTCTGAACTTGAGACACAAGCTATTCGTGATTTTTCAAGTGATCAGCATTTTATTTTTGCTGTCAACTATCACGGTCCTGATTTAGGAGTTGGTGAGATAATCTACTATCCATGGAAATGGGATGGTCAGCAATCACCTGATTCTTTTGCTATAAAGGACGTCGCCGATTCTATGGCATCACTCATCATCAATGATGCCGGTGACAGCACTTATGCTATAGGACGGGGAAATGCTACGTCGCCTAAGGCAAGAAATTGGCAGTATGGGGTCAAGGGAATCTTTGCCTATACTGTGGAAGTGAGTACATGCTTCATTCCTCCGGGATCTCTGGTTACTGACATCTGCCAGAGAAATTTGGCAGGTGCATTTTATCTTCTAGACAGGATTCATGGTGCCAGCATTACAGGATGTATTACTGATTCGACTAATAGAATACCATTACAAGCAGAGGTGCGAATATTGGAGGCATACGATCCGGATTTGGAAGCTCGATTGAGTGACTCCGCTTATGGCAGATATCGAAGAATATTAAATCCTGGCACGTACACTGTTGAAGTTTATAAAGTAGGCTATCACACCGTGACTATTCCTAATGTTGTAGTACTTGAGGATGTGCCAACAATCCTTAATATTCAACTTTCACACAGTCCATGGATTGTTTATCATAGCCATAGCATTAATGATTCTATGGGTGGTAATGGAGATGGATTTATCAATCCAGGTGAATCTATCCTCATGCCAGTCACGTTGGAGAACACTGGTGACCTGACATCTTATGGAGTGATTTGTACTCTGAGAACCAGTAGTAGTTATATCACCATTACTGACAGTGTTCAAAACTATGGCAACATAGACCCCGGGAGTACTGCTATTAGTTGGGAATCTTATGCGTATACAATTTCTGATTCTTGCCCTAATGGCCATGAGACACGTTTTTCACTCTATATATGGGATACAGACAGCAACTTCTGGATGTGGGACGCACCTGATGACTCGGTAGTGACAGCCGATATTGTATATGAAAGCCACATAATCGATGATCCAGCTCCGGGAGGTAATAACAATGGTGAGCTCAATCCCGGAGAAACGGCTCATATAATAGTCACGCTGCACAATAGTGGGCCCAGTGGTCTTTCAGATGTGAACGCTGTATTGAGAACCAGTGATCCATGGGTATTATTCATCACTGATAGTTTAGGGAGCTTTGGAGATATACCAGCTGGTTCCAGTAGTAACAATGATGTAGATCACTTTTCTGTTTCTGTATACTTAAGTGCTCCAGCAGGATATCAGGTAAGGTTTTCACTCGATATAACAGGTAGTGGTAGTACATATGTTTATGAAGATACGAGCAACTTTTCAGTTATCATTGGTGAACCAACTATAGCAGCACCAACAGGACCTGATGAATACGGGTACTGGGCATACGATGATACTGATACCTTATACGGCTATGCGCCACTCTATTCTTGGTTTGAAATAAATCCAAATCACGGGGGTCCTGGGGATACAATTTTCCAAATCACGAATACGGATGGAGGTATGGTCACTTTGGATTTGCCATTCACATTTAAATACTATGGTACTGACTACGATTCGATTTCTGTTTGTTCAAATGGTTTTCTAAAACTAGGGTCAACATCATGCACAACGGGAACGGGATACAACTCGTCGATACCCAACGATTCGGGACCTAATAGGATGGTAGCTCCATTCTGGGACGATCTGAAGGCTGATCAATATGGTGACATATGTGTATATCATGACGACACTGTATGGATTGTAGAGTTTGATAGTGTGAATCACTATGGACACTATCCCCCGCTTGGCAAGTACGAAACATTCCAAGTTGTACTTTATGATTCAGCTTATCATCCCACACCTACTGGTGATGGTGAAATTGTCTTTCGATATCGCATTGTTGAGGATGCTGATAGTAATACAGTAGGCATAGAGAACCAAGATGAAACGATTGGTATACAATGGCTTTACAATAATAATTATGATCCAGCTGCTGCGTCCTTGGTACCTGATCGAGCAATTAGATTTACTACGTATTCGCCAATCACAGATTCTATGCCCTGGGTCTATGTTATAAATTATATGATCAATGATTCAAACGGAATTCCTGATCCGGGTGATACAGTTGACCTCATAGTGTATTTAGAGAATGGCGGAGATTCAAGCGCTAACAGCGTCGGAGCGACATTGCAGAGTTCTGACTCTAATATTACCGTACTGGATTCGTTCGCTTTATTTGGAGACATGCCACCTGATTCGCAAGCCAACAATGCATCTGATCCATATATCTTTGTAGTCGATTCTAATATAACCGATACACTCGCCGACTTTTCACTAGTTATTTATGCTAATGATTCCACTTACCAGACCTTTGCATACTTCACCATCATACTTGGTTCCCCGCTTGGCATTGCCGAGGGAGAGCACCAACTTCCTTACACATATGCTCTGTTACAGAATTATCCTAACCCGATGCGTAACATCACTACAATTCGGTATCAGTTACCGAAAAAAGAAAAGGTTAGCTTGAAAATATATGATGTCGTTGGTCGATTAGTAAAAACATTAATCAATGAATCAAAAGAACCGGGCTATTACACTATCCATTGGCATGGTAAGGATGATAGGGAAAGAAAAGCATCAGCTGGTGTGTACTTTTATCGAATTCAGGCTGGAACCTACACAAGTACGAAGAAGATGGTTCTGTTTAAGTAATTCTGGCTGACACAAATCCTACATAGGAAGAATTGAGGTCAAATTAATCTGGTTTATCTGGTTCATCTAGTTTCTTTAGTTTATCTAGTTGATTTGGTTTTTTTAGTTTATTTGGTTTGTTTAGTTTTTTTAGTTTCCTCCATGAAGAGTGGCGGACAGGTGTTTAGTTTGTTTGGCATCACTAATCAGAAAATAGCTTTCTTTGTTTCTTAAGAAAGTGAGAAAGAATGGGGAAAATGGCACTTCGCTGTAAAAAAACGATGCACTCTCTGCTGAGTGGTTGACTCATGATAATATCTTAATATAATGAATTAATAAAGAGAAATGATGAAAGCTCATCAAAAATCAGTTAATGCACACAAATGTTTTTTAGCAAAAAATTTTTTTGAAAAAGAGGGTTCGCGTCGTGATTTTTTAAGAAAAGGAAGTATCTTTTTAATAGGTATAGGATTGGGAAAGGGACTATTCAATTTATTTAATGGAAATAAGAAATTAACAATGGATAAAGGGTCATTGCGAGAAGCAATGTTTTATAAAAGATTAGATAAAGGCGTGGTCCAGTGTGAGGTCTGTTTTCGTGGTTGTGTATTAAAACAGGGGCAAAGGAGTTTTTGCCGCAACAAGGTAAATATTGATGGTAAACTTTATAGTTTGGTTCATTCCAGACCCTCAGCCGTTCACATAGACCCAATAGAAAAAGAACCTGCCTATCATATGCTCCCGGGAACTGAAATTCTCTGTTTTGGTACTGCTGGCTGCAATTTTCGCTGTAAATTTTGTCATAATTGGCATCTTTCCCAGAAGTCAATCGAGGAGATGGATTATATCTATGAACTTACACCTGAGCAGGGTGTTGATATTGCGATAAGCAAGAAAATACCTACGCTTTCTTTTACCTATAATGAACCCACATCATTTTATGAATATGTCTATGATATGGCAAAGATTGCAAAAGAAAAAGGGCTCAACATACTGTTTCATTCAAATGGCTCAATGAGCCCAAAACCATTAAAAGAATTGCTAAAATTTACTGATGCAGTGACTATTGATTTAAAGGGATTTACCAACGATTTTTATGAGAATACCTCTTCTGCCAAATTGGAACCGTGCATGAAAACATTAGAGATTATAAAAGAGGAAAACAAGTGGCTTGAGATTGTGAATCTTCTTATACCTGGTTTGAATGACAATCATGATGATATAAAAAGGATGTGCCTCTGGATCAAAGAACATTTAGGTGATGATGTACCATTACATTTTTCTCGCTTCTTTCCAAATTATAAACTCACAAACATACCAGCAACATCCATTAAGGGTTTGGAAAAGGCACACCAGATTGCCGTAGATGCCGGTCTTAAATACATTACGATTGGTAATGTGCCAGGCCATGAGTTAAACTCCACTTTCTGTCCTAATTGCCAGAAACGCATAATCCATCGTGTCCATTTTCAAGTCCTGAAAAACAATATAAAGAACGGTAAGTGTAAATTCTGCGGTTATTCGATTCCCGGAATCTGGTAATTTTTGCGTTGGGATTTGGTTGAGCTAATGCAAAGCTTAGCTTGAATACAGATTTATGAAAACACGCACTATACTTGCAATACTTACAATGGGCTTCAGTGGTATTGTTGCGCAAGTTTTGCTCTTAAGGGAATTATTAATAACCTTTCATGGCAATGAATTGTCAATAGGAATAATTCTCGCAAATTGGCTTATCCTGGAGGCATTGGGTGCATTCTTTTTAGGAAAAAGAATTGAGCATAAAAAGCACAAGATTGAGATGTTTGTTGGAGTTCAATTACTCTTTTCTATTTGCTTTCCTGTAGCAATATATTTAAGTAGAACTTTAAAGGGGATTATAGGTGTCACGCCTGGTGAGGCATTGGGTATATTACCAATGCTTTTTTCATCATTTTTTATCCTTGTTCTTGTAAGCATTACACATGGGGCATTGTTCACTTTTGGCTGTTCAATATACAATTCCCTGAATAGAGGTTTTCAAGGTGCTACATCAATCGGCAAAGTCTATATTTACGAGACGATCGGCACGCTTATAGGTGGTATCTTTTTTACCTATCTCCTCATCCCCTATTTCCATTCCATTAAAATCGCCTTAGGAATAGCAATATTAAATCTCATTATGTGTTCTATTCTATTAGGTCAATTTTGGCGTAATGTACAAAAATTGACCAAAATTTTAGGATTTATATCTGTAGTACTTATACTCTTATTTTGCCTCATACTATCGACAAATGGCGCAGATAATATTCAAAGACTTTCCATAGCAAAACAGTGGCAAGGACAGAATGTTGTTCATTATCAGAATTCTATCTATGGCAATGTCGTGGTTACAAAAAGACAAGAACAATATACTATTTTTTCTGATGGCATTCCTATAATAACAACACCGACTCCGGATATAGCATTTATGGAGGAGTTTGTACATTTAACCATGCTTTTTCATGCCGCACCAAAGGAGATACTTATTATCAGTGGCGGTGCAGGTGGCATAATAAATGAGGTCTTAAAACATCCTGTAGAGAGGATAGACTATGTTGAACTTGACCCATTAATATTGGAGGTGGTAAAAAGATATTCTACACCATTGACTAATACTGAACTCACCTCCTCCAAGTTAAATATCCTTTATTTGGACGGTAGGTATTTTATTAAAAAGACCTCTAATAAATATGATCTAATCCTGATTGGTTTATCCGATCCCCAGGATTTGCAGGTGAACCGCCTCTTTACCAAAGAATTCTTTTTACTCGTTAAAAGCAGACTAAAACAAGAAGGTATATTGGTTTTTAACCTGCCTGGTTCTTTAACTTATTTAGGTGAAGAATTGAAGAACCTTAATTTATGTATACTCAATACACTTAAAGATGTCTTTTCATATATAAAGATAATCCCTGGCGATGGTGCAAACCTATATCTTGCTTCTCAATCTGAAGATATTTCTTTAATCAACCACAAAGAACTCATTCAGCGATTAAACAAAAGGGATTTACAAGTAAGACTGCTTACGCCAGCCCATATTGAATACAAATTACACTCACGATGGAGTAATTGGTTTTTGGAATCACTCGAACACGGGACCAACAGAATAAATAAAGATTTCCACCCTCTTGGTGTGTTTTACAGCCTTGCCTATTGGAATGCGCTTTTCTCGCCTAAGCTCAGGAGACTATTTAGATATGTTGAAAGGATAAATCTGCGAACTTTTCTTATTTTGCTAATAGTATTTACACTCTTGTTTTTATTTATTCAGATTAAGATTAAGAGCATATCTAAGGCTGCCATTCCTCTATGTATATTTACCACTGGTTTTGCTGGAATGCTATTTGATCTTGTCCTAATCTTTGCTTTTCAAACACTTTACGGCTATGTATTTTACTGGATTGGCATAATAGTCTCGGCACTTATGGTTGGAATTGCCATAGGTTGCCTAATTGTAACTTCTCTTTTAGAACACATAAAAAAATATTTTACTCTCTTCTCAGGAATAGAAATATGCATAATTGTCTTTTCCATTGTCCTACCTTTAATTTTTCTTAATACTGATTTTTGTTTAAGCAGACCTATTTTATTTCTTCTCCTTTCATTTGTTTCTGGATTCTTGATTGGGCTTGAATTTCCTCTGGCAAATAAGATATATTTATCTATAAAAGGCAAACCAGAACTTAGCAGCACTGCCGGTCTGCTATATGGAACCGATCTGGTTGGTGGATGGCTTGGTGGAGTTCTTGGTGGTGTTTTTCTTTTACCGATTCTCGGTCTTTTAGAAACCTGTGCTGTAGTGTTTATGTTCAAACTGAGCACCTTTATTATACTTATCGCTTCGGTCCCCATTTTAAGAAAGATGATTTCTTCCAGATAGACATTCACTTTGTTCGGGGAGGAAATTGGAGTCAAATCAATTTTGGTTGATCTGGTTTTTCTGGTTTCTTTAGTTTGTTTCCCCGTTAGAGATAGGAAACGTTTTAACCACGTTAGAAAATTAAATCTGAAGGACATACGTGTAGAACATAAGGTCTTGCTATTTATCTCTAACGGGGTTTGGTTTTTTTAGGTATTTGAACCAAAATCGGGTTATCTCCCCTGCGTTAAAACTATGTAGGACACAGTACCTTTTCGCTCCTGTGTAGTTGTATAACCTAAGTCCTGTCAAGTATTTTGGTAGAGAGCTCTGCAAAAATATTTATCGCTCTCAAGAATCAATTGACAAACATAATAAATTATATACAATTTAGTCGGAGAAGTTATGGAAATTGAAAGGAATACGATAAAAAATATTTTATTTATTATGATCAACTATACAATAAAAAGGAGGAAATGATGAAAAAAGTCTTCATAATAATGGCGATGCTGTTTATTATTTCATCTGTGGATGCCAAGATCTTTAAAAGGTCATTGATTGAAATAGGGCCAAAGGCAAGTCTCTATATAAAAAATGAAGATGTCCAATTTGGCATCGGTGTTGAAGTTGTGGTCAACCCACTACGCAATGTCGGCTTTAGGCTTAATCTTACTGAAATCCGTTTTGACCCAACGACATTCTATTTTAATCGCGAAGGATCACTTGATGCATTTGTTTATATTCCATTACAAAATATTCAATTGTATGTACATTCAGGTATTGGTTTAAAGACTCACGAAACTGGAACCGGTACACGAACACGCTATTCAATTCAAGGCGGATTGGGTTTAAATTACCCATTAAATCAACGAACGACTCTTTTTGCTGAACCAGCAGTCATTATTTCTGGCAACGGTGAAACTGATGTATCATTCCGTGTATCAGTTGGAGGAAGATTTGGAGTTATAGACTGACCTAATCAGCAAGATATAGGAAAGGTACGACCCCACGGATTATTTCTCAATAAAACTTCTCTCTCACGA
>JABUBN010000637.1_pt1 | contig 10327 bp, 14 predicted proteins | sample 7240341 | NCBI WGS metagenome assembly JABUBN01 (sample SAMN07256345, study PRJNA390944) | subsurface metagenome | isolation source: Methane hydrate marine sediment | place: Pacific Ocean: Eastern North Pacific, ODP site | reverse complement strand
CCCCGCATCCCACCGGAAAGAGTGAAGAAAGCACCTAACGCGGGTTCGGAAAAGCCGATAATGAGGAGATATAACGCCGCCAACGTCACCACCCCTTTATCTCCCGTAAATACCATTGCAATATAGTCCGGGACGAGTATGAACATAGCACCTACGACAGTCATAAAGAGCAGACACAGGTAGGTAGAAGCGAGCACCGCCTTTTTAGCCCATTCTTCTTTCTTCGCACCTAAGCATTGGCCTGATAGCGTGGTGGCTGCGATTCCAAATGCAAATGCCGGCATATACGCAACACTCTCTGCTCTCAGCCCAATCTGGTAGGCAGAATATCCAACAGTCCCGAAGTGAAGGATCATCACGGTAAAAACGAGTGACGACACACTCCACATTCCCATGTCAATGCCCGCGGGAATGCCAATCTTGAATATCTTCTTTATCGTATCCAGCCGATATTTAACGTTCCGGCTGTAAACCGGATGTATTATCAATTTGTTTCCCGCTTGTAGTAACATATAGACGGCAAATGCGATGACGTATGACGTGCCGGTTGCGATGCCCGCGCCAAGCACACCGAGTTCCGGAAAGCCGAATTTGCCGAATATAAGAATATAGTTCATCAGGACGTTATAGACATTTAAGATGACATCTACGTACATGGGCGTTTTTGTATCGCCTGCCGCTCTCAATATTCCGTGATAAACGAGGACGAGTGCGGTAAATGGATAAAATACGAAAATAGCCTGTATGTATTTCGTACCTTCGGTTATCACCATGCCCCGTGCACCGAGATAGTAGATTAAATGTGGAGCGATGAAAACGCCAAAGAGTGCTATGGGAATCGAGATCAATGCAAGGGTTATCACAGAATCGGTTGCCACTCTTCCTGCCTCGTCATAGTTCTTCTCGCCCCATCGCCGTGCTATTATTGCTATCGTGCCTGTAACCAGCCCCATTGTCAGCGGGAAGAACATGTGATACAACGTGAATCCCAGCCCAACGGCACTCAAACTTATATCCGCCGGCGGATACCGACCAAGCATGATGGTGTCAGTGATGATCTGAAAGGTGAACAGGAGATTTGATACGAGTACGGGAAGTGCAAGCGTTATTACCCGTCGGTAGATCGCTTTGTCCATGTCTGCTCTATGGAGTTACGGGGTTATGTTCGTTTTTGGGTGGGTGCTGATGGATAGGGTGTTAACAACGGAATGAATCAAAAGTGAATTTTGATAGGATTTGTAAGATTCTTAAAAGAGAAGTTAATCAAAATCCTCTGAAGAATAAATAAAATAGTCTTTACTTATGAACAGCCGAAATTGGAATCTGGCACTCTTCGCTATCGTTTCGTTCAAATTCACCATTGCTAACTTTTTTATTCGTAACCCGCTGCGAAAAAAGCGAAGAAGCTAAAAAATGAAGCGGATATGTGTGCCGAGCAAAGTTAATACTATCCAGTCGGTGAAAATCCAACCTGAGACAGATCCATGAACCTCTTTCTATTTCTGAATGCTGAGCACAGAGGATGCAATGCGTATCTTAGAGGCATGAAATGAAACCGGCTTCCAGCATTCTGCTTTCAAAGCGATGTATTTGATTGAGATGAAGATGCAATGCGATTCCCTTTTCGATACCTTTATAGAGTTAAACATACACATAACTATACATGGGAACAAAGACAATAACAATTACGGAAGATGCGTATAAAAAGTTAAAAGTGGAAAAGATGGAAGGAGAGAGCTTCAGTGAGGTTATTAATCGGATTACCGATAAGGGCAGGAAGGATTTGATGGAATTTGCAGGAGCATGGAAGGATTTTGATGTAGAAGAAATAATAAAAGAGGGGAGAGAAAAGTTCACTTAAAAACTGGAGCATGAGAACTCTAATTTTTGAGCTCAAAATATTCTTCAATGTCTTTGTCATTTAACCCCCTTTTCAAGCTGCGTTACTTTTTATTAATAGAAATACCAAAATGCACCTATATGCTTATGATGCGGGGCAGTGCGACCCGAAGAAATGCACGGCGAAGAAATTAGCACGTTTCGGGCTGATAGCATCGGTAAACGTGCTGCGGAAAATACCGTATAACACGATTTTATTGGTTCCAATTGCGGAAAAGACGCTCTCTCCAGCAGATAGAGAATCCGCAAACAGCATAACCGTTTTTGATTGCTCGTGGAATAAAATAGCTGCCTTTGAGGCTACTTTGAGGAAGATGAAAAGAAAAAAACGCGCATTACCTTTTTTGATAGCTGCGAATCCCGTAAACTATGGCAAACCTTTTATTTTGGGTTCCGTAGAGGCGTTCGCTGCTGCTTTGTTTATCCTCGGCGAGCACGAGCAATCGCAACATATATTGGGCAAGTTTAAGTGGGGAACGGAATTTCTGAGATTGAATGAGGAACTGCTGCTCGCTTATGCTAAGGCAAAGGACGGTAGTGAAGTAATAGAAATGCAGAAAATGTTCATGGACGTTGGAACGAAAAAAGCGAAAAAAACTTAAACTGAAAAAATCATTTAAATTTATAGTCATGTCTATAACCGGGAAGATGGGCGTATGTTGTGCTATTGAAGAGGTAAATACGGGCGAGAAACACCGTGCATTAATATTGGGCAACGAGGATGCGAGGGACGTCTCCGCTCTTTACAAGGAGGTGTGGCTGAAGGCATACGAGTATCCGAAGGAATGGCGAGAGAAGCGGGCGATGAGCGAGGAGGAAATAAAGAACGATATGGACTCCGGCTATTTCTTCATCGGTGTTCGTGTAAATAGTGAATTGGTGGGCGTGTATAAAGCTTCCATAACCGAAAGAGGTTGTTTCGGCGAGCAACAGGCGGTTCTACCGGAATATCGAGACCAGGGCGTGGCATCGGCAATGTATGAGCAGTTCTATGAGCTCGCAAAAACGAATAAATGTAAGGTGAATTACGTGAATATACTCGCGGGTAACGAACCCTGTGAGCGAGCTATGGAGAAGTATAACTTCTATAAAACGGGCGAGCCCTGGGAGCAAAGTAAGGGGATGCTCGTTCAGACTTACGAGCGGAGGGTGGATGAAGAGGTATAGTGATGCCATCAATTGGTTTTGAAAAGACGAAATTCGAGCAAATGATAAATCAGATTGTAGAAGGTGATAGCTTTGAGCTTTTAAAGTATATCCCAAATGGAGAGATAGACCTTGTTATAACAAGCCCCCCGTACTACAAACAGCGGGATTATGGGGGGGGGAATAGGAAACGAAAACACACCTGAGAAATATATTGAAACCCTTTTAAAGATAGTTCATGAATGTGTCAGGATAGTTAAGGACACCGGTAGCATTGTATTCAATTTGGGCGATAAATACAATGAAGAAGGGAGTTTATCCTTAATTCCTTTTAGATTCGCTGCTGAAGTAATAAAAAAGAAACTCGTAAACGCTATAACATGGATAAAAACGAATCCGACACCAAGACAGTTCAAGAAACGGCTTGTGAGTAGCACAGAACCTTTCTTCCATTTCGTCAAGTCAAGTAATTACTATTATAATATTGATGAGTTCCTGACTGAACCGAATACAAAAAAAGAGAAGAGAAGAAGAGAAAACACCAATGTGGGCAAGAAATACTTTGAATTAATAGAAAAATCTACTTTATCTGATCAGGAAAAGCAAAAAGCAAGAGAGGAATTACAAAAGGTAATAGAGGAGGTTAAGAAAGGAGAAATAGCAGAATTCAGAATGAAAATACGTGGTATTCATGCTCCTGCATTTGGCGGTCAGGAAGGGGGTAGAAAAAATCAGATTGAAAAACAAGGTTTTACTATTATCCGAATATTTGGCAATGATTTAAAGCGCGACGTTATCGAAAGCTCAGTGGAGACAATAAAAAACTGTCCACACCCTGCTATATACCCAGAATATATAATACGGGAAATGCTCAAAATGCTCACAAGAGAGGAAGATATAGTCTTAGACCCTTTTGTTGGGTCTGGGACCACAGCAGTAGCGTGTAAGAAATTGGGGCGAAAATACATGGGTTTTGATATCAATCCTGAATATTGTGAACATGCCAGAAAGCGATTGGGAAACACACAAGCATTATTAACATGGTTCTAAAAAATGGAAGAAGCTACAAAAGTTCTCGAAACTGCGTATGAAAAAGTCAAAGAAAACCCTTTTGACCCCAATACATTGGATGAAAAACGGAGAGAATGGATAACGATAGCCGAGACATGCGAATCACAGAAAGCAGTAACTACGGCACTTATAACCTGTTTCATAAAGAAGATGACAGACCAAGGTCAGGATATTAGACTTCACAGAAAAGAATTTGTGGGAGGATACTCAGCAAGAGTATTTGACACGAAGTATATAACGCCCTTTCTCAAAAAGAGATTCCCAAGAATAGCGATGAAAGAAAGTGGCTGGTTAAGCAGGTCTATTGAACAGCCTCACCCGTTTACGCTGGATTTTCCCGGTAAGGTCAGAGATGAAAGGGTAAAATACTGCTTTCTACATATTCTGAACGATATTGAAGAAAATAATGCTGACGCAGAGAAATATTTACAGGCTTTATTTACACATCTACTACAAAAATTTACAGAAATTAGAACCATATTAGAGGGTGTAATTTTCCCAAAGGAGATACCAATTGATTCTATCATAGAGTGTTTAAAATCGCATTTCTTCCACAAATATAGCTCTGCTGGAGCGTCTAAGCTGCCTGTTATAGCGATATATTCTTTATATCAATTAATGATGGAGGACATCACTCGATACCAAAATAAAACACTAAAAAGCTTGAGAAGTTATGAATCTCCCGACATACATGCGAAAGCAATCGGAGACATAGAGGTGGTTGACGAAGCAGGTGAATACTTCGAGGTTGTGGAGATAAAGCACGATATACCAATCAGCGAGGGTATAATGCAAGATTCATATAACAAGTTCAGAAAAACTTCTATTAGACGTTATTATTTGCTAACAACCGCAGAGCCTTATATTCGGGAAGGAGAAGAGATACAAGTTGAGAGTTTGAAGCAAAAAATAAAAAATGAACACGGCTGTGAGGTGATAATAAATGGAATAATACCATCAACAAAGTATTATCTAAGACTTGTAAAAACGCCCAGTCAATTTATGGAGACATACACGAATAATTTGAAAGAAGATAAAGAAGTAAAGGGAGAACACCTGAAAGTTTGGTTGGATGTTATCGAAGCGATAAGGAATCCTCCTTAATTTCTTAATACGGAACTTCACAAAACATGACCTCATCAAAAAGCAAAAAGCCAGTAGCTTCATGGCTCGATTACGATTTTTTTGAAAATGAAGCAATAAAATGCCTGACCGTCATTTTGAGAACCGTAGGCTGCCAGTGGCGAAAATGCACAATGTGCGGCTACTGGCAAGAATCCGCAGACATCTCACAAGCGGACATTCTGGCTCAACTGGAACATTCGTTAAGAACCAGCCCTGATGAAGAATTCATACTCAAGATTTTCACTTCCGGCAGCTTCCTTGACGAACGAGAAATATCGAGCGGTACGAGAAGAGAGATAGCGAGGATGGTGGAGACGCGGAAAGAGATAAAGAAGCTGGTAGTGGAGACGAGACCGGAATTTGTAAGCGCGGAAAAAATCGCCGATTTGAAAGCTGTCGAGCATCTTGAGCTCGCTATCGGGTTAGAAACCGCAGATGATTTCATCAGGTCGAATTACATAAACAAGGGTTTCTCGTTCGACGATTATAGAACGGCGGCGAGAATCGTGAACGAATGCGGAGCGACTGTAAAAACGTATCTTTTGCTTAAACCTCCTTTTGTTTCCGAGAAAAAGGCAATAGAAGACGTTATAAAATCCGCTGACCTCGTCTCTGACTATTCTTCTACAATCTCGTTGAACCTCTGTAACGTGCAAAAATACACTCGTTTAGAATATTTATGGAAGAGAAGGTATTATAGACCTCCGTGGCTCTGGAGTGCCGTTGATGCGATAAAAGAGATAAAGAACAAACGGGATGTCGTGGTGATGTCAGACCCCGTGGGTGCGGGGCATAAAAGAGGACCGCATAATTGTGGTTCGTGCGATTTCGTTGTAAAAGAAGCGATAAAGGAATTCAACGTAACGCAGGACCTGGGCGTGTTAGAACGACTCGAAGCGGTAGATTGCGAATGCAAGGAAGTATGGCAGGCACTGCTAAAATTTGACGATTTTTTGTTTTGCTCAAACCTGGGTTAAATTCCTGACTTATTGCATCTTATTTTTGCGCTGCTCCATCATAAATAAAAATATCCTCGATTTTCACGTCAAATAATCTCGCGAGTTTGAATGCCAGCTCTAACGAAGGGTTGTATTTGCTTTTCTCTATTGCGTTTATGGTCTGCCTCGTCACCCCTACTTTCTCAGCCAGATCTTCCTGCGTTAAATCGTGTATCGCACGGAAAACTTTTAGTTTGTTCTTCATTTCATTTGAAGCCTTTTCTGTTGTAGTAAAAGCGATGTACATGGAATGAGAACATTCCAACACCAACGACTATCATAAAAAATTCTCTGAATTTCAGACCTAATGGGAAATAGAAATCCACGTACACTAAAACCGTTAAAATTCCCATGGTAGTCCAAAACGCATTATATCCCGCTTTTTCGTTAATTCTTATATATCTTTCGTCACTGGGAAGCTCTGTTTTGGGTTTCCTTGCCCAATGTATGCCAATAAAAATTAACATCAAGCCAGACAAAACAATGCCCATTCCCAGAAACGCCAGGTCACATATCGCAAGTAAAACTAAGCCAAATATTAGGATTATAGAGCCCACAATCAGTTGCCATTTGCTTCTTTTCAATTCCATTTTCTTTCTTCCTTTGTTCTTCATTTGAGCCCTTTTCTGTTGTAGTAAAAGTGGATTATAAAGTATGAGTAAATGCCGATGAGCATGAGCAAAAACAAAATATCGGTAGTTCTAAACCTATCAGGAAGATAGATACTCACCCAAAGTAAAATTCCAATTGTTGAAAATGTAAGCCAGAAAGCAAAATATCCTGCTCTCTCATCAATTCTTCGCATTCTTTCGTCTAAACGAATTTCTGTTTCAGGTTTCGTTGCTCCGTACAAACCGGCTATAATTAACATTAAACCAGAAAAGACTAAACCAATTCCAAGAGCCAGAAGGTCAAATACCTCAAACAAAATCACGCCAAATATCATGATTATAGAACCCACAATCAGATGGTTTTTAATCCTTTTTAATTGCATTTAAATCACCTCACATCCTCCATTCATAAAGAAGACCATATATATGAATATTGCAATGCTCACCAACACCATCGTTGTAATATTCTTCTTTTTCATGACAATCACCTCATAAAAATTTTTTATTCTGGTTTTCACACAATATCATCCTCCATACCTTCGATTATAATACCATCGAAGTACAACAAATGAGAACATCCCAACAATGAAAATGTCAGGTGAAACACTCTTATAGTTAAGGTTTAATCTCCAGAGCATAGCCATTAATTGGACAAGAGCTATGGTCCCAATGAGAATCCAAAACGCATGATAACCTGCCTTTTCATTAATTCTCACTGACCTTTCATCCTGTATCAAATCTTCTCTGGTCTTTGTAGCAGTATATAAACTCATTATTATTAGCGTTATTCCACCAAAAATGAACATTCCTCCAATAACATAAGGAAATGTCCATGTTCTTCCAACAACATCAGGAACTATCCACAGGATTATTATACCCAGCAATACCATCCCCAGACTTATTCCTGAACATCGCAAAATATCTTTATCTTTTCTTATTTTCATTCTGCATCACCCCTTCTCTCATAAACGATTGATGAGATTATACACGCTGATATGCCGATAGCCAAAACGGAAACCGATACCAGGTTGAATGGTTTTGGTGCGAATATGCCTAAGGCAACTAATCCCACGCAAACAACTATAAAGCTGTTTCTGGCACTTTTGTCAAGTATTTTATCTATCCTTTCATCAGTTATGATTTCCTTTTTCCTCTTTGCCAGAAGAAGTGAGGTAAGACCGAAACTAAATGAGAAGATCAAAAAGAAGATCAAAAAGTCTGATGGCGACTTGTCTGCCCCTATAAAGTACCACGCAAAATATGCCCCAACAAACGCTGAAAATGTAGGAAGGATATAATTCATACAAGGGAACCGGGACTTAGTTTTCATTTTATCTATCTGCCTCCGCAAAGTTATTTTACTTTATGTAAAGCTAATTAGACTTAGAGTATTTAAAACTTTCTATTTTGTAAAATATGTTATAGCTTTATATAGAATGAGTGCCAATAGGGGCTGTTATGATGAAACATAAAACTTTAATATATTCTTTTGCTTGCAGCCATGCCTCTTTCAGCGGCGGTAGGGACGGAGGACTCTATTTCTTCACCTCATACCCATCTCAATTTTACCATCACCGGATATCCATCCTCATGAATTTCACGTATGCAATCGCAAAGAATACGACTGGGAAGATTAAGAATGCAAAGATGTTCTTCCAGATTTTTTCGAGTACGTCTTCGCTTACTGATAATGCACTACTATATCCCGACCCAGCTATCACGTCAGTACCGCTATAAAGCACCACTAATGAGACTTCAAGATAACTGACCGGTGAAAAGGTAATAATCGCATCCTCTATTGCCCTTCGCTTCTTCCAATACGCTCTTATTTCTTCCTCCCATCGTTCTTGTTCCTCATCAATTATTGGTACCCACCTGCCAGGGACTTCTCCCGACTCATCTTCATTTGCACCCTGTGGTATTACATTCTGATACCGAATCTCAGGCGGTTCAGGTGGCTCCCCAACTACACTTTCCGAGATTATTCCACCGACCAACGGCACGCCGAGCGAGATTACGAGGGTGATGATGAGAGCATACATGAGCGCCCTTCCACTGTCCTTTGAAACCGTGGACGCCATAAGCGCAATCGAGAAGTATGTGGGAAGGAACAAGATTGTAACAGCTCCGAACAATACAATCCGCCAGAACTCATCGAGGTTCGGCACGATGCTGAGTATGAGTAACATTGCAAATAATATGATAAGTGCGATGCCCATTGCAAACGTAAGTGCTAAAATACCGCCAACCGCCTTACCATTGATAATTTCATCTCGATATACCGGATGTGAAAGCAGCGATTTTAACGAGCGGCTTTCCTTCTCTCTCGTTATCAAATCAAATCCCATCGTAATTCCAAGTACCGCACCGAATATCGCCATCAGGAAACTCATCCTCTGGAATATAAGCAGTATAGAAGGCTTTCTTAGCACTCTATGAGGACCTTCTTCTTCTTCTTCCTCCCCCTCAGTTTGAGATATATACTCTTTGTAATTCTCCAGCCTCTGGTTGTAATCACCTACGCCCTGATGCATCGCAACCGCCGAAATTATGAGGAACAAAGCAAGAATGAGAATGAATTTCCTGCTCGTCAGGTGGTCAATGAACTCCTTCCTTGCGACGTTAAACAATCCTTTTGCTTCCATTTTTATTTCTTCACCTTATAGCTTGTTTTGTGACCATAAGATTACACAGATTTTCAGAGAAAATTTTTATTATAAAGATTTACCAACTTTTTATATGTAAAAGTCAAAGTCAAAATAAGTGAAAGAAAAGATGGAAAAGACAATAAAGGCAAAGTTCTTAGAGGGTACTTTTAAGCCCTTAGAAAAGGTGGAACTTGAAGAGGGGAAAGAAGTTATCGTGATAATAAAAGAGATTCCAAAAGAAACAAAGGATGCTTTTGAGAAAGCTGCTGGGAGCTGGAAGAGTTTGGTTGATACAGAACGGTTAATCAAAGACATTTACGAGAGTCGAAGAATCAGAGCTCCTGAGGTTAAATTATGAAATTGCTTCAACCTGTCTTCGCTACGATTTAACACTCCTCACTGATAACACAAAAGAGTTTGAGAGGGTGGAGAATTTAAAGATTTTGTAGCTCTCCTTCCAAACTATATAAATACTGAAAATACATTACCGTATATCCATCCTCATGAATTTTATGTATGCGAGTGCAAAGAACACAATCGGTAAGATAATGAGCGCAAAGATGCTCTTCCAGACCTTCTCGAGTGATTCCCGGATGCTTGTTGTCTCGCCGAGAGTGTGGGATGAGCTCCAACCGCTGCTATGCAACTCTGTAACATACGGGTCAGTTAGCGATACTGCGACCATTCCATAATGGCTCTCTGGAGAGAAGATCATAAACGCATCTCGAAATGCACTTTTTTTCTCGTTATACGCCTCTAACTCTTCATAATATCGCTCCCATTCCTCTCCTTCCTCGCTTGGATGCCCGATATCTATCACTCTGGGTTT
>JABUBN010000636.1_pt1 | contig 10346 bp, 10 predicted proteins | sample 7240341 | NCBI WGS metagenome assembly JABUBN01 (sample SAMN07256345, study PRJNA390944) | subsurface metagenome | isolation source: Methane hydrate marine sediment | place: Pacific Ocean: Eastern North Pacific, ODP site | reverse complement strand
AGCAATTAATAGTTATACATTGTTGGATTATATTGATGAAATTCTGGATGAAGAACCGGATGCGATTTTGCTATATGCCGGGCATAATGAATTTTATGGTGCTTATGGAATTGGATCAATTGAAAAATCGAATAAAATAAGGACCTTAACTTTCCTTCATTTAGACCTTTTATCCTTAAAATTTTATCAGCTTTTAAATAATATAATGAACAATATTGGAGCGGCTATTTCAGGCAATAAACCTGAGGAATCAGTGAAGGGGACCTTAATGAAATTAATTGTTGATAATAAGGAAATACCCTATAAAAGTGAAACTTATAATAAAGGAATTGAAATTTTCGAGAAAAACATTGACAAATTATTAAAGAAAGTAAAGAACAAAAATGTACCATTCTTTATTAGCGAAGTTATTAGCAATACAAAGGATTTAGAGCCATTTTGTTCGGTTGAATATAATCAGTATCCTTCTGCAGATGAAGTTTTTAATGAAGCAAAAAACAATGAAAAGGAGGGGCTTTTAAATGAGGCAAAAGAAAAATATTACGAGGCAAAGGATTTAGACTGTATAAGGTTTAGGGCATCAGAAGAAATAAATGAAATCATTCACAAATTAGCTGCTAAGTATCCTATCAACCTGGTGCCTATGATTCATTATTTTGAGAAAGCATCTTCCAACGAGCTGATTGGAAATAATTTATTTACTGAACATGTACATCCCAATATTGATGGTTATTTTATAATGGCCGATGCTTTTTATAATAAGCTGGCAAAATCAAAGTTAATTGGTGAGAAGTCAGATCCATTATACTATAAAAATTCTGCTTATTATAAGAGAAATTGGGGGTATACGGCACTCGACAGTCTGGTAGGGGTGCATAAAGTTAATAGTTTACGCAGTTACTGGCCTTTCCAACCATTGGATAACCCTCTCTCGTTAGATTATCTGGATACGTATAAGCCTGCATCATTTGTCGATTCACTGGCATTTGAGGTATTTAAGGTCCGGGATCTTACTATTCGAGATGCCCATATAATCCTGGCCAATACTTATAAGAATAAGGGTGATTATTACAAGGCTTTCAGAGAATTTGACGCAGCTATAAAGTATTTTCCTTATCAGGTTAAAGATTATCTTGAAGCAGCTGCTTGTCTTATGCAAATAAATGATTTTAATCTTGCATTAGAGTGTTATAATAAGGCATTGGAATTACAGCCAACCTTTTTTGCATACTATTATAAAAGTGAAGTACTCTTTTTGAAAGGGGATTTTAATGAAGCTATAAAAACCCTGACCATGGCTGCCGAACTCGACAAAAGTAAAAACGCTGAAGAAAAAATTTTAAAAAAGCTCTATAAAATTTATTATTATGCCGGAGATGCCATCAAGGCTCAGGAAACTCTGAATGAACTTAAAAAAATAAATCCTGATTATACCCCTTCTATTCCTGGAAGAAAAGATTATGTATACTACATCCCGATTCAGGTAGAAGATCAGGTAAATAAAGCTTTAACTGATTACAGATCAAAAAACTTTGATGTTGCCCTTGATGAATTACTGCAATCACTTGAGATTAAAGAAACTTCGATTGCTAATAGATGCATAGGTGATATTTTGTTTACGCGAAATGACAGTAATTCAATAATATATTACCAAAAGGCTTATCCTGATTATAAAAACAACATAAATTTCCTGTTTAATATGGGGATATTGTATTTACAATATCAACTAATTGATGATGCAAATAAGGTTTTGGAAGAGATAAAAAAACTTGATCCTGATTTTGAAAAGATTCCCCTTCTTGAACAGGAGATAAACAAATTCAATTCCTAACCAAAAATTTTTAATACCCCTGAATATCAAGATTTGTTAACCCTGCTTCTCTGGCCCACGATATGGCATCTGTATATTCTTTTATCCTTAATCGACGGGATATTTCAGGATACTGATGGGCTTTATAATCAGGCCTGTACTGTGACATCAGGTTGAGATAGGTATCTTTTGGAAGATTCTGTGCGATCCATTGTATAACACCCTTTGTACCGCTCACACCATTAGGCATAACAAGATGCCTGATCATTAATCCCCTGTAAACAATGCCATTTTCTTCCGGTTTGGCAACACCTACCTGTCGATGCATTTCCAGAAGAGCAGATTTTGTTATTTCAGGATACCCTTCTGCTTCTGAAGAATATTTTACAGCCATTTTATTATCATAGTATTTAAAATCAGGAAGGTAGATATCTACGACACCATCCAGATATTCTAATATATCACCCCGTTCCCAGCCGCAGGTATTGTAAACAAGAGGAAGTCGTAATCCTTCTTTTGCAGCAATATCAAGGGCCAGCAAAATATGAGGAGAATAATGTGTCGGGGTTACTACATTAATATTATGGCAGCCTTTATCTTGCAGTTTCAACATCATTGCCGCCAGATCCTCAATACTTCTTCTGATACCAGTCCCTGCAATGCTTATTTCCCAGTTTATACAGAACACACATCGCAAACTGCAATTCGAAAAGAAAACAGTACCTGATCCTCCTTTACCAACCAGGGGTTTTTCTTCGCCAAAGTGAGGATGAAATGAAGATATTTTTAGTTGCGAGGAAGCTTCGCAGAAACCTTTTTTACCTTCTAGCCGGTTCTTCAGACACAATCTCGGGCATAAACGGCAACGCTCCATGATCGACCAAAGCTCGTTTCCTCTTTTGATTAATTCACCCTTGCGATGCAATTTCAGATACGCCGGCTCAAATCCCGGATGAATATTTGATATATTCATTCGTTTTTCTTCACCGAATTTTATAGTAGATTTCTTCAGAGGTATTATGGGATTGTAATACTTTCCCCAAAGCATGTTATTGATAAGAGAAAAATAAAAAGTCGGTATTATCCGGATCATGTTATCAATAAACTTCCTTCTGGATTTCTCAGGCATTTTTTATTGTTTTAAGTCATTTCTTCTCTGTTATTCATAAAAGTTTGTTAAGCAATGCAATAGGATAAAAATCAGGTGAAGTTTAGTATGTTAACAATAATTTATAGGTGAAGTTATAAACAAAAAAGATACCTGATGTAAATTCCAATAATCAAATCACACCCCCCTTAGTCTCCGCCTGGACAACACCCTGTCCGGCTGACGTCGCACAGGCATTCGACCAGGCCCCAAAGTTGTGAGGGGAGATCACCCCCTTGTGTTCCCCCTGGAAGGGGGAAGAATGTCTTGTCCTGAAATAGGTTTACATAACAATTTTCATGAATCACTCCGAAGGAGTGACACCTGTCTGACTGGCCTGTCTGTCTGCGCTAGCCAGGTAAACTGTGTCAGCCGTACAGGCAGGGCTTCGGCTGACAAAGCAATTACACAGTTAAACAAATAAACAACCTCCTCAATCCCTCAACTTCTAAACCTCTCAACTTCTAAACCTCTCAACATCTCATCAGAATCTTCATTTTATCAACCGAGCTTGCGAGTTCGACGTAGTCATTTCATCGGGCAGACCTGATAAAAGCAACAACATCTTATGAAAGTGCATCATTGTTTTTCACCCGACTCTGACATATATCATTCGTATTCAATCCCATTTATTCTAATATTTGTATTTTTATTCTCCATCATTAAAGAATGAACTATGAAAAACAGATCAGCATTTCCACGAGTATTCTGGGTAGCTAATGGAATTGAAATTCTTGAAAGATTTGCCTATTATGGTATTTACATGGGTTTTGGAATTTACCTGGGGCAATTAGGGTATTCAAAAAGTGATCTTGGAATTATTCAAATGATCTTCCTCGCATTCTCGTATCTTATACCACTGTTTTCAGGTACATTTGCCGATAAATTTGGTTTTAAAAAGGTTCTTATCATTGCATATCTGGCATACTTGCCTTCCATTCTCCTTCTTATTATCACAAAATCCTTTTCTGGTATTGCACTGGCTATGCTCAGTATTGGCTTTGCTGCAGGAATTTTTAAGCCTCTGATTTCTGCTACGGTCAGGGTAACTACTGATGGAACAAATAAAACTCTTGGATTCGGTATATTTTACTGGATGGTGAATCTTGGTGCATCTTTTGGACCAATAGTTATGGGTAAATTACGGGCTTTCTCCTGGGATTATGTCTTCTATACAGCTGCAATCGCCATAGGTGTTATGTTTATAATTACTCTTCTTTTTTATAAAGAACCACCGCGGGAAATAGAAGGAATAACACTCAAGAAGAAATTCCGTGACATGGGTGAGGCCCTCTCAGATGGTAAGTTCCTGGCTTTTATTATACTACTGGGCGTGTTTTTCTGGCTTCCCTTCTGGGCATTTTTCAATGTACTTGCTGTATACATTAATGATTATATGGACACCGCAGCGCTTTTTAAGAGCGTTAAATCAGTTATCGGTGAGGGTGTTACAAAAGCACTGATAGCACGGGAAGTAGAAGGTATCTGGAAAATCAATGCCGAAGCCATATCACATACGGGCTTTATTATTGTTATGTTCCAGATATTTATTTCCCGGATTTTTGAGAAAAGAGCTGCAATCCCTTCTTTTCTCTTAGGACTTTTTATTGCTGCAATAGGATTCATATTGTTAGGATTTTCTTTAACCTCTGTTAATGGTCTTGTTTTCCTTGGTATTTTCCTCTTTGCTATTGGTGAAATGATCTCCTCCCCTAGAATTCAGGAATACATTATGTGGATAGCACCAAAAGAAAAAGCTGGCCTTTATATGGGAACCAATTTTCTGGCAACATTCATAGGTGCTTTACTAAGCGGTTTATATACTATCCTTATGGGTATTTACGAGAAGAACGGATACCCTGAATATATTATGTATACACTTGCTGCCCATACTTTTTTGGGTGTTTTGGTGATCTATATCTACACCAAAATAGCCGGAGAGTTTAAAGAAATGGAAAGCTAAGCTAAACATCTGAATTTATTGCTCTGTATTAATCTATCTTATGATCAAAGCTCATAACATAAACATTATCTGCTATTTAAAATAAATATTAGACTATTATATTAATCCATGCAACTATTTTCATCTTTCTTTAGTCTTATTACCAGACAGCTTAAACACGGTTTTTTTCTAATCATTAGGAATTATTCCGAAACCCCGGGTTGAACACATCCCGGGGTTTTTGTTTTTCAGAATATTTATCGAATTACATGATTTTTTTTTAATTTATTTGGTTTATATTATAAACATGTTTATGTTTGTAACATATTTATAATACAAACATCATGAAAACTGCAAACAATTTATCACCTAAAGACAGCATTAGTATCATTCAAGAAATGATTGAAATTGCAAAAGGAAATATCAGAAGTAGGGCATATTACTTTATCATATGGGGATATGCTGTTTTGGCAGGATGCTTGTTGCATTATGCATTACTGAAACTTACCGACTATGAAAAGCCTTACCAGGCCTGGCTTATCGTCCTGCTTGGATTCATACCGGCAACTATTTATTCCATCAAACAGGCAAAAAGTGAAAAGATCTTCACCCATCTCGATCGTATCAATGTTTTTCTGTGGGTTACATTTGGTGTCAGCTACCTTATTTTTCTTGTTTATATAGCAAAATTTAATTACCAGATCTTTCCACTTATTTTTTTACTGGTTGGTAATTGTGTCTTCATGTCAGGGATTAATCTGAAGTTTAAACCTTTGATTGCGGGTGGAATCTTATATTGGGTCGGAACAATCATATCATTTTATTTGTCACTAGAGTACTTACTGCTTCTATGCTTTGTATTAATAATTGTTGGCTACTTGATTCCCGGCTATATGCTAAAAAACAAGAAAGAATCAGATGTATAGTAAACTCGACCCATTATTGCACTCGCAACTAAGACTTGCCATAATTTCTTTGCTTATCAATATTGGTGAAGCTGAGTTTGTGTATATTAGAGAAAAAACCAATGCTACAGGTGGTAACCTGAGCGTTCAGATTGACAAACTTTCCAATGCAGGGTACATTACTGTTCATAAGTCCTTTAAGGGAAAGAAACCGCAAACCTTATGCAAGATAACCAGGAAAGGCATTGCTGCATTCGAAAAATATGTTAATGATCTGAAAGGATATATTGATATTGATTGATTGATTGCAGACTGACATAATTTTTTGTTTTCCTTTTTATTATTTCTGGTTTTAAAATCATCTCAACATATTATTCAATCGCAAGGAAGAAAAAATGGCCACCCTGTGATGGATTTTTTAACTTCGATTTGTATTGACTTTTAGCAAATAATCCTTTAATTTTATTGTTGAATTCCACTGGTGATTAAGAGTAATCTTCCACATTCCCATTTCAAATAATTAATATACATTAGGAGAAACACAATGAAAACCTTCTTTATTTTTGGGAAATACTCGTCTGCGGCATTTCAGGGTATTAGTCCCGACAGAACAAAAAAAGCCGTTGATCAGATCAAAAGATTTAACGGCGAGGTGACATCGATGTATGCATTGTTTGGCGAGCAGGATCTGATAATTATTGCAGATTTTCCTGAAACTGCACAGGCAATGAAAGCTTCTATTGCGTTAAGCAAACTAACCGGCATCTCCTTTTCGACCTCAGAAGCATTGCCGGTTGAGGAATTTGATAAGATGATATCTGATGTGTAAGTGATTTCAGTAACGCGGTTGTCGCATAAATCCGTTGGGAATTATCATGCAGTGATCTAGCTTGCTGACAACCGCGTTATTAACCTGATTTTGCCTGGTAGAAGTATCCGTTCGATTGAGCCTGCCCGTTTGCATTCAACTATTGATCTTTTTTAGATTACAAGAATTTAGTTAGTTTAGACTGAATCCAATAGTCATTATATAGATGAAACTTAAAAGCATCAATCCTTATACTGATACAATTGTTTACGAATGCGACGAACTTTCAGACAAACAGATAGAATCTGTGCTTGGTTACTCAAAAAATGCATTTGAAAATTGGAAGCTGACATCCCTTGCTGAGCGTGCAAAACTCATGACCAATACCTCAGATATTTTACTCAAAGAAAAAGAAAGACTAGCTCACATCATAACAATAGAAATGGGAAAACCCATTAAAGAATCACGCAGCGAAATTAATAAATGTGCATGGGTTTGTAAGTATTATTCCGAAAATGCTGAACAATTTTTGCAACCCAGGTTTATATCCACCGATGCAAAAACAAGTTATATCCGTTATGATCCGCTTGGCACCATTTTGGGTATCATGCCGTGGAACTTTCCTTTCTGGCAGGTTTTCCGGTTTGTATCGCCAACCCTGATGGCCGGTAACACAATCTTATTAAAACATGCTTCCAACGTGCAGCAATGTGCCATGAAAATACATGACATTTTCCGGATGGCAGGCTTTCCCGAAAAGGTGTTCCAATCACTTGCGATTGGATCGGGAAAAGTAAAGCAGCTTATTGAAAGCGAGGTAGTGAAAGCAGTAACACTCACCGGCAGCGAAATTGCCGGAGCAAGTGTAGCCGAGGTGGCAGGGAAACATATTAAAAAAACTGTGCTTGAACTGGGTGGAAGCAATGCGTTTATTGTACTGAAAGATGCTGACCTGGTTAAGGCAGTTGAGATAGGAGTACAAGCCAGGATGATAAATGGGGGACAAAGCTGTATTGCAGCAAAGCGATTTATTGTTCACGAAATGGTTGCAGAAGAGTATATCAAAATGCTTAAAATACGTATCCGCCGACTGAAAGTTGGAGATCCGTTCGATGAAAAAACTGATCTTGGACCTTTAGCCAGCAAAAAAACAGTCAGAACTGGTGCACACACAGGTTACAAAATCCATTGAAATGGGAGCGGTATTGGAGTTTGGTGGCAAACACAAACATGCATTTTACTCCCCCACTCTACTTACGAATGTAAAACCAGGAATGCCGGTTTTTGAAGAAGAGGTATTTGGTCCTGTGCTGCCAGTAATCGTTGCAAAGAATACGGAAGAAGCAATACTACTTGCCAACCAGTCGAATTATGGTCTGGGAGTATCAGTCTTTACTAACAACATGCAAGAAGCAGAACGTATAATTCCACAATTTGATGATGGGGCAGTATTTATGAATGCCTCAGTAAAATCCGATCCGCGTCTGCCGTTTGGGGGCACGAAACACTCGGGCTATGGAAGAGAACTTGCTATGGAAGGAATCAAAGAATTTGTGAACTGCAAAACGGTTTATAGCGATCTTTAGTTTGTTTAAGACAGGAAGAGAAGTTAAACCGATCTGAACAGGAAATGGCCCGGACAGATCAGTTCATGACATGAAGTGTTTTCGTGAATAATTAAAGTGCATATCTTCTGGATTTCTAATAAAAAAGTCAGAGATTTGAAATATACCACAATCGTTGATAGTTTTTAATACATTATATAGTTAAAGTCACACACGCAAAAAGCTTACTAATGAAAGTTATTGAAATACACAGAACTGAAAAAACTCCGGAAATCATTCTTGATGATGAGAAAGGAATTCTTGAATTAAGTGGAAAATGCCTGCCTGAGAATATCAGGAATTTAGAACAGCTTGTAACACAAAAATTAAGAACATATTTAAATGAATCTTTTAATGAAGCGGATTCTCAGCGTGCAGAAAAAGCGTTAAAAGTAAATTTTAAACTTGCATATTTCAATTCTGCAGCAGCTAAATTTATTGCCGATATTTTAATGCTTACCAATGAGTATATTAAAAAGGGATACAATATTAAAATCTATTGGTATTTTTCAGAAGATGATGATGACATGCTTGAAGCAGGAGAAGATTTCGCTGAGATGATCGAAGTCCCGATGCAGTTTATTATGACACCGAATTAGCTTAGTCCGTGATCAAATGAACAAGTGATTTGTTGTGTAATATCCCAGTTGACACATAAGAATATAAAGTCATGTCCATACAAGCAATAGTATGGACTACCTTATAAATTTGTTCAGGTCAAATACTTTTGAGATGACAGTAATACAAACCCTGATCGCTCCGAAAAGCTTGTCCAGAGTGTAAAATATACTTGTGTTTCAATAAAGAATAAAATGTCGAATTTACATTTATTCGACAAAAAGATTCTTTTCCTAGAGCTTAATTCAACGCCTTAACATTGAATGCTACCAATCCCTTTTCGCCTTCACGAATTTCAAACTCAACTTCTTGTCCTTCTTTAAGAGCATATGTGCCTTCAGATATCCCAGTGCGATGTACAAAAATATCTTCATTACTTTCAGATTCAATAAATCCGAATCCTTTGGTATCGTTATACCATTTTACTTTTCCTTTTGGCATTATCTTAAATCTTTATTCATTTTCTAACGAGAAAAATTATCCCGTCTCGGCCTTGCTTCGTTTACTACAATTTCCCTGTTGTCAACCGTAACACCATTTAATTCGCTTATTGCATTTTTAGCTTCATCATCTTTGTCCATAGCAACAAAAGCAAATCCTTTGCTTCGACCACTGTACTTATCAGTAATGATTTTTACAGATGATACTTCACCGTATTCTTCAAAAAGTTTTGATAATTCTGATTCTTCAACCTTAAAACTCAGGTTGCCTACATAAATGTTCATGATATAAAAGTATGTTAGTTAATAAATCCTTTCTTGTTGTTTGTATATCGCTTATGGTTATTGATTAATAATTTGCAAAGGGATCATTTATTTCCATGCGGTTCTTTTAAATATTTAAATGATTTAAAAAGGAGGTCTTCATGTGGAATAGAACCGGTTATTCCATTTTAATTAGATCACAAATTCTTAAATCGACCGCAAAGATAAGTATAATTAATTGAAGATATTTTATTAATTGATAATAATTCAACTCTTCAGATAAGATGGCGCATCATACTTCACATGGATAATTTGCATAAATTCACTCCTTTACAATAATTTATCCTGTATATACTGTTATTAAAATTCATACATTACCTGAATAAAACTGACCTTTAAAGATTTTTATTATTTCAAATGATGATATTCCTTACCTTCACTTCCTGAAAGCATTGATATTTACGTATTTTTTTTATTCCTGTTTTTATTAACAGGAAAGCGTGCAACTTTTTTTTGTAATAATTAGTAATTAATCTGGAGTTAATGTTCAATCTTGAAAAGATTATCGACGGTTGCATCAAAGACAAAAGAAAAGAACAGATAGATTTATATAATCATTATGCTCCCATGCTTCTTTCGGTTTGTATGCGATATGTAGCTGATAAAAGTGAAGCCGAAGATATCTTACAGGATAGTTTTTTCAAAATACTGAAAAGTATTAAGGAATATGCAGGAAAAGGACATTTTGAAAACTGGATGAAAAAAATTGTGGTAAACAAAGCAAGGCCGAGACGGGATAATTTTTCTC
>JABUBN010000634.1_pt1 | contig 10350 bp, 7 predicted proteins | sample 7240341 | NCBI WGS metagenome assembly JABUBN01 (sample SAMN07256345, study PRJNA390944) | subsurface metagenome | isolation source: Methane hydrate marine sediment | place: Pacific Ocean: Eastern North Pacific, ODP site | reverse complement strand
GAGCTTCTTTGGTTATTTTCACACCTCTTTTAATATTTTCACGTATATCGAATACATTTTTCAGTGCAACAGCTACCACATCCATATGGTTATTTTTTCGTACTGCTTTTCGCGGGTTTTAATAAAATATGCGTTTTCGGCAAATCTGGCGGAATCGTAAAATACTTTTATGCCATATTTTTTTGCCAGCTGATGAATATTCTGATGAAGAACCTGCATAACTTTCGTCACCCTGCATAAGAGCCGACCACTGCTTATCACTCATGGCTCCGGAACCGGAATCGGTCAGCAAGTCAATAAATACCTGCTCGCTTTTAAGGTTGAATAGGTTGAATTTTGCTTCTTTTATCCATTTTTCCCTTTCCTCCCTTGTACTTCGTTTAATGGTTTCGACCATTTTAATTTTGTATGGTTCAGCAAATGGTAAATTCATGGTATTACGATTATCTTTTTTTAGTTACAAATAAAATCTTCGATGCTGAATCGAAGTAAAGTCAGTAAATCCTTATAAATGAGAAGATTAAGGATTGAGGATATTTCGTGTCCGGAAAGATTCGAAAAAATAATCCGGGAAAAACGATGTTTTAATTACAAAATTATTTGAAAAAGTGGTAGGTGTCTCTATTTTTGATATTCAAATAGAGAAATTTTACAATAAAGGAATATCTGAATAGTATTTTCATTCAATTTGTTCTATATAACAAATATAACTGATATAGCGTTAAAATATCATTATTTTATAACTTTTATTATGAAAAAGGTTGTAATATTCTTGCTTTTGCAGACTGGTTTTTTAAATCTTTTTGCACAGGAGGATACTGTAAAGGTTCAGCGGATGGATTCAATTGAAGTCAGCATAAGTCCTGATTCATTGAATATACCGGAGATCGATACCATCGAAACATATGAGATTGATTCAATACAATTCGCCCTGAATTATCTGAAGGATTTATATGAAAATGATAGTCTTTGGGAGGCCAAAGATGATCCTTTACGCGATGCCATCGGGAATTTAATAGCATATGTTGAGATTGACCCGATTGATTCGGTAATTTATTATTTTAAAAAGTATCCTTATTCAACATGGCAAGTACCGCCGGTACCAACAAAGGAGAAAAAGGATACGACTTTTGTGCCGGAGGAAATACTGCCTGAGATTCTTCCATTTGATAGCATTTTTTTAATACCGGATACCATTCAGGTCGCTTATCGGGACACATTAGCTATATCTCCACAAGACACAACCCTCCTGCCCGAAGTGGATACATCAGGTGTTTTTCAGCCCGACTCAATTCCTTCTTTAGGGCTAAGTGTGCCGGAAACAGACTCCATTCAGATAATTTTTGCTGATTCAACCCGGCTTACAATTAATGACACGATCCGTTTGGCAGTTGGAGATTCAATCGTATTACCGGTCAGGGACCTTTTTAGTATTGTAACAAGTGATTCGATCCGGTATGCTGTTGATTTGTTAATTGGCCATATTGAAAATGATTCGACTCAAATTTGGCTAAAAAACCTGGCTAATGATTCAACGAATGTTTGGTTAAAGCGACGAGAAAGTGATTTCACTCGTTTTTGGCTTAAGAATGAACTGATGGATTCGATTGGTATTTGGATTGAAAATGATAACCGGTATTCCCTTAAGTTTATGCTTGATGATAATGTATATTTCAGCAAATTACGAAAACACAGGCAAATTGATGATTTTGTTTTACCAGAAGAAGAGGATAAAGCCCTGCGGAAAATGACCCCTATTTTCATAAAACCACAATACTGGAAAACAGGTGGCATCGGATCCATTAATCTGGCGCAAGGTGTTATCTCAAATTGGGCCGAAGGAGGAGAAAGTTCAATTTCAACCCTTACCGAGGTTAATATGTTTGCAAATTATTCCAGGGGCAATACAAAATGGGATAATAACGCCAGATTTAAATATGGATTGATTAAATCAGGGAAAAAAAGATTACGGAAAAATGAGGATATGTTTGAGATCAACTCCAAATTCGGACAAAAAGCTTTTGGCAGTTTAGGGAAATATGCCATGGAAAAATACGGTGCAAAAGGGATAAAGCACTGGTATTACAGTTTCCTTGCTAGTTTTAAGAGCCAGATTGCCAGAGGATATAATTATCCAAATGATTCGGTTGCCGTATCAACTTTTTTGGCGCCGGGATACCTTGTCTTTGCCCTGGGTTTGGACTATAATCCAAATAAACAAACCTCACTTTTGATTTCTCCGTTAACCTTAAAATCCACTTTTATAACCGATACGGCATTGATCGACCAAACAAAATACGGTATCGACAAGGAACGGAAGGTAAAAAATGAAATGGGAGCATTTATAAAAGCGAGATTCCAGTATAACTTCAATGACGATATATCCCTTGAAAACAAGCTGTCATTATTTACAAATTATGTGAAAAATTCACAGAACATCGATATTGATTGGGAGGTTATTCTGAGAATGAAAATCACTTTTTATATGGATGCTGTTATCTCCACCCATATCATTTATGATGATGATGTAAAAGTGCCTGTATTTAATGATGAAGGGGTAAAAATAGGAACCGGACCACGGCTTCAGTTTAAAGAGGTATTCAGTATTGGATTTTCATACAAATTATAATGCATGACACGGTAATGCGTATCACGGTTTTGAATCGTGGCACGCATTCTTTCACAATGCCTTTTTATAAATGCGAAATCGTTTATATATTTTACCCCCGGCTTTTATTACCTCACCATTCATTTTGTGATTATTTTCCAGGATAAGATGGCTTTCGATTTCATCCATGCCATTCTTAATGGTGGAGTCAAGTAATTTTACAGCCATCATAACATCCATTCCAAGGCCCTGGTATTTTGGTTTGATAGCTCCAAGCAGAAGATTTAACCGTTTACTTTTTTTCATCGCACGGAGGATAATAAAAATTCCGAAAGGAAATAAACGACCTTTTGCTTTTATTAGTCCGGGGCTCAAATCGGGTATGCCAATTACAAAACCAACCGGTTCTTTTTCGATAAGGACCAATTTAATAAAATCCGGGTGGAGAATAGGAAGGTAACGTTTTGCAAGATCAACCATTTCTTTTTCATCAAGAGGAACAAAACCATATATTTTACTATAGGTTTCGTTCATAAGCTTAAGAACAGGTACAATATACGGTTTGATTTCCTTACGGCTTGAAAACTCAACGATTTTAAAGTCGGCCCTATGTGAAACGCGTTTGTATATTCTTTTATATATTTCGGGCATATCACCCGGAACATTTATTATATAATCGATCAGATCGACTTTCTTGGTGTACCCTTCACGGGTGATCAATTTTACCATATATTCCCTGTTATAGGTGGTGGCGATTATTGCCATATGATCAAATCCTTCGATCAGGAAACCCTGGGGATCTTTGTCTGAAAAACCAAGAGGTCCGACCAGATGATTCATCCCTCTCTCTTTTGCCCAGTTTTCAACATGGCTGATTAAAGCATGGGCAACATCCGGATCATCCCGGCATTCGAGAAATTCAAACCTTCCGTGCTTTTCCTGCTTAATTTCATTGTACCTGTGATTGATAATACCCATGATACGGCCGGCCACTTTCCCATCCTTTAATGCCAGCAAGAGTACTGTGTCGCAATAAGAAAACGATTTGTTTTTCTTAGGATTATAAAAATTCCATTCATCTGCATAAATAGGAGGGACCCAATTTTCGTCGTTTGCATGGATCTTTTCAGGGAGATGGATATACTTCCTGAGATCCTTTTTTGTTTTGACTTCAATAATTTTTACGGTCATATTTTAAGGAGATGGGTTAGTATACGACAGTCCCCACGAAACGAGTTGGAAAAAAGGAAAAAAAACTATTTTAGAGTTTGTCTGTAAGCTCTGAACTTTTCAGCAAGTTTGAAAATATCAAAATACAAATTACAAATTTCAAATAAATCTCAATTTTGTAAATTCATGTCAGGTTCAGGTAATATTATGCCTAAAGGTAAAAAAAATAATCAATGATAACCTTTGGACTTAATGGTTCTCTGTTACGGGTTTCAGGTTACGGATTCCAATCTGTCTGTATATTATAAAATTCCATCTAAATATAAGGGAAGATCCTTTTATGTATCAATCCTTCTTATAAGCACTATTTAGATTGTTTATAGATTAGTTACGATTAGTTTAATTATTTTCTAACTAGAAAACAATAAGAAAAACATCTGTTCACTTGACTTTGTCTCCGATATGAATTAACTTTGATAATTAATCAAAAAAGAAAGGAGGCGCTGATATAAAGAAGAAATGGATCTACCCATACCTGAATACAAAAGGGTTGTCTTTTAGTAAAGAGAATCCGACTCTTACGAAATGGGCTGTTACCTCAAAGGTTGTTTATGCGCTCAAATACCATTTTAATTATGCGGCAAACTCAAAGTATATTGAGAAAGATGATTAAACCAGCAGGGGAAATTACAGGTTATACCATCATATTGCTTTTATTGAATATCCTGCCATCTGCAGCACAGCTTCCGCGTTGGGAATGGGCACAACGATATGGCGGCGCCGGCGGGATTAAAAAAGGCTATTCCATCGTGCAGGATAAGAATAATAATCTTTATGTTGCAGGAAGTTTTTATGATAATTTAAAAATTGAAAATACGACTATTACTGCCGTAGAAGATCAGGATATTTTTATTGCCAAATTTGATGAAACAGGCAGTCTGATCTGGATCAGACAAGCTGGTGGTCCGATGCAAGATGGAGCAATGTCAGTTACTATTCAGGATGATTTCATTTATGTGGCAGGGCATTTTGATTTGGAAGTTACTTTTGAAGATGTTCATTTAGAAATAGGCCACACACTTGGAATTTTTTTAGCAAAATACGATTTAAACGGCAACCTGATCTGGGTTCACTATGAAGGACCAGGTGGGTCTGGTGCATGTATCACAGGTTTGAATATTACCGGTGATAATACTACACACCTGTACATTACCGGTTGTTTTTGTGATACGATTTATAATAATTTGATTCCAGAAGGTTATGACGATGCCTTTGTTGCGAAATATGACACATCCGGTAATTTGATATGGGCACGCCAGGCAGGTGGAAGTTCTTTTGAAGGTGGCAAATCTGTTGCTGTTGATAATAATAGTAATGTATATAATACGGGTGTTTTTAAGGGTACAGTCACTTTTAAGGATACCACATCAAGCCAGATAACATTGATTTCATATGGAGACCAGGATATTTATATTTCAAAGTATGATTCATCCGGTAATATTATATGGGTAAAACAGGCAGGGGGTAATTTGTGGGATTATGGAAATTCTATAGCAACTGATAAAAATGATAATGTTTATGTTACAGGTTCGTTCTATGAATCCGCTGTTTTTGAAGATACAACCCTGACTTCAAGGGGGGAGAGGGATATGTTTGTTTTGAAACTGGATTCAGCCGGAAACAGAATGTGGTTAAAACAACTGGGAAGTTCAGGTAAAGATTTGGGAAGATTTTTATACACTGATAATAATGATAACTTCTATTTGGTTGGAAATTTCCAGGAGACCATTTCAATAGGGGATACGTCGTTAACTTCCAACTCAACTTATGAGTTTGCCACGAATGTTTTTATTGCAAAATTTAAAATTACCGGTGAATTTGTCTGGGCTAAAAAGATTGGAAGCTACTGGGATATGGTTGAGGGGTTGACGTCGGATGATAACGGGAATGTTTATATTACGGGAAGCGTTTATTATACAACTGTATATTTGGATGGCATAATCTTGCCACCGGTTGGTGGTGCCGATTTCTTTCTGGCTAAAATCACAGAAAATCCTGTTGCTGTAGAAGAAACACAGGATGATGCACTTTTTAAATTATTCCCGAATCCGTCAAACGGAATTGTGAATATTCAAGTAAAAATGAAAAAAAAAGATGATTTGATTTTAGAAATTCATTCTATTACCGGGAAATTAATTTTCAAAAAACAGTTAAGTAATAATGGCCTGGAATTTATGGAAGAATTGGGTTTAAACGATTTTCCACGTGGACTTTATTTTGTTAATATCAAAGGAGGTGATTTGTTCAAAACAGAAAAGCTAATAATATATTAGATTAACGGGTTGCGCGGTGCGGGTTTCAGGGTCAGGTTTAATTACCAAAATAAATTCTCCTCCTTGGACAAGGAGCTTGCCCGACCGAAGGGAGGGGGAGGTGGTTGAATTTATTTTCTACAGACTCTGCCAGGTCCTACGGACCCTGGCAGGTCTATCCGACCCTACATCCGGACCGACTCAAGCCTGCCCGAAAGAATGAATTCTTTCATTCAGGCGGGCGGTCGGACGGATTTCCACCCTTCCTGCCTTTTACTTATAACGTATAATATATAACACACTAACACCTTAACACACTAACACCTTAACACACTAACACCTTAACATATAAACACACTAACACACTAACACACTAACACATAAACACATAAACACACTAACACATAAACACATAAACACACTAACACACTAACACACTAACACCTTAACACACCCAGTCTCTCAGTCACCTTAGCCTTAGCCTATATTAAGGTACTCAGTTTTTCCTTATAAATCTTAAAATTTTCCTCATCGAAAACAGAAAAGATAACTTTTTCAATTTCGCTGTGTTCAGCCAGGTAAGATTTTACTTCAAGAATAGCGATTTCTGCAGCTCTGATTTTTGGAAAAAAATAAACGCCTGTGCTGATATTTGGGAAGGCAATCGTCTTAATGTTATTTTCTGATGCCAGTTTCAGGCAGTTTTTATAACAACCGGTTAGCATGGTTTCTTCATTATTTTTTCCACCTGCCCAAACTGGTCCGACGGTATGGATTACAAACTTTGCCCGGAGTTTATATCCTTTTGTAATTTTCGCTTCTCCTGTAAGGCAACCGCCAAGTGATTTGCATTCTGTAAGCAATTCATGTCCGGCTGCCCGGTGAATAGCGCCATCGACACCACCACCACCCAGCAATGTAGTATTGGCGGCGTTTACAACGGCATCCACGTTTAACCGGGTAATATCACCTTTAATTAATTCAATTTTATCCATTATTAAGATTATCGTATTTGAGCGTCTAATTCTTTTTCATATGCCCTCATCAGGTTCGTCATGATCTTATTAATCTGATGGTCGGTAAGGGTTTTGTTTTCATCCTGCAGTATAAAACTTACAGCATATGATTTTTTATCTTTCCCGATCTTTTCATCTTCGAAAACATCAAATAGGGTAATGCTTTTAAGTAGTTTTCTTTCCGTTTTTCGAGCTAATTCCTTAACCTGATCGAATTTTATTGATTTATCAAGTAAAAGCGCCAGATCTCTTTTTACTTCGGGATACCTGGGCAGTTCAACGTAAGTAATTTTATGGGGTTTTATTGAAAAAAGGATATTTTTCCAGTTGAAATCGGCATAATAAACATCCTGTTTTATATCAAAATTTTGTAATATGCCGGTACTTATCTTTCCGAATTCAACCATTCCTGATCCGTTCAAGCCATACTGTAATCCTTCTACAAAAAAATCCAATCCGGAATCTGCTTTTAGGAAATCATCAGGATTAAATCCCAACCGTATTAGAATTCGTTCTACAAATGACTTCAGGTAAAAGAATGAACCGGATTGAGCAGCGCTGTTCCAGCCCGGAAAAGATTTATACCCGGTAAGGAAAAGCGCCAGGTGTTCTTCTTCATAATAATGGGCTAATGGCTGATTTTCAAGATGACTTTTGCTGAAACGGTAGCAATTTCCAAATTCGTAAAATTTCAGATTTGGGTTCTTGTGATTAATATTATAGGCAATCGCTTCCAATCCTCCGTAAAGAAGGGTTTGCCGCAAGGCATTAAGGTCTATACTCACCGGATTGAGAATGTTAACCGTATGTTCAGAAGGGAAAACACTTGAATCTATATAATAAGTCGAAGGTGTAAGGGAGTTGGAAATTATTTCGTTGAATCCGTTACCGGCCAACATATCGGATATCAGGTTGATGACTTTTTCCTTATCCGGTTTTTCGTAATAAGATAGAGTGGATTGAACTTTTTCATTGATCTCAATATTGTTGTATCCGTAAATTCTCATGATTTCTTCAATCACATCAGCTTCACGCTGAACATCAACACGGTAAGCAGGTACAATTAATTTTAAACCTTCTTCCGATTCATTAATAATCTTAATTTCAAGCGAGGTCAGTATATTTTTTATTACCTTACTATTGATTTTCTTACCCGCCAGACGCTCCAGATTCGAATACATTAAATTTACTTTAAAATCAGGTATTTGTGTTGGATATTCATCCACGATATCTGAAGATATTTCCCCTCCTGCAATTTCTTTTACAAGGAGAGCTGCTCTTTTTAGTGCATAGATAGTCATATCAGGATCAGCGCCCCGCTCGAAGCGAAATGATGCATCGGTATTAAGTCCATGTCGTTTTGATGTTTTTCTGATATAAAGAGGATTAAAATAGGCGCTTTCAAGGAAGATATTTTTTGTTTCTTCAGTAACACCCGAATTAATTCCCCCGAAAACACCTGCAATACACATGCCTTCCTCTTCGTTGCAAATCATCAGGTCTTCGTCAGAGAGTTCCCTTTTTATCTCATCGAGCGTTATAAAAATGGCGCCATCTTTCAGGGTTTTTACGATGATCTTTTTTCCGGTGATTTTGTCTGCATCGAAGGCATGCAACGGTTGTCCTGTCTCGTAAAGAACAAAATTGGTTATATCGACGATGTTATTGATCGGAACCAGTCCTATGGATTTCAGCCTGTTTTGAAGCCAGTTGGGGGAGTCTCCAACATCTACTCCGAAAACAGTTACACCTGCATACCGCGGACATGCAACAGGATTTTCAATAACAACATCAATTATATTTATGGTATTGTCAGGTCTGAAAGCTTTCACAGAAGGTTTAGACCACCCGGTCTTCCTGCTTTGATTGAGATAAGCAGCTAAATCCCTTGCTGCTCCAAAATGGGAAGCGCCATCAATGCGGTTCGGTGTAAGCCCGATCTCAAAAACAACATCTGTTTCTATATCGAAATAATCTCTGACAGGTGTTCCCACTCTGGCCTTGTCATCCAAAACAATTATACCTTCGTGGGAAGTACCAAGTCCTAATTCATCCTCGGCACATATCATCCCTTCAGAAAATTCCCCTCTTATTTTTGATTTTTTTATTTTGAAAGACTCATCCCCCTGGTATAATGTAGTTCCTTCGATTGCTACCGGGACTTTTTGTCCTGCTTTTACATTTGGGGCCCCGCATACAATATTCAGCAACCGGTCTTGTCCGATATCAACGGTTGTAATGCTTAATTTATCAGCATTAGGATGCTTTTTGCAACTTTTTACTTCTCCAATAACAATTCCTTCCAATCCCCCTTTCACAGACTCGTACCTTTCTATGCCTTCCACTTCGAGCCCCGTATTGGTTAAAATGTCAGAGGTTTCCTGGTGACCGATGTCCAGGTTTATGTATTCTTTTAGCCAGTTATAAGAAATTTTCATAGTCAGATGTACGATTTAAAAAACAAAAGTAAAGAATTTTAGTAACTAACTGATAACAATTAACCTGAAAAAACCAGGATCGTGTCTCTTGTTACTTGACTTGATTTGGATATCTTTGTATCTGATTTTTATTAAAGAATGAAAGACAGGGAAAAAGAATACAAACCGTTGATCCTTGTGACCAACGATGATGGCGTGGGAGCCAAAGGCCTCAGAGAGCTTATCGATGTGATAACCGGGTTTGGCGAGGTTGTGGTGGTTGCACCCAGGGAAAGCCAATCAGGGATGTCGCATGCAATTACCATTAAATATCCGATCCGGGTTATCTTAGTCATGGAAGAAAAAAACCTGAAAGTTTACAGTTGTACGGGAACCCCGGTTGATTGTGTGAAAATAGCCATCAACCAATTGCTTAACCGAATGCCCGATCTGCTGGTATCGGGGATCAATCATGGTTCAAATGCATCGATAAGCGTCGTTTATTCAGGGACAATGGCTGCTGCCATCGAAGGAGGTATTAACAAAATAAATTCCATAGGACTTTCCCTATCAGACTTCTCTAAAGACGCTGATTTTACTGCTGCAAAATTTTATTCCAAACGGATCATTGAACAGGTGTTATTGAATAACCTGGAAAAAGGAACTTGCCTGAATGTAAATATACCGGCAGGGAAGAAGGAGATTATCAAAGGAATTAAAATTTGCAGACAAACGGATGGGCATTGGCAGGAAGAATATGATAAAAGAACTGATCCCCAAAATTGTGAATATTATTGGCTTACAGGTTACTTTAATAATTTTGATCC
>JABUBN010000632.1_pt1 | contig 10361 bp, 10 predicted proteins | sample 7240341 | NCBI WGS metagenome assembly JABUBN01 (sample SAMN07256345, study PRJNA390944) | subsurface metagenome | isolation source: Methane hydrate marine sediment | place: Pacific Ocean: Eastern North Pacific, ODP site | reverse complement strand
CGTAGAGGAAATAACTATTGTCAAAAAAACGGAAAGGACCGTACCTGGAGGTAATGCGGCTGAAATAGAGCAGGCGGCTACAGGTAGAGTAAAATGAAAAGCGAAAGCAGAGAGAATGCTTTAATGGCATTCTCTCCGCTTCACTATTGCCCTTCATTGCCTTAAAATGATAGATTCTTTTCCATGGAAAAGATGAAGAGAACCTGCACCTGCGGTGAATTAAACAAAAACAACTTAGCTGAAAAGGTCACTTTAAACGGCTGGGTGCACCGCCACCGTGATCACGGCAACATCAAATTTATCAACCTGAGAGACCGCTACGGGATAACCCAGGTAGTAATAGATGCCGATGCGTCCCCGGAACTGAAAAATACGGCTTCAGAGCTGAAATTCGAGTATTGTATTGCTGTTCAGGGTGAGGTGCGTTCGCGCCCGGACAACATGGTAAACCCGGCAATGCAGACCGGTGAAATTGAGGTTAAAGCGGAGAATATCCAGATCCTGTCCCCCTGTGCCGCGCTGCCATTTATGATCGATGAGCGCACTGAAGCCAGGGAAGACCTTCGTCTTCAGTACCGCTATCTTGATTTGAGAAGCTTCTCCATGCAGAAAAATATAAGGCTGCGCCACGAGGTTGCTCTTGGAGTGCGGGAATACCTGATCGGCAGAGGTTTCATAGAGATTGAAACCCCCACCCTGATCCGCTCAACACCCGAAGGGGCGCGGGATTTCTTAGTACCCTCCCGCCTGCACAGCGGCAAATTCTATGCCCTGCCCCAGTCACCCCAACTCTACAAGCAATTATTAATGGTTTCCGGTTTTGATAAATATTTCCAGATCGCTCACTGTTTCCGTGATGAGGATGCCCGCGGGAACCGCCAGATTGAGCATACCCAGATCGACCTGGAAATGAGTTTTGTTTCTAAAGAGGATGTCTTTGAGGTAATTGAAGGAATGCTACAGCATGTATTCCGCAAAACTCTGAGTAAAGAGCTTAAGATTCCCTTCCCCAGGCTCTCCCATGACCAGGCCATGAACAGATATGGTTCGGATAAACCGGACCTGCGCTTTCACCTGGAGATAAAGGACATGAGCTCCATGCTTGCACAGGGAGATTTCCAGCTTTTTAATGATGTGGTTGGCGCAGGCGGTGTGGTTAAAGCACTTGTGGCGCCGGGCTGTTCGGATTTCTCCAGAAAAGAGATCTCCCGGTTGGAGGAAACGGCCAGGATATTCAAAGCAAAGGGACTGGCATGGATGAAGGTCACTGAAGAAGGTCTGGAAGGAGGCATCTCCCGCTTCTACAGCAACCTGTCAGAGGCGATTATTACGAAAACGGGGGCCGAGCCCGGGGACCTGCTGCTCTTTGTGGGTGACACCTGGAAAACCGCCTGCACTTCTCTTGGCGCAGTCAGAAATGAATTAGCCGCAAAGCTTAAGCTCTATGATGAAAAAGACTTCAATTTTGCCTGGATAATTGATTTTCCCCTCTTTGAATGGAGTGAAGAAGAAAAATGCTGGGAGCCGGCTCATCACATGTTCAGCAGGCCCCAGGAGCAGTACCTCGATACACTGGAAGAGAATCCCGGCCGGGTTAAGGGCGATCTCTATGACCTGGTCTGTAATGGGGTGGAACTGGCTTCCGGTTCGATTCGTATCCACGATCCTGAACTCCAGAAGCGGATATTCAATATCATTGGTCTCTCTTTGGAGGAAGCCGGGCGCAGGTTCGGTTTTCTGCTGGAGGCTTTCAAGTACGGCGCTCCGCCCCACGGCGGCATTGCTCCCGGCCTTGACCGGCTGGTAATGTTGATGGCCGGCGAATCGACTATTCGCGAGGTCATAACCTTTCCCAAGAACACTCTTGGGTTATCGCCCATGGATGATTCTCCCTCGCCGGTGGGCAGGGAACAGCTTGAGGAGCTTCATTTAAAGATTACGGAATCAGCTCCCTGAGCAGAGCTGGTATGTCAGTCTATTAAAGAGAGTGAGCAAGGCTCATATTTCACTTACCTTAATCGGCAGGTCAATTGCTTCCAGCATCTCGATCCCGGTGATCTCCTCTCTCTGTTCATACACTTTTAGGATTTTCGGGTCCTGAAATTCCTTTTCCAAAATTCGGACAAAACCCTCGTCCTCCCTGCACTTATTCAGGATCAGGAAGGGAATGGACATTTTAAAACCCTTCAGTTCCTGCCGGATGGTCAGCGATTCTGCCAGGGAGAGCTTATCCGGGTTGAGTACCAGAAAAACCCGGGTGGCGCCGGGGCTTTTGAGCAGGCAGTCCAGATTCCGGTAATTATTCACCAGGGATTCAATTTTAGCCAGAATGGGGTCCCTTTCCACCGCTTCGCCTTTCCTCCCTTTCTTAATCCTGGTTATAATCTCCTTCTTATCCAGGATCAACTGCCGAAACCTGGTCAGTTCCTGCAGCCAGAGCAGCGAGACATCCGGCAGGGCCAGAAATTTAAGGGTAAGGGCCGTGGGAGGGGTATCGAAAATAATGTAATCCTTATTCTTATGCCTATCGATGGTGTCGACCAGGGCCAGAAGCACAGCATATTCTTCCAGACCGGGAGAATATTTCAGGGTCTTGAAGTACTTATGCAGGTTGAAGGCTTCCTGATACTTGTAAACCGATTTAAACTCCTCTTCCGTGCTTTTGAGATACCTCTTAACCCATTGGTTCAGATCGGTCTCCATGGCAGAGAGATTTGGAAGTATCTGTTTTGGCTTAGACCCAAGAGGCATCCGGAATATATCATGCAGATTATGGGCCGGATCGATGGAGTTCAGGATGACTTTCTTGCCGCTTTGGGCCAGCTTAACAGCAAAGAGGGCGGAGCTGGTTGATTTTCCTACTCCGCCTTTGCCAACGAAGATGAGGATCTTCATAAGAGACTCATTACGGCTCACCCAGAGTTGAAACTACCTCAGCCAGGCCGTCATGAGCCACGTTGATCCGGCTGAACATCAGTTTCAGCTCCCTCTCCATCAGGGGCAGGAGCTGCAGGGTAATGTGCACCGGCGGTGAAGGCATACCGGTGAAGGAGCCGAACAGGAGCAGGGTGAATATATTCTCCAGCTCCATGACCTCGAACGCGAGCATCCCGGTGGCCTTATTCCTGTTTACGCTCTGCAGGTCTTTGAAGAACACGACGAGCTTCTGTTTTAAATTATTAAAGCTCATTCCTCATCCTTCAAGCCGTAGTATTTCATATCCGCCGCGAACTTTCTTCTGACCGGAATGGCGCTGTAAATGCCGTAAAGACCGGCCAGTACTGAAGCACCCAGGTGAAACTTCGGTACCAGGAAGAGATAGGCGAAACACGCGAAAAAAGCGCCCAGAACAGAGATGATAATCAGGTTTACTTGCATCTTTTCATATCGCCAGAACTCAACCCTTTTATTGCGCACCGCCCGGGAATGGAAAAGTGTACGTATAAGTATGGGAAGGGCAACCCCAAAGGTAACGGAGAGAACCATCAGCACAACACCCCAGGTCCAGGGGGACCAAAAGGGCGGAGTAACGGCGATCTCCTGCCGGTGCAGAAAAAAAATGATTATAAAGAACAGGGCTTCTGCGCCGCATAGAATGGTGAACACCCGGGTCATCTTTTTTAGTAGTGCGCTCATTGTATGTTCCTTTTGTTCTTTGGTTTTTTTTTATATATTACACTCTATTACAGTAAAAAAGGAAAGAGGAGACTATCGTCTCCTCTTTCCTGGATACTGCCCGGGAGGGCTTTATGCCTCGGCTTTAGCTGCTGCTGAAGCTTTATCTCCGGACAACAAGACTGCAACACCTTCAAACACGACCCACACAGCGATAACGAGTATAACGGCATTTAAGATAATCAAGAGCCAGTTCTGAGCATTGATAAAATTGATCTGATTTATGATCAAAGCCCACACTGTCATAATAATCATAAATACAGCGGGAATGCCGCTGATCAGGAACTTCACGCCACCTTTCTTTTTTAAATACACAGTAATTGTAAGCAGCGCCAAACCGGCCAGAACCTGATTCGTGGCACCGAAGAGGGGCCACAGGGTCAAGCCGCCTGTCCCCGATGCTCCGGCAGAGAAGGCCAAAGCCCCGGCAGTTATTACGGCAAAGGCTGTGGCTGCATATTTGTCCTTTAAAAAACCGATCTTCAAATTCGATGACAACTCCTGTACCACATAACGCTGAATCCTGGTAGCGGTGTCCAGGGTAGTACCGGCAAATGAAGCTACAAAGACACCCATTATGACAATGATGAATGCCTTGGGAATTCCGACAACGGCGATCATATTGGCCGCACCCTCGATAAAAGCGCTGATTTTTGCGGCCAAACCAGCCGCACCGGCCCAGGATGCATAGTGCGCGTTCCAGGCAGCGGTTCCGGTAATAATACCGGCATCTTTGGTCTGATAGGCTATCCCGATTCCCGCAGCCACGGCAATGATAACCAGAGTAGAAAGAGTTCCTTCCAGGAGCATGGAACCGTAACCCACGAACCTAGCATCTTCCTCCTTGGCTACCTGTTTACTTGTAGTTCCTGAAGCTACCAGGGAATGGAATCCGGATATAGCTCCGCAGGCGATGGTGATAAAGAGGAAGGGCCACAGGGGAGGAGCACCCTCAGGAGCCGCCTGTACAGCCGGAGCTACTATCTTGAGCTTCCCGGCAAATCCGGCTGCTAAAACCCCGATTACTAAGAGTCCCAGCGCGATGAACAACTGCCAGGCATTGATATAGTCCCTTGGCTGAAGCAGTGTGGTAACCGGCAGGGTCGAGGCAATAAATGCATAAACTAGAAGCACGATAGCCCATACTCCGGTTGCCGGTATCCCCCCAATGGCCGGCATTGTCAGGGGTAAGAAATGGCCAATAATAACTGTAATATACATGGTAATGACCGCTATAGCGGTAAACAGGCCTAGATTCCCACCCTTTTTATAGATAACCCAGCCCAGCAAAATTGCGATAGGGATTTCACACCAGACAGGAAACACTGACTGGGGGTACCAGTTGAAAATAAGAGCTATGACAAGGGCGAATACGGCAATAACAATCAAGAGCTCCAGCAGAACAATTATGAAGAATATAGTCCTTGTTCTGGAATTAACATACTTTTCTGTTATCTCAGATATTGATTTCCCCTGGTTCCTCAACGAAAGGACCAAAGCTCCGAAGTCATGGACTGCTCCCATGACCACCGTCCCTACAAAAACCCAGATTATGGCCGGGACCCAGCCCCAGATGATGGCAATGGCAGGGCCGACTATTGGCGCCGCTCCTGCAATGGACGTAAAGTGGTGTCCAAAGATAATTCCCTTCTTGGTCGGAACATAGTCCTTTCCATCCTCGAACTCTATGGAAGGCACCTTATTTGCGTTACTCAAGTTAAAGATTTTCTGCCCAATAAACTTGCCATAAAATCTGTACATGAGTATGTAGCCCACGAATGCGAGCACCATGATCAACACAGCATCCATAAAAAACCTCCAAAAATAAATTAACGGGATTAACTAAGAACCCCGACTTTCTCATAGTTTAAATAAACCGCAGCCTATCTTCCAAACCTGCATAGCACCTTTTCCACAGCCGCAGTAACCTCTTCAGGGGAGAAGGGTTTTATAAGTATTTCCTTACAGCCCCTGCCCCTTATTTTTTTTAAGGTCTGTTGGTCACTGAAGCCGGTAATAACTATTGCCGGCAGGTTCACCCCTTTTCTCTTGAGCCCATCCAGCATCTGCAAGCCTGAGAGGCCGGCCATCTCTATATCGAGAAGCAATAGATCAAAGGGAGCTGAACCCTTTTTATGCTTCAGGATAATATCTAAAGATTCTTTGCCGTTATCAGCGGTTCTCACCTCATACCCGGCGCTTTCAAGCACTAAAGAAAGAGTATTACGGGTATGCTGCTCATCCTCAGCAATTAATATTTTCACCGATCACTTTTCCCTATTGGAAACAAATACTACGACCTATGAAAAAATATAGCAAATACTATGCCATAATTAATCAGTTTCTATAATTTATTATGAAACCCCTTAAACAGTCACGGATACTCCCTGATCCGGCCGGCAGAGATTTACGGACGCTCTCCATTCCCCTCCCGGCTTACCCTGCCGGAGGCTTGAAAAGGCTGTAACATTTTGTACCACTGTAACCAGGTGTACGTTAAGAAAAGTTACACTTACCGTTGCTCCCCTGCGCGCCCGCCGGTGCAGGGTCTGCCGGCTGATGCCAAGCATCAGCGCGGTGAGACTCTGATTTCCATTAACCCTTTTCAGAGCCTCCTCGATTAATAGATCCTCAGATTCTTTAAGGCTGGGAAGATTTTCTAAAGAAGCATAGAGGGAATGGATGCTCCGGGTCGCCGGTCTGTGAATTCCAGCCGCCGGATGATCTCCGACCACCATTTTAAAGCTTTCTAAAGAGAGCTTACCTTTGTGATGACAGCTTACCGCGTCATAGATAAGGGACTTCAACTCCCTTATATTACCGGGAAAATCATATACAGAAAGCAGATTGAAAAGCTCAGGCGGCGCTGCAGGCTCAGCTTTGCCCAACTCAGAAGCCGCCTGTTTTATAAAATAGTTTGTCAGCAGGGGAATATCTTCCTGCCGCTGCCGGAGCGGGAGCACTTCAATGCGATGGTGAAGCAGGCGATAATAGAGATCGCTTCTGAACTTCTCTTTATCCCGCAAGCGAGCAAGATCCCTGTTTGTTGCTACAATAAGGCGTGCATTGCTCTTTTTAACATTATCAGATCCCAGGGTAAAATATTCCCGCTCCTGGACCAGCCTCAGCAGCTTCACCTGGGAAGCAGGGCTGAGATCCCCGATTTCATCTAAAAAGAGAGTTCCGTCTGCAGCTTTTTCTATCAATCCCGGCCGGGCTCGATCTGCTCCCGTAAAAGCCCCCCTGGTATGGCCTAAAAGGGTATCGGTAAAAAGGTTGTCGTCCAATCCGGCAAGGTTTACAGCCACCAGGTTACCCTGCCGCCCGCTTAGATTATGTATTGCCCTGGCAACCAGTTCCTTGCCCACTCCGGTCTCTCCGGTAATGAGCACCGGCTTTGAGGTCAATGAAATGGATTCAATGTATTTAAATATGGCCTGCATTTTCCCGTTTTTTAGTGATTATACCGGCAAATGCTTCCGGATGTAGCAAATTCCCGCCCAGAATGCTCCCCTTAAGCAGGATATTCTCGCAGCGCAGCTCGTAAAACTCTAAAGCTTTATTGACTATTGTTATAAGACGGGTTTGCTCAACGGGTTTGACAATGTAGTCAAAAGCCCCGGCCTTCATACAGCGTACGGCAGTAGCCGTATCATCGATCCCGGTGATCACTACCACCGGGATTTCCGGAAAACGGGCAATTACACGGGTAAGGAGATCTTCACCTGAAATACCGGGCATACGCAAATCAAGCAAGACTAAAGAGACCCTTTGACCGGAGAGAATGTCCAGGGCTTCTTCTCCGCTTTGACAGCAAATGATGTTTTCTATACCTTCGCCTATAAGCTGCAGCTCATAACCCTTCAAGGCATAGGCCTCATCATCCACTACCAGAACCGGAAGAGCAGCAGAGTTTCTTTTCGATCCACGCATAGCTCAATTATACACACATCCGCTATAAAGTGAATAAAAAGCTTTCTGATTAACTGCAGGCGCCGTGTCTCTACCTGGGAACCTTTAGAATTACCCTGACCGTAGTGCCGCGGTTGACTTTTGAGCTGAATTTCAACTCTGCGCCATAAGATTTTAATATTCTCTCAGCAATTGATAGACCAAGCCCGATTCCGCCCTTGGTCCGTTTACTGGTAAAAAAGGGATCCTTGATCCGCGGCAGCAATTCACGGGGAATGCCGCTTCCATGATCCTTGATGGTCATAATGATCACCCCCTTTATTTTATCGTAATGAGTGGCAACCTGAACCCCCCTATCTTCATCCGGCAATGCCTCTATTGCATTTTGAATGAGGTTAATAATCACCTGCTCCAATTTCTGGGCGCTGCCTATAACCTCGGGAAGGTGCTTACCGTATTTCACCTGGAAGTGGGCGGTCCTCTTTTTAATTGGATTCGCCAAAAGAGCGATCGAGTTTTCAACTGCCAGATTAACATCGACCTTCTCATTCATATCGGAAGGATCCGGTCTGGAAAAATCCTTTAAGTTTTTCACTATATGCATGATCCGGCTGGCGCCCTCGGTTACTCCATCAAGCAGCTCCTCCATTCTCTCCCTGAGCACCGAATACTTGAAACGGCCTACATAAAACTCTCCTCTCTCTTTAAAATAGCTGTCTAAAACAGGCTGCGCCCCCACCCACATCTCCCGCAGGAGAGGTGTGTTCAAAGTAATAAAATTAGTAGGGTTATTGATCTCATGGGCCACTCCCGAAACAAGGGTGCCAAGGGTAATCATCTTATCCGCCTGGGCCAACTCCTCAATATGCACTCTCTCCTGCTCCTCATAATGCTTTCGTGAGGTGATATCGCGGTTACTCACCCTTGTACCCAGAGAACGGCCGCTCTGGTCGCTGACCCGGCGGCAGACATGACCGATCCAGTGTTCCTTTCCGCTCCTGGTGATAATCCTGAACTCCATGGAATTCATCTCTTCCCCAAGGGGCTCCCGGCTGAAATGTTGAAGCACCCGCTCCCTATCTTCTGGATGAATAATCGTGCCGATCAGAGCGGGATCTTTGCTGAACTCCTGCGCCGTGTAGCCGGTAACCCGTTCGCATGAGGGCGATATGTAATTGAAATGGCCATCCGGACCGAGCCAGTATTCCCAGTCATAGGTAAAATCCGCCATTGCCCGAAAGCGCTGCTCTGCAAGGATCTGCCGTTGAACGGAACGTTTCCTTTCATAGTAGAGAAACAGAGCCGTAGCCATGATAAAGAATAAGAAACCATAACTTTCCAGGTTCATCTTCAGGTCAGGGTTCTGTGTAAGCTTTATCAGTACTACCTCTATAATCAAAAACCAGATCATTCCAAAAAGCACATAGAGCACAACAATCCGAGCATGCTCTGAAATCCTGTTTAAGATCCGCATGGCTTCCTCCAACTGCCTTATAGATTACCATTACATCGACCATTCTGAAAGCTTTTTTTTTTCGCTTGGCCGGCAGCAGCTAATCAGGTTATAATTCGGGAGCTATGTTCTTGTTCGGCATCCATTTGACTTTGAAACAATACAGTAAAGATAAGCTGGCCCTGCTGATCCCTTTAAGGTTCCGCCTGTTCATGATCTTTATTGCCCTCTTTATTCTCTTCGCCCTTTTAAGCTTTACCCCGGGGGGAATAACAGAGCTCTTTGCAACAGCCAATACATTGCCCCTGCTGCTTGTGCTTTTTTCCCTTCTCTCAAGCCTGTACCAGGAGAGCTGGACCTGGGAACGTTCCACAGGCCTGCTGCAGTATAAATTCGGCCTGATTTTTTTATATAAAGACCAGACCATAAAACTCAGCGATCTTGAAAGGGTGGAGGTCTCACTTATTAAAAGGAGCAGTATTCCGGGAAAGCCGAGGGCAGTGATCGCTCTTTCCCTTCATGACCGGAAGGGCAACAGCTACCGCCTGGAGAACTCTTCATTCAGCCGCCTCAAAGAGATCACCACCATGGGCGAAAGGATTGCTCTTTTTTGCGAAATTCCGCTGGTAAAACCGGCCCCTTAACGAATTGCTTTATTGAATTGTCTTAAAAACTCCTGCCGGCCGGCAGCTATTCGGGATCGGAATAGAGAAAGCAGGCTACCTGGTGATCCTTATCCACCTCTTTTAATGTGGGTATATTATTCTTGCATTTGTCAGCCATGGCATTGGGGCAGCGCTCATAAAAGTAGCAGCCGCTCCTCTCCTGATCCGGAGAGGGCACATCACCCTCCAGGATGATCCGCTGCCGCTTACGCTCAACTACAGGATCGGGTACAGGCACGGCTGAAAGCAGGGCTTTGGTATAGGGGTGAAGCGGCTTTTTATAGAGGGTATCGGAATCAGTGATCTCGGCGATAATTCCCAGGTACATAACCGCCACCCTGGTGCTGATATGCTCGATCACGGCCAGGTCATGGGCAATAAAGAGATAGGTGAGTTTGAACTCATCCTGCAGATCCTGAAGCAGATTCAAAATCTGCGACTGGATCGATACATCCAGGGCGCTGACCGGCTCATCGGCCAGGATCAACTTGGGGTTCAGGGCCAGGGCCCTGGCCACGCCAATTCGCTGGCGCTGCCCGCCGGAAAACTCGTGGGGATAGCGGTTGATAAAAAAGCGGGAAAGACCGACCTTTTCCATCAGCTCTTCAACCTTTTTACGTATATCCTGCCTGGATATATCGATTAATTTACGGTTC
>JABUBN010000631.1_pt1 | contig 10382 bp, 10 predicted proteins | sample 7240341 | NCBI WGS metagenome assembly JABUBN01 (sample SAMN07256345, study PRJNA390944) | subsurface metagenome | isolation source: Methane hydrate marine sediment | place: Pacific Ocean: Eastern North Pacific, ODP site | reverse complement strand
GGGCTAGTCTATTTGTAGTAAACGGATTTACTACTCGCCTTAAATAGTTTATTAACTCTGGTTTTGCTATACCATAACCAATTCGAACTCCCGCTATTCCAGCTATTTTTGAGAAAGTACGCAAAACAATTGCGTTCTTCCTCTCTAAAACATAAGAGAGACTGTTGGGATAATTTTTATCTTCCACATAATCATAATAAGCTTCGTCAAATACTACAATTACATCTTGTGGAACTTTTTCCATAAAACCGGTTACTTCTTCTCTGGTTACTATAGTCCCAGTGGGATTATTGGGATTACATATGAAAATAATTTTAGTTCTCTCATTTATTCTTCGGGTAATCCCCCCTAAATCATAAGTATAATCTTTAAGTTTTACAGGAATTATCTTCCCTCCCATAATTTTAGCTGCAGTCTCATAAGCAGGGAAAGTAATTTCTCCCGTAATTACCTCGTCACCTTCGTTAATAAAAGCCATACCTATAAGATCAATAATGTCATCCTCACCATTAGCAACAATAATCATATCTTTATCAATATTTAATTTAGAAGCTAATCTTTCTCTTAATAGTCTACTTGATCCTTCGGGATAAAGGTTGATGTTTTCTATCTCTTTTTTTATGGCCTCTATTGCTAAGGGTGAGGGACCTATTGAAGTTTCATTGGAAGCTAATTTTATGACTTCTTTTAGACCTAATTCTCGTTTGACTTCTTCAATGGGTTTACCGGGAATATAAGGCTTTAAATCTATTATTCCCCTGCGTATTAATTTTTTTTCTTTTTTCATCACTTCCCTCCTTCTTGATTGAATATATAATTATTGCTAGGACAATTAAAACCATTTCCTTGCCTAATTGGTTTAAAACTGAGCGAATAAAGCACCTAACCCTCCTGTATGTATGTAGCATACACTTTCATTTTTCGGGATAACATTATTTTTTACCATATCAACCATTCCAACCACCGTCTTGCTGGTGTATACTTTTTCTACAAATATTCCTTCAAGCCTTGCCAATTGAAATATCATTTCATCAGATTCTTTCGTTGAACATCCCCAACCCTCTCCTCTGTAATTTCCGTAAACAGTCATTATATTATCAATGTTGTAACTTAGTTTTTCTCCCATTAAGTTTTCTAATTCATTCTTAAAATTAACTATTATCTCATACAGTTCATTTTTGGGGTTTTCTACACTTATTACATGAACATGAAATGGTATGCTCAATAAGCCAGTTCCAAATATAAAGCCCGCTGCAAGACCTCCATTTCCTCCCGGAACAAATACGTGTTTAATGTTTATATTACTTCTCAAGCATTGTTCATATAATTCTACCGCTGCTTCAACGTATCCCAATGCACCTAGCGGTGTGGAAGCACCATTACATATGATATATGGGTTCTTGCCTTTTTTTATAAGATCTGTAGAAATTTGTTCAACGCTCCTCGTCCTTTCGTCTGTATCTACCTCGCCTATGTAGATTGATTGTACTCCCAGGATATAATTCAATAAGGTATTGCCTTCCAGTATCTTGGGGGAGTTATCATTATGTACACTTATGCAGTCTAATCCAAGTTTTCTTGTCGCTGCCGCTGCAAGAGAACATAAATTTGACTGAAGATGCCCAGAAAAAAGGATAATATCACATTTGTTTTCTACGGCATCTCCTAAGAGATATTCAAGATTTCTAATCTTATTTCCACCTATCCCAATTCCCGTCATGTCATCACGTTTTATCCATAATGAGTTGTGCCCGATAGTTTTTTCTAAATTTTTTAATCTGTGAAGTGGTGTAGGGCATACAACTAGTTCTTGTTTAGGGAACTTTTTTAGTAGTTCTCTTACTTTATTACAACCGTCCAATTTTATTTCCCTTTCGTTAGTGTTATCAGTAGATTTCATGAGTAATTCCTCCTCTTTTTTTTAAGATTATAGTTATTTTTAATATTCATAATATTTATTGTTCCTCTTAAAAACCTTATCCTTTAACTGCACCTCCTGTAAGCCCAGCTACTATATAGCGCTGTGCAAAAGCATAAATAACCAGTGTTGGAATAAGAGAAATAACTATCCCAGCACTCATGATATCCCAACCTACACCAATTTTTGAAATAAAAGAATTTAATGCAACAGGGATCGTCATTTTAAGGTCAGAATTTATAAACATAACAGCAAGAAATAGTTCATTCCAAGTATTAATAAAGCAAAAGCTAAAAATCGCAGAGAGCCCCGGTAATGTTAAAGGAATAACTATCTTAAATAATGCTTGTAGTCTGTTACATCCGTCTACTTGTGCTGCTTCTTCAAGGCTAATTGGTATTCTATCAAAAAAACTTTTTGCCATTATCGCACTAAATGGTATCATAATATTAATATAGAGGAGCATAAGTGTTGGTAATTTATCCAGCATTCCTGCTTTCGCGAACATTGTATACAATGGAATCAGAACTAAAAACCTTGGAATTGCTTGCGTAAAAAATAAACTAATTAATATAATCCTTTTAAATTTTAAACCGTACCGTGACATTGCATAACCACTGAATATTGTTATAAATAAAGCACCAAATGAAGCGGTCAGTGCTACCATTAAACTATTTCTAAAATAGATCGTAAAATTAGTAAATACAAATAATTTTCTATAACTCTCAAAACTTATAGATTGCGGTAAATATTTTATGGGAAAAACAAAAACTTCTTTTATATCTTTCAAAGAAGTTATTATTATCCAATAAAGTGGGATAACAGCAAGTATTAAATACAACATTAAAGCAATAAATTTCATAAACTTTTCAATTATCTTCAAAATGTTAGTTCCTTTCGAGAGACAATTTTAAGATAAATTATTACATAGATACACATTGTGATTATAATCATAACTCCAATAGCAGCTCCTTCTCCAAAATTCAAGAATTTGATTATCTTGTTTATCATATGAACAGAAAGTATATTTGAACTATTAGCAGGGCCCCCACCTGTCATTGCATAGATTATTTCCGGAAAATTCATTATCCAGATAGTACGTAAAAGAACGGTATTTATTATTGTTGGTTTTATATATGGTATTGTTATTCTGAAGAGTTTTACAAAATACCCTGCACCATCCATTTCTGCTGCTTCATAAAGTTCTAAGGGTACAGACTGTAAAGCTGCAAGCAACATTATGCCAAAAAAAGGAATTCCATACCATATGTTCGCAATTATTACCGACATTAAAGAGTATCTCGTATCTGATAAAAATCCTATGTTCTGGTGTATTAAACCAATTTTTCGCAATATATCGTTTATTATTCCAAACTGTCCATTAAACATCCAGGCCCAAATAAGCCCTAATGCAAAACCAGATAAAGCCCAAGGATAAAATACTAATCCCGAATATATTCCTCTTCCCTTAAATGGGTTTTTCATAAGTAAGGCAAGGCCAAAACCTAAAACAAATTGAAAAAATAAAGAAACTACAACCCACAAAAATGTATTTAATAATATACGTAAAAAGTTAAAATTAACATCGTTAAAAACTGTTTGAAAATTTTTAAAACCTATAAAATAGATATTGGATAAATCGTGAAAATTGTAATTTTGAAAAGCAATAAAAAATGATCTTAGAATAGGAATAAATGTCAATAAAATTACTGAAAGCAAACTTGGAAATACCATTATCAAAAATATTTTAGAATTATCGTCTTCCTTCATAAACCACCTTTTAAAAAAAAGGTTGGGGATATCATTTCCCCAACCTCAGTTTTTTTAACAAAATTTAAAAAATCACCGCCAATATTCTACCCATTTATCCATCAATTCTTCTACAGTCATATCCCCCAATAATAAAGATTGAAGATCATTGTTAGATACTTGCATCCATTCTGCATATTTCGGGGAAACTCTAGGTGGTGCGCCAATAACATATATTTCTGGATGTTCCATCATATACGCCCAAGGAGTAAAAATTCCTGAACTAAAGTAAGGGTCATCCTTGAAAGTTACAGAATGAATTGGAAGTAGACTATTATTTTTAGAGAAATTAGCATTAACCTCTGGACTCAAAAAGTACTTTATAAACTTCCAAGCCTCCTCTTTATGTTTAGAATAGCTTACAATACTCAAAGAAGGGAAAGAGAAAACGATATATACTTTTCCATAGGGGCCTACAGGTGTCGGAGCCATCATGAATTTTTCTCGCCCTATTGTCTCATCGCAAGCCCCGATGAAATCAGCATCCTGTAAAATTAGAGGTGTTATACCTGCTCCAAAAGCGTTAATCTGATCGGTGAATCCCCAGTTTATAGAATCTTCCGGACAAGTTTCTTTAAATAAGCGGACATAAAGTTTTAATGCTTCTGCAATTCGTGGATCGCCCCAAATTACTGTACCATCAGTTTTCCTGTAGAGATTTTTTGTATCGAGATCATCAAGAAAAGGCAAGGCCAAATAATGGAGATTGTCAATTTGCTGATTTTTCCCTCTAAAACAAAATCCATATTGGTCTTTTGAAGGATCTGTAATCTCTTTACACACCTCAAAAAGTTCCTGTATACTCTTAGGTATGGAATCTACTCCCAATTCTTTCAATACATCTGTTCTGTAATATAATGTTCTAGAATAGACCGTTGAGGGTATTACATATGCTGTATTATCGACAGTTCTTGCTAATTGCCATGTAGCTGGAAGAAGGGTCTTTGAATCTGGCCAAGCTGCTAAATAGCTTTCGAGGTTAAGAAGCCAGTTGTTGCCTACATATAGACCAATTGTATCAGCTTTTACTTCGACTATATCCAAAGACTGTTTTGTACTCAACATTAACACGATTTTTTGAGTGGCCTGCTCATATGGCGGAGAAATCAAATTTATTTTTATATCAGGATTAAGCTTCTCAAAATCCGAGATGATTTCTTTCAACAATATTTTTCTATTCGGATTTGTATAAGCCTCAATAAAGTTAATTTCTACCTTAGCAGCTAATGCTGAAAAACTTAAAACGCTAACAAGTAAAAAGATACTTATCAACACAATCATTAATCTTTTCATTAAATTATCTCCTTTAATTAAAAATTTAGAACCAAAAATCTCTCAAAACTTACTAATTGTTTAGTTATTCCACCTCCCTTTGATTTAATTTTTTTTATTGCTTTTATTTATCTCGCCTTGGGTAAAAACAAATATGTTATTCACAAATTTATCATTCCAATAGCCTCAATTTCTACTTTCGCATTCTTGGGAAGATTTGATACTTCAATACATGCACGTGCTGGTAAACTATCTTCAAAATATTTACTGTATATCTTATTTACTAAAGTAAAATCTTTTATGTCTTGTAGATATATAGTAACTTTTACTACATTTTCTAATGAACTATTACCGGCTTCTAAGATTGCTTTTATATTCTTCAATACTTGTTCGGTTTGTATTTCAATATTATCATTATTGAACTCATTAGTTTTTGGATTTATAGAAATTTGACCAGAAACAAATAATAAATTTCCTGCTTTTACTGCCTGCGAATATGGACCGATAGCTAGAGGTGCTTTCTGTGTTTTAATAATTTCCTTTTTGATTCTCATTCACTTCCTTTCTTTTTCCTTTTTCATTTTTTATCTCTTTTGTTTCATTAACCACCTCCCTTATTATTTAATACTTAGGTATTTTGGAATTTACTTTCTCTATTTAAATATATTAAAAACGCCCTCTCCGATCTATCCTTACCGGGATATCCTATCGGTAGTTTTAATCACGCCTTTCTTTTTTTAGGAAATCTTATTTTTTATGCTTACTCAAATTATCAGCCATCATCATACAACAGTTAGCACAATCAGCACAGCATTCTATTAAAATTTCTTTACTATATTCACCTTTAAGAATCGATTCATTATATAAATAGTACATAAGTGATAATTTGGCTTGTGCTCTTCCTAGAAAATATAAATATTCCGTACTATGTTTTATACGATATCCATATTTAAAATCATTTTCTTTTAATTGCTTTTCCATTTCTTCAGCAAACCATTCTACTTTTGATCCCACTTTATTTGGTATCATTGTTTATCTTCCTTTCTATTAATTTAATTAGGTAAGTGGCCATAACTCAGAGGCACCGAGCCAAGTTCCTAAAAAAGGGAAAGTCCTTCCATAAATGGCTGGATTACCGTTGTCCTTCATAAAAGCCCAGACCTGGTTTCCGTAGTCAAAATGCCACCATTCATTAGGATAATTAGTAAAACCTTCACTTGACATTACATTGTATAATAGTCTTCTGTTATTTAATATTTTTTCTTTTCTCGTGCCTAATTCCTTACCATTTGCTAGTAGTTTTTCATAATAGAGAGTATAAGTTTTTTTATTCATTTCATCAAAACCTGTTCCCATATCCAGCATTTTCCCCCTGTCATCAACAATGGTTAAATCAATGGAACCTCCCGTAATATGAGGTGAGGGGGATTGTGGGTCATTTGAGGGTAAGGCAACAAATTTTTCAGTTAATTCTTTCAATTTACTTTCTTCTTTTCCCGGCATCTTTTTTTTCAGTTTCTGATAATATTTGTCATAGATATCAAGCTGAATCGCTTCTGATCTCCAGGCATCAAAAATAAGTAATTTGTATCCTGATGGCAATTTTTTGGCCACATTTACCAAACGTGTTAAATTACCATTCCTAGTATAACACTCTGGAAGAGATCCTTTAATATTTTGTAAGTAATATTGAGGCCTAACCAGTATTTTTTCGGGAACCAGGCTAAGGGGAACAAGTTTTTCTCCTGATTCCTTGATTTTTTGCTTCCACGCTCCCTTCCAGGAAAATTTTTTAAATTCTGGTATTGGCCTATAAATTGAAAATAATAGATTCATTTATAAATTCTCCGTTATAAATAGTTTAACTAAATATCAAATTATTTTATATATTAAAAAATAAACGGGGCAATATTAATGTCAGATAAGGAAAGAGTATAATTAACAAGAGCACTATCATGGCAACAGCTACAAAAGGCCATATTGTCTTAAACAGTGTTTCAAGTTTTACCTTTCCAATGACAGATACAATATAAACACAAGCCCCCATTGGTGGAGTAATTAAAGCAATGGTTATATTAAGAGTCATTACTATCCCGAAATGTAAAGGATCAATACCGGAATAAATAGCAACAGGATACAGCACCGGTGTTAGCAAAATTAAAGTAGCGACTTCTTCCATGAACATACCGATAACAAATATCATTAAACTTAATATAATAAGTAAAATTGTACTATTGTCTGTAAGAGTTAACATAGAACTAGCAAACTTCTGAGGAATCTGTTCCCACTTAAACAACCACCCAATTACTGTCGCACTTCCCATTATTACAAAAATAACTGCGGTATTACGCGCTGTTTCATAGATAGCTTCAATAAAATGTTTTATTCTTAATTTTCTAGTGATAAAAAATCCAACAATTGTTATATAAAAAATAGCTAAAGCTCCTACTTCAGTCGGAGTTGCAACTCCAGCAACTATTCCTCCTATAATTATAAGTGGTCCAGTTAAAGCTATTGAAGATTCTAAGGTAGTTTTAATAATTTTCTTTACCCCTGCCCGTTCATTGGACACAGGATAATTATTTTTACGGGAATAGTAATAATTCATTATCATAAAGGCCATACCAAGTAGTAATCCTGGAATAATTCCCGCAATAAAAAGGGAACCAACTGATGTATTAGTCATTGAAGCATAAAGAATCATAAATATACTAGGAGGAATAATAGGCCCTATCAGTGAGCTACCCGCTGAAAGCCCAGCAGCATAAGACCGATCATAGCCTTCTTTTTCCATAGCTGGAATTAAAATAGCCCCAACAGCAGATACATCTGCTGCTGCTGAACCACTAATACCAGCAAATACAATATTGGTTAAAACATTTACATATCCTAGCCCTCCTCTAAAACTACCTACCAATACCCGGCTAAATTCTAATAATTTATCTGTTATACCACTACGATTCATTAAATTCCCAGCCATTATAAAAAAAGGTATAGCTAACAAGGTGAAAGAATTCATCCCTCCGAAAAATTGCTGAACCATAATACGGAATAAGGAATAATCACTCAAATATAGAAAACCAGCGAAAGAAGCTATAAGAATAACTAAAAATATAGGGACTCCTAATAATAATAAAAGTAAGAAGATTATTAACATCATAATACTCATAATCAATTAAACTCCTTTCGTCAACGTTTAAATCTAGAAACAATTTCTAACAGAATATATTGTAATAACATAAGACCCATGCCGATAGGAATTGACATTAAAGGAATTGCCTTTGGTATATCTAAAGCCAATGTTCTGAATTTCCAGGTACTTGATACATAATTTACTCCTACATAGACCATAAATCCCAATATCCCTACTATAAGAATATGCCTAAAATATCTCATAATTTTACCAGTAATTTCTGGCATAAACTTCTCAACAGCGGTTATGCTTACATGCTCACCATAGCTAAAAGCAGCCACAGCGCCAAACATAACTGCCCAAATTAGTGCAAACATTGCCACTTCTTCCGTCCAAATCGGGGAATAGTGAAAAAAATATCGCAAGAAAACAGACATAATAATAACACCAATATTTATTAGAAGGAACGCCCCAGCTAAAAATAAACTGAGGCGTTTTATTATATCCGATATTCCTTCACATATCGTAATAAATATTAACTCCTTCCTTTTACTCATTAGCAATAGCTTTGAAATTAGCTTTTTTAGCGCTTTCCAATGCCAGATCTACATACTGGGGGTCAATCTTTTCTTTAACCCATTTAATATACTCAGGTTGGCCAATTTCCTGGAACTGATTTATTTCTGCATCACTAGGATAATAGACTTTTACTCCTTTATCTTCAATGAATTTAACCCTTTTATTTACCATAGCTTCAACACTAATCCTGTTTCTGATATTTGCGGCATGAGCAGCTTGCTTTATAACATACCTATCGCTGGCAGAGAGAGACTCTAACCATTCAGCATTAATAGTTAACCATTGATTGGAGTATTGAATATTAGCCATAGTCATATAATCTTGGACTTCATATAAACTTCCAGAAATGATGTACATTGGAGGATTCATTTGACCATTAACAACACCCGTTTGCATAGCCATATAAAGTTCGGTCCACGGAATAGGTATACCAGTAGCACCAAAAGATTTATAGAGGGCAATCTGTCCAGGATCCATCCCTCTAAATTTTAAACCTTTAAAATCTGCTGGAGAACGTATTTCTTTTTTATTATTAGTAAATGCCAAGAATCCACCTTCTTCAATTACTTCCAAGAGAACTATACCTGTTTTTTCTCTAAATTCTTTTTTAGTTTTTATCCAATAATCACTCTCATCGAAAAAAATATGGGCCGCTTCAAAACTATTAAACATAAAAGGGAGTGTAGCAGCATAAATTTCTTTATAAACACTTACAATCCCAGCATTAGACGCTACATTAATCATGGTAGTACCACTCATTGTCTGCTCCATTCTTTGTTCTTCATCACCTAATTGGCTGTTAGGAAAAAAATTAATTAAAATGCGACCATTTGTCCCCATTTCAACAAATTCCTTAAAATTCACAGCAAATTCGTGTACAGCATTAGTTTCAATATTTGCAGGCCCATTGTAAGACATTTTAACTGTGATTACACTGCTTTCTGTAGCGCCTGTAATTCCACTCACTAATAGTAAACCCATTAATACTATTAGAAACATAGTAATACTTTTTTTAAACATCTTAATTTTACCTCACTTAATTTTTTTGAAGGATTAGAAATTAACTATTTAAGATACTTATATTTCTTTTTTATCATCTCCTTTTTTTAATTTAATTTGCCCTCTAAAATTTGAAATTCTTCTTATATCAAATTTTTTTTAATCCCCCTTTTTTATATCTGCGGATTTTTTATTGTCATTTTCTCATAAACCACCCCCTCTATTATTTAATAATCAAGTGTTTAGAATTTACTTTTTCTCTCATTTAGATATATTAAAAATGCCTTACTCTTTGCATTTATATTTTGGCATTGTCTTGCCTCTCCTCTATCTTCTTCTCTAACTCCCTCCTTCTGGCCTCATAGAATTGATGTAGTTCTTTATTCAAAGTTTCCAGACTGATGCCCAGAATTTCAGCAATCTTTTTAATATGGCTTTTCGAAGGAGCGAGTCCCCCGGTCTCAAAGTGAGAAATATACATCTGAGATACCTTCAACATAAGGGCCAAGTCCACCTGGGTCAGCCCCTTCTCTTCCCTCCTCTTTTTAATCGGATTAATTATCATTTTTTTCCTTTGCCTCCTAATAAAAAAAGGCCTGACTTTTAACAAAGCCAAGCCCTCTATTGTTTCTTCTCTATATGTGATATAATAAATCAGGAGCCAAGCGAAAA